>Ga0302179_10000438_pt1 | contig 27666 bp, 19 predicted proteins | sample I_Palsa_E3_1_FD_198788 | JGI IMG/M metagenome (GOLD analysis project Ga0302179, IMG submission 198788) | Peat permafrost microbial communities from Stordalen Mire near Abisko, Sweden - I_Palsa_E3_1 | ecosystem: Environmental > Terrestrial > Soil > Palsa > Peat permafrost | place: Sweden...
CTCGCTTTTGAGACCTGGGTTTTTCATGGCAAATTGGCTCTACCGGAGCACCCAGGTCTCAAAAGCGAGACCTGGGCCACCCACTCAAAGTCTGGAGGGAGCAGTTTTTTTTGGCAGAGGGAGCGGCGTGGAGCGACCTGCGGTTTCTTCCGGGCTTTCATCGTCAGGGGCTGCGATAATCGATTTGCATGGCTGAGAAGATCGAAGTTTCTTATTACATTGATCCGACCCCGGAAGCAGTCAACCGGCGCGCGGCCCAGTACTTTGTGGACGGCATCCGCTCCGCTGCCGGAGCCCGCGGCAAAGCGCGGATCGCTATTTCCGGAGGCAACACCCCCAAGCACACCTTCGAGATGCTGGCCGAGCCCAGCGAGCCTTATCGCGAGCAGATCCCCTGGGAGAAGCTCGAGCTTTATTGGGTCGACGAACGCTGCGTGCCGCCGGACCATCCGGATAGCAACTACCGCATGACGCGGGAGGCCCTCCTGGACAAGGTACCCCTGAACCAGAATCAGATTTTTCGCATTCAGGGCGAGCTTGAGCCGGAAGAAGCTGCGGCCAAATATGAATTCGACATCCGGCAAAGCTTTCGTCTCGAGGGCGCACAGTTACCTTGCTTTGATATGGTTCAATTGGGTATGGGCCCCGATGGCCATACGGCATCGCTGTTTCCCCACACCCAGGGGCTGCACGAGATCATGCGCATCGCCATTGCCAACCATGTCCCTCAACAGAAGGAGTCATGGCGGGCCACGCTCACCTGGCCGGTGATCGATCAAGCCCGCGATGTGTTCTTTTTGATTGAAGGCACCGACAAAGTGGACGCTCTCAAGGCGGTATTTCGCGGACCTTACGATCCGGAAACTTATCCTTCGCAGTTGATCCGGCCTGCCAGTCATCGCATCACGCTCCTGCTCGATACCACCGCTGCCGCCGCGTTGCCCCCGCCGCAAGCGGACGGCGTGGGCAGACTGGAGATCGCTCGATGATCTTGGCAGGAGATGTAGGCGGCACCAAGGTCGACCTGGCCTTATGCAAATTCGAAAATGGGCAGCTGTTGACTGTCCACGAGCATCGCTTCCACGCCAAAGACTTTCCCGGACTGGTGCAGGTGGTGGAAGCCTTCCTGGACGAATGCAGGCAGGCTCTCGGCGCGCTGGACGTGCGCGCTGCTTGCTTTGGGGTGCCGGGCCCGGTGCGCAATGGCCGTCTGAAGTTGACCAACCTTCCCTGGATGCTCGACGCCGTCCAGCTTGCCGGCGATCTCAAGATAGAACACGTCTTTTTGATCAATGATCTGGAAGCGAACGGGTACGGGATTGCCGAGTTGACCCCGGATCAGATTCTTGTCCTCAGCGCTGGAGATCCGGCGGCAGAAGGCAATCGTGGTCTGATTGCCGCCGGCACCGGTTTGGGCGAGGCGATCCTGGCATGGAACGGCAAGACGCACACGCCTATGGCATCGGAAGGCGGCCACAGCGACTTTGCCGCCCGCAATGAAGATGAGATTGGGCTGCTGCGCTACCTGCAGAAAACTCTGAGTGGCCGTGTGAGCTCAGAACGCGTGATCTCCGGCATTGGATTGGCGAATGTCTACGCCTACTGCCGCGATGTGAAAGGCCTGCCCGAACCGCCATGGTTGAAGGATCGTATGAGCACAGAGGATCCCAATGCAGTCATCGGCGAGTTGGGCGAGTCGGGCACAAGCGAACTATGCGTGCAAGCTCTCAGCATGTTCATCTCCGCTTATGGAGCAGAGGCCGGCAACCTGGCATTGAAGATCCTCTCCGTGGGAGGCATGTATGTGGGCGGAGGCATTGCCCCCAAGGTGATCAAAAAAATGCAGGACGGTACCTTCATGAAGGCGTTTACTGACAAAGGCCGGCTCAGCGACTTGCTGGTGCAGATGCCGGTTCGGCTGATTCTGGAAAGCCGCGCCGCTGTGATGGGTGCCGCGGCGTATGCTGAAGCCCGCGCGGCCGAGATCGGGGGCCTTTCCGAGCGCGCCGAGTCGGTCCAGTTGGCGCCGTCGTAGCTTCCATGTGCATCTAACTTTCGGGAGAACGTAATCATGCGAAGCAGATCGCCGCGATTATTCGCAGGCGCCGTTCTTTTATTCGTAGTCACCATGGTAGCCAGCCCGCGCAGAGCGCTGGCGCATGCTGTGCTTTTAAGTTCCACACCGCAAAAGAACGCCTCCGTGAGTGGTCCCGTCATCACCATCAATCTCAAGTACAATTCTCGCGTCGATGGGGCTCGCTGCACCTTGACCTTGTTAAAGCCTGATGGAACCATAGAAAAGATAGACACCCCCGCACAGCCTGCTCCCGATGTTTTGTCGGCGACCGGCCGCGGCTTGACCAAGGGGGCGTACGTGCTTCGTTGGCAGGTCCTTGCCGGCGATGGTCACATCACACGGGGAGAACTTCCTTTTCAGGTGCAATAGTTCTGGCGCTCACAGGCTGCCGAAAAACCCAAGTTCTAGAAGGGGACGGCCTTTTAGGCCCTCATTCTTTCGTAACGGAGCTAGTCCAGTCCCGTAGGGACGGCTGAAAGTAGCCCAGGACGCCAGTCCTGGGTAGGGATGACAACCACGAACAGTCCCGCAGGGACGGCTGAGAATGTCCCAGGACTCCAGTCCTGGGTACACTTACGGATTGTGGGTCCTCGCGGGAATCGTCAGCTCGTTAGCAAATCCCAGGACTGGCGTCCTGGGACATTCTCAGCCGTCCCTGGCGGGACTGTTCCTGATTGTCATCCCTACCCAGGACTGGCGTCCTGGGCTACTCTCAGCCGTCCCTTCGGGACTCAGTTCGTAAGTGAAGTTCTCGCGTACGGGCTTCACCCGAATCCGGGCAGCAGACCGTTTGAAACTTCCTTTGCTCCATCGTCTCTCTCTGAAGAGAGCAACTTGAGATGACTGCTTGATCTGGCTGCTGCGGGATATTGATCTTCTCGGGACATTACTGCGCGCGGCAAATCTCTCCTTTGAGGCCTTGCTGCTGGGCGGCATTGCGTATTTATTGGCGGTAGCGCGTCCCGCGCACGCCTCAGCCCGCGTCGAGTCCTTCTGCCTCCGCGGTATCCGTTGGGCGGCCGCCTCCCTGATAGCTTCGGAGCTCGTCTCCGTTATCCTCTCCAGCGCCGCGTTGCTTGGCGACAGCGATTTGCCTCTGCGGGACCTGATCCATGCCAGGTTTTTTGTCGCGGGGTTGAGCGCGGCTTTGCTGGCGATGTTGTTGTGGCTCTGTGCGCGCCGCAAAGCCACGGCCCTCATGATTCCTCTGAGTCTGTTGCTGCTGGTCGCCACCGTATCCACCAGCCACGCCGCCTCTCGCATGGATCATCGCTTGCTGTTGGCGCTGGCCACCGCGCTCCATCATCTGGGAACAGCGACCTGGATCGGGGCCATGCCCTTCCTGCTGATCTCGTTAGCCCGCGCGGACTCCGTGGCTGAAGCTCGCAGCATGGCCAGGCGCTATTCGCAAATGGCCCTGCTCAGCGTTGCCGTTCTGGTGCTGGCGGGAATCTACATGGCCTGGTTCTATATAGGCACCTGGAACGGGCTCTATGGAACCAGCTATGGGCTGTTGTTGCTGGCCAAGATTTACTTGCTGCTGGTGATGGTTCTCATGGGCTCGGGCAATTGGATGATGGTGCGGCGCTTGGACACGGATCCCCAGCCCTTGCTGGCACGGCTTCGCCGTTTTGCCGAAGCAGAAATCGGATTGGGATTCACGGTCATCCTGGCGGCCGCTTCGATGTCGGCGCAACCGCCCGCCGGCGATATGCCCGACAGGGTGTCACTGCAGGTAATCGCGGCGCGCATGCATCCGGAAATTCCCCGCATGACCAGCCCAGCTGCGTCGCAGCTTACCCCGCCTACTTCCATCGAGACGGCGATCCGGGAGACGGAGTTTCAGGCGGGCGGTCGCAGCGATGCGATGGACCGAAAATGGTCGGAGTACAACCATCATTGGGCAGGCCTGATTGTCTTGCTGGCCGGACTGCTTGCCTTCGTCAGCCGCTTTCCCGGCATGCGGTGGGCACGTTTCTGGCCGCTTGCCTTCGGCGGTCTATCGATCTTCATCTTGCTGCGCGCTGACCCGGAATGCTGGCCGTTGGGTCCACGTCCCTTCTGGGCTAGCTTTTCCGCTCCTGACGTATTGGCACACCGGGCCGCAGCCTTGCTCATTTTTTGCTTCGCGGTCTTTGAGTGTGCGGTGCAAGCGGGCAAGTTGCGCGTCCGGTGGGCGCCTCTCATTTTTCCCACCATGTGTGCGCTGGGCGCGGCGGTTCTGCTCACTCATAACCACGACCCAAGCGATATGGCAGAAGACCTGCTTGCCTCGTTGAGTCATACCCCCATCGCATTGCTGGGCGCGACGGCCGGCTGGACGCGCTGGCTTGAGTTGCGTTTGCCCCCGAGCCGGTCATCCAAAATCGCGGGCCTGGCTTGGCCCCTGCTCCTGGCCGCGGCAGGCCTCATCCTGCTGAACTATCGCGAAACCTGATGGTTATATCTGGCGGGATCCCTTCCAGAATTCCTCGTGCAAACGTGCACGATCGGCGCCATGCAGGTCCACCATCCTTTGCGCGGCTTGTTCATTCGAGAGGCTCTCGACCTTGACTTCAATCGTCTGCACCTGGTGCCACGGATATGCAAATTTCTCCCAAATAAGAAATCCTGACGATGCCCATCCCTCCAGGAGTGATGAGAGTTCCTTTTTTACGTCTGTCTCGTGTCGTACAGGCAACAGATCTACTGTTTCGCCGGACACTAGATGCGCTTTCAGATGCGCGATAAGCATTCGCTATGTTCCTCTCTTAGCCGTAAGATGCGGTCGAAAACCATGCAGAGTTGCAAATGCATGTACATTACTGCCGTGTATTGCACAAAGGTTGTACGGTTTAGCTCGATCTGTCACTTGAGTGGATACATTGCTTCTGCTTCAATCGTTGAGTGAAGCCCGAGCCCCAATCCCCCTTATCATCCTCACAGCATTCGATTCCCGGCAAGGTCGTCGAATTCGCTGATCTTCGCTTGTCCACGCCTATGACAGGTCAGCCCTTGGTGCTGCTCGAGTACGAAGACCGTCAAGGTACCCGATCGATTCACCAGGTGGCGTTAACCTGCACCGGCGAGGGACGGGGCGGCTTAGTCTATTTTGGCGGCTATGACAAGGGAAAATTCAGCATTTTTCGCGCAGATTGTATTCATCGGGTTGTAACTCTATAAGTAAGCAAACCCTTCCATCGCAGTGACTCTACGGATTCCTCAGCAAGCCGAAGGGCAAACTTTAGTGCTCCCCCGGTATGATACTTTCGTGCTCGCCCCCCGAGCAACCGCAAACTATTGATTCAAAATAACAAAAGAGATTCGCGGCGCCACGGTGCGCTCGCTTTTCGCGGCCGGACGGCTCCGAAATTGCCCTTCTCTTCCTCCCTACAACCAAAGCTGTAGCATTCTGGGACAGCAAAGTGTAGCCTCACTGTCACTCCCCTCGATAAGCTGCAACTTACGTGTTATATCGGGCGACGCTTAACCCTGATGCAGCTCATCTGAAAAAAGCGGGCAGGTTAACCACCGCCCCGTGACTAGGGAAGATCGAACAACAAGCTGTAGAGGAGTGCTGTCACATGTCCGTTACCCTCGCGAAGTATTTTGTCCCGAAGTGGAAATTGCTCTGCTTCACTGTCCTGGCTCTCACCTGCACATCCAACTCCTGGGCACAGGCCCCGTCTATCGTTTTCGATGCACAGCAGACGGTTGGCGATGGGTACTCCAGTCCCCAATCCCTCGTAATTTCCAGTAACGGAACAGTCTTCATTGCAGACACCGCCAACAACCGGATCGTCGCCCTTGCCACCTTCCTACCGGGGCTCGGTTCCAACACCGTAGCCTTGACCGCACCGTACGTGCTGAGTGCTCCGTCATCGCTCGCCCTGGATGCGCATGGAAATCTTTTTGTAGGGGATGCTCCCGCCACCGGCGGCAGGATTATCGAGTTATATGGCGATGGCAATGGGAATCTGACCGGCATTGCAAACCCGACTCCCATCGTTCCCGGGGCTCCGCTGATCAACCCGATTTCGCTAACGTTTGACAGCGCCGGTACGCTGTTCATCGGTGACGCCGATACCCTGACCTTCGAAGATCTACCGCCCAACGTGGGGACCATCTATTCTGTGGCAGCCGGAACCACCACACTTACGCCTCTGACGTTCACTGGCCTGCCAGCCCAGTTCGCGCCCGCAGCTTTGCTGAGAGACGCATCGAACAATCTCTACATTTCCGACAATGGTGGTTTTGGTACCCCTCCTAACACCACCCTCGGCGGCATTTATAAAGCACCCGACACCGGCGGAGTCGCGACAAAGATCCCCACCGAACAATTTGTCATCAATCAACCTTCAGGCATGGCGTTTGATGCGTCGGGCAATCTGTATGTGGCGACACTTCTCGGAACCGCGCAGAAATACAACGCCGGGCAACAGGTTTTAGTCATCCCGGCTGCTTCCCCCACTACCCCTTACATTCTGCCCAGCAGTGGGCTAGACAGCGGCGCTAGCCTGGCGTTTGATTCGCACGGCAATCTGGACGTACTTGACTCGGTCGATGGGGCCGTTCTCCAGTTGTCGTCACCCAATCCGGTCAACCTGGGAAATGTGACTCTCGGCGGCCCACCTGTACCCTCAGTGCTATTCAATTTCGAATTCAACGCGCCCGTAGACTTGAGGGGATTTCGTGTTCTGACTCAAGGTGACGTGAGCACCGAGATTACCCAGGCGGCCGGGGGAAACTGCACTCTCGGCAACCACAACACGATCGGTGCCGGCGGACCGAGTATCTCTGCATATTATCCCTACACCTGCAAGGAGTACTACGAAGGCACGCCCACCTATCCGGGAGTCCGTAACGGGGCCATCCTGGTAAGGGGTGCAGGCAACACCATTCTCGCCTCGGCGCCGGTATGGCAGACGGGCTTTGCTGGAGCAGAGGTCACTTATCCTCTCACCGCGACCACTACCGTGACGAACCTGCAGCAACCGCAGGCGATCGCGATCTCGGGGCTGAACAATACGGTCTATGTCGCCGATACCCTGGCTGGGAAAGTCTATTCCTACGCCGGGCTCGCGAGCACGGCACAGACCACGGTTAACACTGGAACCATCGTCCTCTCGGCGCCCAGTGCTCTGGCTCTGGATGGAGCGGGCAACCTGTATATCGCCGACTACGGCCCAGACGCGGGCCCCGGTCAAGTGGTGAAAGTACCGACCACCACGGGTGCGGCGCCTTCAGTCGTGAACACTGGGGCGCTGCTGCAGCATCCGATTGCGCTGACACTCGATTATCTGGGCAACATGTATATCGGAGACGCGGGGCCCGGTGGGGTATTTGCCGGAGCCAGCAACCCCGGCTTCCTGGTGAAGGTACCAGTTGGGGGAGCAGCGTTTCAGATGCCCATACCAGCGGGCTTGTCGATTGTCTTCCCCCAGGCTTTGGCGACCGATCCCTACACCGCCGACTTACTGATCGGCGATGGGGGTGATCCCTCGACCTCAGGTCAGGTAGACCAGATCTCGGCGGACGGCTCGAGTGGGGGAACAGGTGGCCCCAGTGGGATCCCGGGCGTCACCGATCCCACTGGCTTGGCCTTTGATCAGGCAGATAATCTTTATGTGCTTGATGGAGTCGCTAATACCATCACCGCGGTTGCCGGACCACAACTTCCTAACGACTTTTTCCTGGTGGACTTCGACCACACTGCGTTGATTGGCGCAAGTGCCATGGCTATTTCGGCGGGGGGACAGAGCTTTGTGGTCGCAGGCATCGGCACGGGAAGCACGAACAATCTGCTTTACCTGAACGGCAACCGTTCCAGGCTTGCGTTCGGGACCGTCAACGTCGGAACACCGAGTCCGGCGCTGACGGCAACCGTATACAACATTGGCAATCTAGACCTGACGCTCAAAACTCCGTACTACGTCACCAACGGATTCAATGCGGCGTTCGATGTGTTGAACAGTTCGACCTGCGCCAATGGCATGATGCTGGCTCCTTCCGTTCCGTGCACCATGAATATCCAATTCACGCCGCAGTCGCTAGGCTCTACCAGCCAACAAATTACCGTTGAGAGCGACGGCTACAACGGAACCACGAACAACCCGGTGCTGACGGTGCAGGGAACCGGCGGCGGCGCCGTTAGGCACAGACATAATAGAGACGATAAAGACGATAGAGACAGGAGATGATAATCCTGTGTGTACAAAGCCGTCGGAGCGCAAATACTAGCGTTCCGGCGGATTCTTTTTTGCGTTAGCTCTGGTCGAAAAACATTTCTCCGCTGCGCTCCGGTCGAGATGACAAGGGGGAGGGCGGTGCTTCCAGAGAGAGTAGTTGCTGAACAAAGCCGTCATCTTGATCGAAGCGACTTGCTGGTGACAAGTTAAGTGCGGAATGAAGCGCTTTTGGGCTCTACCCCCTTCACCCATCGATGGGAAATTGGACTACTCTCCCACCTGAAATCCACACATCCCAATCTCAGCTTCCCAGGTAAGCCACTACCCTTTCCTTGTCATCCCGTAGGAGCGCAGTGAGGGATCTGCAGTTGTCCCCACAGCAACCGGTCTTCAGGAAGAGCACCCACCTCTTCCTACTTCCGCCAGCTCATCTTAGGGAAATACGTCAGCTGGAATGAACCGGTGAAATCATTCCGTGGCCCTGGAGCCAGGGCCGGGACTTTCCAAAACTCCGCCTGTCCGAAAGCATTCAACTCCAGATCGTCCCTGAGGCGAAGCACAGCCCGAATATTGATGTCGTTCTGCGTCGTGCCGCCGGGGATGAAAGTCTTCGACACCTTGGCATTGCGGTAGCCCAACTGGATGTACTCCTTCGGGCTGAGCCAGTCGGTGAGCCAGGCTTGGCCCCCTTTGCCTTCCCGACCCATCCAACTGCCGAAGAAGTTCCCCTTGTTGGTGTAGCCATCCTTATATTGGTTCTCATAATAGAGAAACTGACCGCCCTGAGAAGAGGCGACCGGATCGGTCGAGACCGCCTCGGCGCGCAAATCGAAATGGGGAAGTTTGGGGAAATGCGACAGGTAGAGGCCCGGATTGACAGCCGCGCGGCGCGGTGCAGCCAGTGGGCTGACGTCGTCGTGAACAATCGAATCGGTGTACAGGGTCAGCCAATTCTCCACAAAAGGTAGCCGCCAGGTAAAGTCAAAGCTCGAACTCCGGAACCCAGGGTCGTCTCTGCTCAACTTCTCGGCCACGCTCACGTTGCTGAAGCTGGTAAAGCTGTGCCAAAAGGAGCCAAAAGTGAGCGGCACATGGTCCTTCCCGGCGAAGATCACCACCCGCGAAAAGCCGAATTCCAAATTCCTGCTTGGTTTAAAACTGAATTTCTGAGCATGCACCCACGGAGCGTTGGGATAGCGATGGCCTTGGAGCGAACCGAACAAAAACTCGTAGCGAAAAGGCCCCAACACATCGGAGACGACCGGAATGTACAGCGGTACTACGCGATTGATACGCAGGGCGTAGATAGGCACGGCGTTGTTGCTGATGGCCATACTTCCGCTTTGCGTCGGGCCCCACCAGTCATCCGCTTTTCCTACAGAGATCTCATGGTTGGCCAGCGAAGTCGCAAAGTTGGCATTGATCAAGCGAAAGATGTTGGTCTGAGGTACGGGCTCCGGCGGTAGTAGGGGCGTGCTATCGACATCGGAAATCAGCTGCTGCACGGATTCGGGATAAGCCGCACGGCCCGGTGCGTGCTCGTACTCACCGCGCACATCGAGAGAGAAATGGTAACCCTCGGCCCAGGCCGTAAAACCATCCAGAGCATTGAAGCCTCCCTGGTACGGACGCCCATAGTCATTGATGAGCGTCTGACCAAAATGAAAGGAGTCATTGATCGGGCGCCCCTTGATATACATATTCCGGGTGTACACGTCGTGGAGGGTGGCCTGCGGCTTGGTCTGCCCGGCTTCGGCTCCGAATTCCACCGCCAGAGCTTGAAAAATGCGCCAGGCCTCCAGGTCCTTGGGCGCATCCTGCAGCTTGGGGTAAGTCTCCTTAAGAATCCGCAGGCAACTGGTGCGTGTCCAGGGCCGCATACCGAGATAGGCCGAGTCTGCGTAGCCCAGCGAGAACAGCCGTTCGAAGGCCGGGTAGATCCAGCTATCCAACGGTACATAGACCAGACCGTAGTTGCTGGTTTGGTCGGGCTCAGAATTCGAGAAGACCTGGTCGAGAGCCGCCGGCAATGTCGGCGGGGCGGCGGTTTGCTGGCTCAGCAGGGGCAGCCAAGGCACTGCGGTCAAGGTAAAAAGCAGAACAAATCGAACCATCAAGCCCGGCATCAATTAAGAGGATAGCGCAGGACAACGGAACGCCCCAATAATCCAGGTGGAGGGCTAGGTCTCCCGGGTGGCCGACCACTCGGCGTGCCCATATTCACCCAGAGCCACCGTTCCGCTCATGGAGTTCCCCGCAGCGGTGCCGCTGAACGAGTATTCAATCTCGTTCCCCCCGACCGGCATGGTGCTGCGAAACGTCACTTGCTGTGCGTGAACCTTCCCGGCTAAGTTCCCGTTGTAAATCTCGCCTTGATGCACTCCGGTGACTGCGCCTTCCTGTTGCTCCAGCAGAAAGCGTTGCCGGCCTTCGCCGCAGAGGTATTTCATTTGCACATCCCAGATTCCGGCGACGTTCGCAGGTGGACCTTGCCGGATTTCGGGTGCGGAGAAACCTGGCGGATGAGAGAGCGCGGCGAAGATTGCATCCGCCACAATCTTGTCATCGCCCGGCATCATCATGTAGGGCATGATGGTGACTGAACTTTCCATTTCATCCGGGCGGCTCCCGCTCCATTCATCGAACTGGATGCGCGGAGTGCCGGCGTCGAGTGTCTTTGCCAGCTCGTCTCCGGTGATTTTGAGCGCATTGCCATCCCACTTGATCCGCAGCCGGGGAGAGTGATTCGACAGATCCTCAGGCATGAGGTACTCGGTGCTCACCGAGGGTAGGGGTTTCACTTTGGCCTCGATGTTGGCCAACCAGCCCTTCCACGTCTTCCATTCCGCGTCGTGGTCGCGCCTGGTCCACACCTCGACGGCGGTCAGCATGCCCATGATTTCTTCCTTGCCTACCTTCATGGAACGTCCCACGTTGTGGTGCGGTGCTGCCTGGAACCAGGCCGCCTGAACCAGGTCTTTGCGTCCCAACAATAATCCCGCGCACTGCGGTCCGCGCAGGCATTTGCCACCGCTATAACCGACGAAGGTCGCGCCTGCCGCAAGATGGATGTTTGGGATGGTGAGGTTTTCTGCCGCCGCGTCCACGAACACGGGAATATTTTTGAGCTTAGCGGCACTACAGATATTCGCGATGCTGAGAGGGCCGCTGGCGGCCGCGGGAGAAGACAAGATATAGATCATCGCGGTTTGCGGACCCATGCTCGCCTGCAACTGCTCGGGCGTCTCCACCTCGACCACCTCAACGCCCAGAATACGTGCGCCTACATCGTAGGGGTTGCGCGAATGCTTAGGGATGATCACCTGGCTCTTCAGGCCACCCTTGGCCAGGTAGGGCATCTTTTGCGATTTTTCAGGATCGGTGCCGGCGATGCACGCCGCGGTTGCGCCCGCGATCGCGGCTGCGCAGCCCGCCGTAACGATACCCCAATCGGCGCCGGTAATCTTCGCCAGGCGCGCACCCACGGCGGCCATGAGCTCGTCCATGTTGACGTAGTGGCGCGAAGCCTCTTCCATCGCCTGCTTCACTTCGGGTAAAGAGAGCGAGCCGCTGATGATGGTGTAGGTGCCCTTGGCATTCACCAGCGGGCGCACGCCGATCTGCTCATACAGATTAGGTCCGGCTGGGTCCGCCACAGGCGTCTTCGCTGCATGGAGCGTGCCCGGCACAAGCGCGGTGGCCGCCCCGGCCATGACCGAACGTTGTACGAATTTGCGCCTGCTCAGTTTTGAGCCGTTAAAATTTTCCATGCTCACCTTGCCTTCCCGGCAGATTTAAATAAGAGTGTCGCAAATGAAGAGACTGAACGCTTCCACATGGCCCTCATTTTCTTGACACCATGCAAGATCGCCAGTACCCTCTGTTTTATCATCGTTTAGTTTTCTTTATCGTCGTTTGGTTTCGGGTCCCGCCACAATTCATATTTGAGAGGTGAGGTGCCATGAATCGACTCTTCGCATTCGTGTGTTTTGCTGTCCTAGCTGCTGGTTTACTCTTGGGTACCCTACCCGCGAACGCTGCTATTACCGGTTCGATTTCCGGAGTCGTCACTGACCCCAGCGGCGCCGTGGTGCCAGGCGTCACCGTCGTCGCCACCAGCGTCTCGACAAACGTGCAGAGCAAGGCGGTCACCGACTCTAAGGGCTTTTATAGATTTCCCACTCTTAATGTTGACACCTACAATGTCACCGCCAGCCAGGCTGGATTCCGCGATTACGCGCAGCGCGGGGTAAAGATCGATACTAATTCTGCCCTCCGCATCGACATCTCGATGGAGCTCGGGTCGGTCACCAATACTGTCAGCGTAAAGAGCGATGCACTGCAAGTGGAGACGCAGAGTACTCAGAACGGCGTGGTCATCGAGGGCACCAAGATCACCTCTGTGCCGCTGAATGGACGTTCCTACATCGACCTGTTGAAGTTGCAACCAGGCGTATCGCCATATTCCCATAGTCAGGACAGCTCCACGTCGGGAGTCGGTGCGACCCAGGTGTCGGGCGACCTGGACAACGGCCAACAATCCGTCAACGGCGGCCGCAGCGGATCCAACGCATTTATGGTGAATGGGGCCAACGCAGAAGAAGGCGTGCACAACGGCGCCGCGATGATCCCTAATCTCGACTCCATCGCTCAGTTCCGCATCATCACGAACAACTTCGACGCGGAGTATGGAAACTACAGCGGCGGCCAGGTCAATGTAGTCACCAAGTCAGGAAGCAATCAGTATCACGGGACGGTCTTCGACTTCCTGCGCAATACGGATCTTGATGCCAGAAACTACTACTCTCCAACGCGTGGCGTTTTCATCCAGAATCAATTCGGAGGAACGGCCGGGGGGCCGATCCGCAAGAACAAGATGTTCTGGTTTGCCGACTACCAGGGAACGCGACAGATTTTAGGACAGACACAGAACTATGTCGTTCCATCCAGCGCTGACCAGACGGGAAACCTTATTGACCAGATCGGCACTATCAATCAACCGGGGTTTAGCGGCGCAGTCACCGGTGTCGGTTGGGCGAACCAGCTTTCTCAGACGTTGGGCTATCCCGTTACTCAGGGCGAACCCTATTACTCTTTTGGCTGCACCCCCAGCTCCCCAGTTGGAACTTGCGTCTTTCCGAATGCGGTCATCCCCCAAAGCGCGTGGTCGCCGGTGGCGGTGAACACGCTGAAGTACCTCCCTCCGGAAAACGGATTCACCAACGGTAGTCCTAGCTACTCCACCTCTGCCTTCAACCAGACGTTGAGCGACAATAAGGGGAGTGGCCGGATAGACATTCCTACGCGAATCGGCGCCGTGTTCGGCTATTACTTCTTCGATCGATACGGTACGGTGAATCCCTATAGCCAGGTAACCGTCCCAGGGTTTGCAGCAACCAATCGGGGTCAAACCCAAATGATCAATTTAGGTTTGACCACCACGTTCAACTCGTCGACCGTCAACGATCTTCGTCTCGCCTATCTGCGCGATGTAAACCAGACGGGTCAACCGACCGCCGGCCAGGGTTTGGGCGTCACCCTTGCCTCACAGGGCTTTGTGACTCCGTGGGGCCCCGCGGGCGGTATCTCCCCCATCCAACCTGCGTATGAGGGTGTCACGAATCTCATGTTCAATAATTTCTCGCTTGGCGTCCCGCCTGACGCATTGAGGCAATACAACAACACCTTTCAGATCCTCGATAACGTCACCAGGATTATTGGAACGCACACTCTGCAGTTTGGCACCAACCTCCACTACAACCAGATCAACGAACGGAATTACGACTGCTATAACGGATGTTTTGGTTTCAATGGCTCAGAGACTGGCTATGACTTTGCCGATTTCCTGATCGGGGCGCCGAACAGCTTTGTGCAGGCCAGCCAGCAACTCCTCGACTCGCGCAGCAAATACTACGGGTTTTATGCTCAGGACAGCTGGCGTGCATCTCGTAATCTCACCCTGAATTTCGGCCTGCGTTGGGAAGCGTCTACGCCCTGGTACGACACCCAGAACAAGCTCGAGACGGTGGTTCTGGGTGAGCAGTCGCAAGCTTTCCCCGGTGCTCCCCTGGGATTGGTGGTTCCAGGAGACCCAGGAATTCCGCGCACGCTCGGGCCCACCAAGTACACCAACTTTGCTCCTAGAATTGGCTTTGCGTATGCGCCAGAGGCGAGCGACGGATTTCTCGGTAAGATTCTCGGCGGAGCCGGAAAAACCAGCATTCGTGCCGGTTACGGCATCTTCTATAGCTCTATCGAGGACGCCACTGGATTCGTCGAGGTGGGCGACGCTCCTTATGGCAACTACTATTCTGTCGAAAACACTGAGCTGGCTACCCCGTTCGTCGACCGGCCGTCGGGAACTCCGGCGGGACAGAAGTTTCCCTTCGTCTTTCCTCCAACCAACGTTTCTCCCAAAAATCCCGATACAACCTTCAACTGGGCGGCAGCGACACCCATCGGCGGATCCGACTATTACTACTACAAAAACAAGATGCCCTATGTTCAGGAATGGGAACTTTCTCTCCAGCGCCAATTGGGAACCGCCACTGTACTCAGCGTGAACTACGTCGGCACGGTGGGGAGGCAGTTGCTGACGTTTGAGGAATCCAATCCTGGGAATCAGGCCCTCTGCCTCCAATTGAACAATCCAGCCAACGTGGCGCCCGGTACCGCGACCTGCGGCCCCCAAGGCGAAGATTCGGTTTACACCACGGCGAGCGGCCAGACAGTGAACGGAACCAGGCCCTTCGGGCTTAACTTCAACAGCAATCCGTACATGAAGACGGCGGTCAGCTCCAGTTTCAACTCGCTGCAGGTTTCGCTGGAGCATACTGAAAAATACCTCAACTTCCTGATTGGTTACACTTTTGAAAAGTCGCTGGACAACGGCTCGGACTCCTTTGATGCGACCAATCCGATAGATCCGGGCCAGACCCGCGCGTTATCGAGCTTTGACGTTCCCCATAACCTGGTCGCGAGCTACACCGTGCAGTTGCCTTTCGATCACTTCGTCGGGGGAGGGGATGTTGCTAAGCGGTTCACTGCGGGCTGGGAGCTTTCCGGCGTATCTACATTCGCCAAAGGAGAGCCAATCCAGTTATCTGAGAATGATGATAATTCACTTCTTGGCGCCTTTAATGCAAGCGTAGATGTGCCAAGCTACGCCAACAACGGCACCCACCTTTTTGAAAATAAGAACCCGCGGAAGGGGTTGCCATATTTCACCCCGGGCTTCTTCCAGCCGGAACCAGTCGGTCAAGTAGGAAACGCAATGCGGCGATACTTCTCCGGTCCTGGGCTCGACAATTATGATATGGCTCTGCTCAAGAGCACCGCGATTACCGAGAGCACCAAATTGCAATTCCGGGCTGAAGCCTTCAACGTCTTCAACCATGCGCAGTTCAAGAATCCGGATGGGCTTGTCAACGACACCAACCAGGGCGGATTTGGTTATGTGACCTCGGCAAACGATCCCCGTATCATGCAAGTGGCATTGAAGTTTCTCTTTTAAAGAGGTTCCTTGACGAAGTTGAGTTGGTGGCCTGGCATCTTCGTCTGTGTCGTCGTTTTTGGATCAGGCTCAGTCGGGACCCTGCATGCACAAAAGCGAGGCGCAGCGATCTTTGCCGCTAACTGCGCCGGTTGTCACGGTGCAGATGGCCGCGGAGGAGAACACGCACCCAACATTGCTACGGCCCCTCAAGTGCAGCACTTGATGGATCGCGAACTGGCCGGCATCATCCACAACGGAATTTCCGGGGCCGGCATGCCGGCTTTCTCGTCACTCAAACCACAGGAAATAACGGATGTCGTCGCCTGGTTGCGGATCCTGCAAGGAAGAGGCGACATCGTGAAGCTCCCCGGGGATGCGAATCGCGGCGAAGCGCTATTCTTCGGAAAAGCCCAATGCTCTGAGTGCCACATGGTCAACGGCAAAGGAGGCTTTATCGGCGGCGATCTATCTTTTTACGGGGCGAATGCCAAGCCAGATCAAATGCGCGCCATCATCCTCAATCCCGAGAAAAATCTCCCCTCGGAGAAGAAAGCTACCACTGTAGTGACAAATAAGGGACAAACGATCACCGGAATGCTCAGAGGAAACAACAACTTTTCGCTTTCCGTGCAAACGACCGACGGAGCTTTTCATTTCCTGCAAAAAACAGACCTCACCCAGGTAGATCTCGGCTCCCACTCCCTGATGCCGGCCGCCACATTGGATAGCAAGGAAGTGGACGACCTGGTGAGCTACCTGCTCCATGCCGGGGCCGAAAGCGCCAAAGGCTCCCCCGAACACGCATCGCGAGCGGACGATCATGACGATTAAAAGCATCATCGCTGCTCTCATGTTGGTAGGCGTTGTGAGCCTACAGGCGGACAACCGCAAATTTTCGCTGGAGGCCGATTCGCCCGCATTTTGGAACCTGTTCGACCGCAATGCGCAATTGACCAAAGTGGCCTCAGGCTTCGGTTTCACAGAAGGTCCGGTTTGGGACGAGACCGGCTACCTCTGGGTGAGCGATGAGACCCTGAACAAAATATTCAAGGTAAACACGCTCACGGGTCAGAAGCAGGAAATCATCTCGCTCGGCGATCCTGACGGCAATACCTACGATCGGCAACACCGGCTTTTGGATTGCGCCAGTGTTCTGCGCGCCATTATCCGCCTCTCGCCTGACGGCAGAAAATACGATATTGTCGTCGACCACTACCAGGGCAAACGCTTGAACAGCCCCAACGATGTGGTGCTCGGCCCCGATGGCGCCATTTACTTTACCGATCCGACCTCCGACCTGCCTAAGGATCAAAAGCAGGAAATTCCTTTTAAGGGGGTGTATCGAATAGCGTCTGATGGTCAACTCCAATTGCTCACCAAAGAGCTTGAGGACCCCAACGGGCTGGCCTTCTCGCCGCAAGGTACAAAGTTCTACGTAGACGACTCGACGCAACGGAACATCCATGTCTACGATTTTCGAGACGGGCAATTAAGCAACGGACGAATTTTTGGGATCGAACCAGGTGGCCCGAACGAAGGTGTGCCGGATGGTATGAAGGTCGATCGCCAGGGCAATTTGTATGTGGTGGGGCCAAGGGGAATATGGGTCTGGGATCAGGCTGGGCATCACCTGGGAACGATAGTCGTGCCCGAACAGCCCGCCAATCTGGCGTGGGGCGACCGAGACTACTCTACGCTCTACATAACCGCAACAACCTCGGTGTATAAAATCTCCACCCGTGCCCACGGCTTTGTTCCATATCTGCCTGGGAAGTAAAGGTGTAGTGCAAATGAGTCATCGTTTCCAGCGCCTCTTCCTCTTGCTGTCTCTTTCCGTCAGCACAGTCATTGTTTCCGCTCAGACCCCTGGCTTTAAGGCCATCCAGCCGCCGGGTTCTGACTCCGCTTACAGCGCCGGCATGCTCGCCAACGGCACGCTGTATGTATCGGGGCAGGGAAGCTCTGCCAAAGATTTCTCCGCGCAGATGAACGATGCCATGCAAAAGGTCCGGGTGGTATTGCAAGGGGCAGGCATGGATTATTCCAACGTCGTCTGGATGAATATCTACCTGACCGGCGAACACAACCTGCCGGCCATGGAAGACGCCTACTGGCAGACGATTGGGCCCAACCCTCCTGCACGGACAGTCTTGACGGTTGCCGCGCTCCCCAGCGGAGAGATGGTCGAAATCAATTGCATCGCCGTTGCCGGCGAAAAAACCGCAGTCTGGCCGGACGGATGGGCGCGAGGCCCACATATCGATCCCCCCGCGGTGCAGGCGGGCGAAATTCTGTATCTCTCGGCGCAGGGCGGAAAGCCCGGATCGGATTTCTCTCAAGAGACCAAACAGGCGCTGGAAAATGTCAGCACCATCCTGAGTGCCGCCCACATGAGCATGAAGAACGTTCTGTGGGTCAATCCCTACATGAGCGCGGATGGTCAGTATGACGTCATGGGCAAGGTGTACCGCACTTACTTTGAATTTGGCAACACGCCCGGTCGAGGCACCATTCAGGTTGTCGGCCTTCCTCGTGGACAGGACATTGTCTTCAGTTGCATTGCCGGAGAAGATCTCAGCAAGCGCAAGGCCGTGCGCCCGCGCAATATGCCTCCCAGCCCGACTGCGAGCCCGGGAATTCTCTACGGTGATACCTTGTATCTTTCCGCCAAGGACGGCTTCATCCCCGGACAAGGCATGGTCACGCCCCTGTTCGATTTGCAACTGCGACAGTCCATGCGAAACCTTCTGGACGGTTTGGAAGAGGTCAACATGGACTTCTCCAACGTTGTATTCTCCACCGTCTACCTGCGGCAGATGAAGGACAACGGGCAGATGAACGATCTTTACAACAAGTTCTTCAAACCGCCCTATCCTGCCAGATCGACGCTGCAACAAAATCTGGACGTGAACAACGAAGCTGCCGAACAAATTTCCTTCATTGCGGTCCGGCGTGAGCCGGCAAACACCAGCGAGGCTTCACGATGAATCGCAGGACTTTCGTTAAATGGGCTTCCGCCTTCCCGCTCCTGGCCCAGGTGGGCCTTGAGCAGGCAATGGGTACCGGCTGGGCCGAGGTCGCCCGCAACTCTACCGAAAACATTTACACCCGGCTGGGAGTCAAGCCGCTCATCAATGGGCGTGGAACCTGGACCTACCTCAGCGCCAGCCTGGAATTGCCCGAAGTAAGAGCCGCCCAGGTAGAGGCCGCCCAGCATTTCGTAAATATCTTCGACTTGCAGAAAGCGGCGGGCAAGCGTCTCGCGGAGCTAACCGGTGCGGAGTCCGGCATGATCACCTCGGGCGCGGCCGGCGCCATGGCCGTGGGAACCGCGGCCTGCATAGCGGGAACCGATCCGGACCGCGTATGGCAACTGCCCAACACCGACGGCCTCAAAAATGAAGTTGTGATGGTCGGCGGACGAAGCGTCTTCGACAGCGCCATCCGCCTGGCCGGCGGCAAACTCGTCCTGGTGGATTCCGCAGAACAGATTCCCAACGCCATTACGTCTCATACAGCGATGGTCTACACCACCTCCCCTCCCGAACAACTGGCCAAGGAGATCGCCGCTTCCAAGGCCCATCAGATCCCCATTTTCATGGATGCAGCAGACGGCATCCCTCCGGTCAACAAGCTGCAGTTGTTCGCCAAAATGGGTTGCGACCTGTACACCTTCAGCGGCGGTAAGGGACTCTGCGGTCCACAATCCAGCGGCATCCTCCTGGGCCGCAAAGACCTCATCGAAGCGGGTTTGGCCAACAGCAACCCATGGGAAGGCGCCGTATGCCGCCCGATGAAAGTAGGCAAAGAAGAAATCATGGGATGTTTAGCGGCTGTTGAAACGTGGCTGAAGATGGATGTGGGCAAGCTCAACAAGGAATGGGGAACGCGCGTGCAGCGCATTGCCACCCTGGTCGAAACAGTCCCCGGGGTCGAGGCAAAAGTCTATATGCCCGAAGAGAATCAATGCCCTACACTCATGATCACCTGGGACCAAAAAGGCTGGCGCTACACCACCGCCGATTGTGCCAGGGAATTGCTGGAAGGAACACCTTCGATCGCCGTGCTGACCGAAGATAATCCGAGTGATGTGTTATCTCGCAAGCAGACGTTGCCCAGGCCACATCGGCATGAAGACAAACTGCAGATCGTTTCCATGACGCTTCGACCGGGCGAAGAAATCATTATCGGCCAGCGCCTGCGGCAATTACTGACCCAGGCCCGCCGGCAGGCGGCTTAACCATGAGGAACCTTGCTTTTTTCTGTTGGTTGCTCCTCACCGCCCCGGTCTGCGTAGCGTGTGAGGTCCATCCGGTAGCCTTCGAGGGCTGGCAGGCGCAGCAGGTCTCGAATGACTGGGTGCAACTCACCTTCGTTCCCCAATTGGGTGGCCGGCTCATGCAAGTCAGCTTCAATGGTCATCCCTACCTGTTCGTAAACCCGGTCTACAAAGGCAAATACATTTCTCCCGAAGAAGCGGCCGGTCGTTGGATTAACTATGGCGGTGACAAAATCTGGCCATTACCCGAAGGCAATGACGACGAACAGCACTGGCAGGGAGCTTCCACGCCGTTAGACGACGGGGCCTACGCCTTCTCTGTCGTTAGCCAGGGCCAACGGTGCACCGTGCGTCTCGAAGGCCCGCCGGACCCTCCTACGGGCCTCCAGTACACTCGCGAGATCAGCATCGGCAGCGATTCTCCTCAGATCTTTTTTCATGCGACCACGAAGAACTTCACCGCCCACTCCATCACCTGGTCAGTGCAGTCGGTCTCTCAATACAACCTGTCCGATGCCGGCGACCCCACGCAATACAACCACGAGTTCCGCGCATTTACTCCTCTCAATCCAAATTCTGCCTACCTGCTCGGCTACCACGCCCGTGATGGACTCGCTAATGATCCCGCATACAGCGTGAAGGGTGGCCTGTTCCAGCTGAACTGGAAATATCTAGAGAGCGAAGTGTGGCTTGACTCCACCGCCGGTTGGATTGCCATTGTCGACGGCGCGACCCGCTACGCCATGGTGGAAAGAACCAGGCACGTCGACGGCGGAGATTATCCCAGCAAAGCGAGCATTATTTTTTACAAGAATGGCCCCACGCTTGAGCTGAATGCGAAAGGTATGCCCTATCTCACCTCCACAAACCTTGACCTGACGCCGTATTACATGGAAGCAGAGATGAACAGCCCCATGGCTGTTCTGGGCCCCGGTGAGAGCTATACCTTCGATACCACCTGGTTTCCCTCGCGTCTGAGCGGCGATTTCACGACCGTGACCGAAGCCGGTCTTGTGGGGCAGCCGCTGGCGGCGCGGCGCACCGGCGATAAGATCGAGCTCTCCGGCAGCTTTGGCGTTTTCTTTCCCGGCGAACTCAAGGCTTTCCTCTACGACGAGGGAGGGCTGGGAAAAGATCAAGTACCCCTGACAGCGGTCCGTCCTCAGGAACCGGTGAGCCTTCATCAAACCATTACTGCCGCCAGGAACATAGCCCGTGTTTCTATTCACCTTATCGACAGCGGTGGCGCGGATCGCGGAGCACTGGGAGAAGTATCCGTTACCATCAGCGATGGGGGCCGTTGAGCGCATGAAGCTCGGTCGACTGTGGGTGCTATTCATTTGCGCGTGTACCTATGCTTCGGGGCAAATCAAAGACGATTGGCCTTCGTACAACGGCGACTACACAGGCAAGCGGTTCAGCGGTCTCGCTCAGATCACACCGCAGAATGTTGCCCACCTGCAGGCGCAGTGGGTCTTTCACACCAAGACCCCCGGCGTATTGGAAGCGACCCCGGTCGTGATTAACGGCATCATGTACGTGACGGGTTCGAACGATGCATTCGCTCTGAACGCGCAATCGGGAGAGGTGCTCTGGCACTACTCGCGGCCCATCTCGAGTGGGTTGATTGACGACGCCTCCGGTCATATCAATCGCGGAGTTGCCATATCCGGCACCCGTCTGTTTATGGAAACAGACAATGCTCATCTGCTTTGCCTGGACAACCGGTCGGGCAACCTCATCTGGGACATTGCTTACGCCAACTGGAACAAGAACTACGGGGCCACCGGAGCACCGCTCATCCTCAAAGACAAGGTGTTGGTCGCGACTTCTGGTGGAGATGACGGGGTCCGCGGCTTTCTCGCCGCCTTCGATATCACCACCGGAAAATTAGCGTGGCGCTTGTGGACCATTCCCGGACCAGGAGAGCCGGGCTCTTCGAGCTGGCCGGGCGATACTTACCTGCACGGCGGCGGCACGGCATGGATGCCCGGCACTTATGATGCAGAGCTGAACACGCTCTATTGGGGTACAGGAAATGCATCGCCGGACTACGACGGCAGCGTTCGACCCGGGGATGACTTGTATACCGCCAGCCTGTTGGCCATTGATCCCGATACGGGCAAACTGAAGTGGTACTTCCAATTCACACCGCATGATCTCTATGACTATGACGCGGTGGAAACTCCGGTTCTTGTAGATACGGAGTATCAAGGCCGTCCGAGAAAGTTAATCGTCGAGGCAAACCGTAACGGATACGTTTATGTGCTCGACCGCAGCAATGGAAAGTTTCTATCGGCCACGCAATTCGTTAAGGAGCTGAATTGGGCGAAAGGGATCGATGCTAATGGTCGCCCGGTGACCACTGATACGCAGCCGACTGCAGACGGAGCCCGCATTTGCCCAGGAGTGGAGGGAGCCACCAACTGGTTTTCGCCTACTTACAGTGAGACCACGCGGTTGTTCTATTTCGTGTCTCTCGAAAGTTGTTCAGTATATGTCCGCAAGCCTGCACCCTTCGAAGAAACCAAAGAGTATTACTCGACCGGAACCAAGCGCGATCCAAACGGCAAGAGTTCGCAGACGCTTCTAGCCTTCGACCCGCGTACTCTGAAGTTCGTCTGGAAATACCCCCAGACCGGTGAAAACCACGGCTACGGTGGTGTCATGTCGATAGCGACGGGCTTGATATTTTTCGGGGATAATCAGGGCTTCTTTGAAGCGACCGATGCAACTACTGGAAAGCCGTTATGGCACTTCAATACCGGGCAGACGCTGCACGCCTCACCCATGAGCTACGCCGTGGACGGAAACCAGTTTGTAGCCATAGCCGCGGGCAGCGATCTGTTCAGCTTCGCCTTACCCCATTAGCGCTGTCGAAAATAGCGGATTAGTAGACCCTGCAGCGTTGATTTCATTGGGCGAACGAGTGAACGAGTGCTGCAACCAGCCCCAAGCGAATCAGGTAGCGAAGTGGAGGGACCTGCGGTTTCTCCCGCGGCCATAAGGCTTTCCTCGTCCTCTAAAAACCCAATTTGGACAAGACTGGCACAAAGCCGCCCCTCCCCCTGAAACCGACGCCGCGATAATGTCATGCATTCCGCGGATCAACGCTGCGAAAGCCATACGTCTCATAAGTGGTGGAGATCTTTCCCTGCTCTACGCGCACCACGGTGAAGCCTTCAGGCGTACCCATCCGGGTTCCATGCCACCAATTACCGCACACGGCCCCGCTGGTGATGTAGGGAACGTCCTTCCACACAACTCGCTCGTTAACGTGCGTGTGCCCCTGCAGAACCCCGAGCACATTGTGGCCTTCGAAAAGTGCGATCACTTCATACGCATTGACCACGCTCAACCCGTGATGTTTTGGCTCCGGTTCGGGCGCCGGGACGTAGGAGGCGAAGGCAGTCACCAAAGGAATATGTATCGACACGATGATCGGCGTCGACGGTGGCAATCCACCCAGGTCGCTCCTTAGCCACGTGAGTTGCGCGCCATCCACGCGGCCTTCATAGGATCGGTCACTGGTGATCCCGATCGAATCCAACACGATGAAGTGCACACCCTTATGATCGAAGGAGTAGTACGTCCTGCCGAACCGCTCCTCAAACATCTTCTTGCCGTAGAGCGGGTCTGACTCTGCCACGCCGCTGCTTGGATAAATACCGAAGCAGTCATGGTTTCCCATCGTGTGATAGATCTTCATGCCCAGGTCCTGTTCTGTCTTGGCATACAGGTCAAACACGCTTGTTGCTCGCGAACGGTTAACCTCCAGCGCATCAAAGACGTGGTCCCCGCCCTGCAAGACGAAATCGCTTTTGATGGTGCGCGCCTTCTTGAAGCACTGATCGCATCCCTGCGCAGCGTTCAGCTCCGGCTGCAAATGGGTATCCGTGATGAAGAGAAAGGTAAAGTCCTGCGAACCGGCTGTATGCCCCACCGGCGATAAGCTGTGCAGCGATGGGCCCATCCACGTGGAAAACCCGGCTGCGCCGGTCAGCGCAAGAAAGCGTCGACGGTTCATCAGCATAGTGTCTACGCCAATTCCAACGCGATCTTCCGCGCATCCGGCTCCATCCGCCCAATCCGAAAACTGCGGATCTGTCCGGCGCTCAGGGCCTCGGGCTTGCTGGCGGCGACGCTGGGGCCACCCTTCCAGCGCGCCTTCAACATGGAGCTAAGCGAGGAAAGATCCACCTTACCCTCGACCGCCGCTGCTGCGGCAACGGGAGTCTCCGTGCTGATCCGGTACGAACCCTCGATACCTTCTCCGAGTTCCACCCTCGCCAAGCCCTGAGAGACCTCCACAATGCGGCCAGTCACCACGCTGCCCACCGGATGCTCAGCAAGATATTCCTCCACCGTGACCGAGGTCCGTTGCTTCATGCTCAGCCGTAGCTGACGCTTCGCTTTATCGACCTCAAGCACCTGCGCCTTGACCATCTGGCCGACGCGAAGCACATCCTGGGGATGGTGAATATGCTTCTCGGCGGTGATCTCGCTCACGTGGACCATGCCCTCAACGCCCTCCGCAAGCTGGACAAAGGCGCCGAACTTGGTGAAGCTGGTAACCGGTCCTTCAATCGCCGAACCCGCCGGAAACTTCTGCTCCGCCTCCGCCCAGGGATCGCCCAAAGTCTGCTTCAAGCCCAACGAGAGACGGCGTTCCGCCATGTTCACGCCCAGCACAACTGCTTCTACGGTGTCTCCCGACTTAAGCACATCGCTCGGCTTTCTCACCTTCTTGGCCCAGGACATTTCCGACAGGTGGATCAGTCCCTCAACTCCGGGCTCCAACTCGACGAATGCTCCAAAATCGGTGACCCGGGTGACCACGCCGTGGACCCGGTCTCCCGCCTTCAACGTGGCTGCGACCGCATCCCAGGGATGGGGCAGAAGCTGTTTCATGCCCACCGAGATGCGCTGCTTTTCGGGGTCGATCTTAAGCACTTTGGCTTCGATCTGTTGGCCCACGGAAAGCACATCTTCCGGCTTATTGACCCGGCTCCACGAGATGTCGCCTATATGGAGGAGCGCATCCACCCCACCTATATTGACAAACGCGCCATAGCCAGTGAGGCTGCGCACTTCGCCATGAACGGTTTCGCCTTCTTTGAGCTCACCGTACCTGCGCTCCCTGGTGGAGCGATCTTCCTCTTCCGTGAGCACGCGGCGGTCCACCACGACATCTTCGTCGCCCACATCCAGCTTGATAATGCGGCAGCGAATCTGCTGCCCTACTAGTTTTTCGAGTTCCGCGGCGTCGCGCGTTCCACTGCGTGAGGCCGGCATGAATGCCCGCACGCCCACATCGACGCTCACACCGCCTTTGACTACGCCAGTCACCGTGCCGGCGATCGGCGTCTTATCTTCAAAGGCTCGTTCCAGCGAGGACCAGTCGCGGGGCTGCTCTACTTTGAAGCGTGACAGCTCGTAATAGCCCTCGAGGTTGCGGCCCTTGACGGCCACTAGAAACTTATCCCCCGGCTTGACCGCTTCGTTGGCGCTTTGAAAAGGCGCCAGCGGGAGCACGCCTTCGGTCTTGTAGCCAATGTCGACAAATACCGAATCGACAGAGACGGCAACCACCGTGCCTTCGATCTGTCTGCCGCCTTCGCTCGTCCGAGCATGGCTCTGTTCGTACTCGGAAAAGATGGCGTCGAACGATTCGCCGCTTTCCGGTTCCGTGTTCTCGGGTTGTGGATTACTGCTGGTAGGCATCAATTCCGCTCAGGATACCACCTCATCCTCTTCCCGCTCCCGGGGGACGATCATGAAGTGCCTGAGTGCGGTTCCGCGCAGCACGCTGATGTTCTGCGGCTTACCGGCACGTTCCGTGGTCAGCAAACGATGCAGATCGTCGATTCCCCCCACAGGCTTCGTGGCAAACCCGATGATCACGTCCCCCTCTTCCAGATCGGCAACAAAAGCGGCTCCCTTGGGCGCCACTGCAGTCGCCATCACGCCGGTAGGCATAGAAAGCTTGTACTCATACGCCAAACGCCGTGGGATCGGCACATTCTGGGCTGCAATTCCAATAGAGCTGCGGCGCACCCGGCCGTGCTGCAGAATCTGCGCGGCCACGTACTTGGCCGTATCAATGCCCACCGCGAACGAGAGCCCCTGGGCGCCCATAATGGTCGCCGTATTCACTCCAATGACCGCGCCGGATGAGTCCAGAAGCGGCCCTCCGGAATTGCCCGGATTGAGCGGCGCATCGGTCTGAATAATCTCTTCCATCATCCGCCCCGAGGACGCGCGCATACTGCGGCCAAGCGCGCTGACCACCCCGGCCGTCACCGAAAATTGAAAGCCGAATGGATTACCCACGGCGATAGCAATCTGCCCAATCTTTAATCGTTTTGAACTGCCCAGCGTAGCCGGGGAAAAGACGGCATGCTCCGTTCGGAGCACAGCGATATCGGTGTCTCGATCTTCGCCGATGAGCACCGCCCCACTACGGCTGCCATCGGTGAACGTAAGCGAAAGTTTCGCCGCCTGGTGAACTACGTGGCTGTTGGTCAGGATCAAACCGTCGGGAGTAAATACAAAACCGGAGCCCGATCCCTCCGAGCCCGGCCGATTAGCTCGCCGTGCACTTTGCACTTCGATCTTTACCAGCGAACCGCTGACGCGCTCCACCGCCTGGGTCACCGCGCGAGAATAATTGTCCAGTAAATCGGAATCGTCCAGCCTGCCCGCGACGGCATCGCCCGTGAATTCTGATGCGTGTTCCATGTTTTTCCTTTCAAATGGCAACCAGCCCGCGCGTCATGCCAATTGTCACCGCTTCTGTTCTCGTCTGCGCGCCCAGCTTGGACAGAACTGAGCTGACGTGAAACTTCGCGGTATGCTCAGAAATGTTGAGCTGTACCGCCAATTGCTTGTTGGTACGCCCGCGCGCCATCCAACGCAACACTTCCACTTCTCGCGCGGTGAGTTCCTCGGCAATTCGCATTACGTTTGCCGGCGTTGCAGGTGGGCGCGGAACCGTCACCGCAAACCCGGCAACAGTGGCTGCGATTGCAGTCACTAGTTGATGCGCGGTGACCTCCAAAGGAATCACAGAATATATTTTGAGACGCGCCGCGCCACGCACCACGGCGGCGTTGGGCTCGGCCGCGAGCAGCACTGCCGGTATGTCGGAAAAAACTTCCTCGAGCGCCCTGCGGTTGCCCGCTCTGGCCAGGAACGTCTCCGCCTCTGCAATCACAATGACGTCCGGGCTGTCACTTTGCACGCGAAACAGCAGCGTCGAGGGAAGTGCGGCCGGCAACAAGTCGAACTCCCGCGACGCGCGCAAAGCGATAAACCGGTTGGCGTGGACCGTTGAGTCCACGCACGGCAACACCAATAGACGATCGGCGAAGCGATCCGCAACCAGTCTTTCCGATTTGTGATCCTCAGCCACGATCCGCCAGAATTACCTTCAGATCCATTTTTACGCCGCCGCGAATCACCGCGACAGCAACCGGATCACCGACTTTCAGGCTGGATATCTGATGCTGCACCGCGTGCACGTTATGAACTTCCTGGCCATTGACTGACAACAACAAATCACCCACCAGGATTCCCGCTGTCGCGGCCGGCGCATTGGCCTCCACGTGCAGCACCAGCAGAGCTTCATCCACTCCTTGGCCAAACT
>Ga0302179_10000441_pt1 | contig 27636 bp, 18 predicted proteins | sample I_Palsa_E3_1_FD_198788 | JGI IMG/M metagenome (GOLD analysis project Ga0302179, IMG submission 198788) | Peat permafrost microbial communities from Stordalen Mire near Abisko, Sweden - I_Palsa_E3_1 | ecosystem: Environmental > Terrestrial > Soil > Palsa > Peat permafrost | place: Sweden...
GAAGAACTGCGATTGCTATCAATTCGCGAGGAGGTGCGCGAGCGTCGCTTCCGGCAAACCAGAGTTGGCCTGACCTTGGGAATGATCCTGGGCGTACTTATCGCTGTTGCCGCACGGTGGAGCGTGCAGCGAGAGCGCTTCACGCGCCGCCTTGCCGAAGAGGCACTTGAGAATTGTGACGAGAAATATCGGATCCTGGTGGACACCTGTGAAGATCACGCAATCTTCATGTTGGACCCCCAAGGCCAGATTGTCAGCTGGAACGTTGGCGCGGAGCGAATGAGCGGCTACACACCCGAGCAAGCTGTTGGTCGCAATTTCTCCTGTTTTTTCTCGCCCGAGGACATTCAGCGAGGCCGGCCAGAAGAGATTCTTCGGGTCACCACCGTCAACGGCCGGCACGAAGAAGAAGGTGTCCGGGTGCGAAAGGACGGGACCAGGTTTTTGGCGAACGTTGCCAACATCGCTTTGCTGGACCCTGCTGGGAACCTCCGCGGATTTTGTGAGACCAGCCACGACCTCAGCCGCAACAAAGAGTCGGAGGCGAAGTACCGCGGGCTGTTGGAAGCAGCTCCCGATGCCATGGTGGTGGTAAACCGTACCGGAGAGATCGTTCTGCTGAACCTTCAGGCCGAGAAACAGTTTGGATACCGTCGTGATGAACTGGTCGGGCAGCAGGTCAAGAATATCATTCCCGAAGGTTTCGCCGAGCGGCTCATCGCTGACGCTCAGCGATCCGCAGCCGACGCCCTGGCCCAGCAGATCGGTACCGGCATTGAACTCACCGGGCGGCGAAAGGACAGCAGCGAATTTCCAATCGAGATCATGCTGAGCCCACTGGAAAGCACCGAAGGAATTTTGGTGACCGCAGCGATCCGAGACATCAGCGTTCGCAAGGAGGCCGAAGCACATCTTCTGACCAAACTCCAGGAGCTAAACCGCTCCAACGTGGAATTGGCGCAATTCGCTTATCTGGCCTCTCACGACTTGCAGGAACCGCTGCGGATGGTGGCTAGTTACACCCAGCTTCTTTCCAGACGGTATAAGGGAAAGTTGGACTCCGATGCCGATGAGTTTATTGCCTTCGCGGTGGACGGGGCCAGCCGCATGCATCAGTTGATCCAAGACTTGTTGGCTTACTCGCGGGTGGGAACCAAAGGAAGAGATCTACTCGACATTTCTAGCGAGGAAACGCTACGAAGGGCGCTGGTCAATCTGCGCGGCGCCATCGAAGAAACCGGCGCGCTGGTAACCCACGGGCGTCTTCCTACGGTTCACGCCGATGAGATGCAACTCATTCAGTTATTTCAAAATCTGGTCGGCAATGCCATCAAATACCACAATTCAGGGATTCCTAGAGTGCATATCTCGGCGATGAAGAACGTGGGCAAGAAATGGATATTTTCGGTTCAAGACAACGGGCTAGGTATCGATTCCCAATACTTCGAAAAGATTTTTGGCATGTTTCAAAGGCTGCATAAGCGGGAAGAGTTTGCCGGCACCGGAATCGGATTAGCGATTTGTAAGAAGATTGTGGAGCGCCACGGCGGCGGCATTTCGGTCGAGTCTCACCTGGGTGAGGGCTCCACTTTTCGCTTTGACTTGGCAGGAAGTGACGAGAATTCGGGGAAATCATCCCAGGAGACGGTATGCCCATAGAGGTTCTGCTAGTTGAAGATAGTCCTGGTGACGTCCGCCTAACCCAGGAAGCCTTCCGGGACGCCAATAAGTCCATTCGTTTACACGTTGTTTCAGACGGAGTCGAGGCCATGGCTTTTCTGAGACAACAAGGAGCCTACGCCGTTGTACCCCGGCCAGATCTCATCTTACTCGATTTAAACGTCCCTAAAATGGATGGACGCGAGGTCCTGGCACAGATTAAAGGCGATTCCAGCCTGAAAATGATCCCTACCGTGATCCTGACCACCTCCGACGCAGAAGCGGATATCGTGAAAAGCTACCAGCTTCAGGCCAACTGCTATCTCACTAAGCCTGTGCAATTGGAGGACTTCGATACTCTGGTAAAGAGCATCAATGATTTCTGGCTGACCAAGGCGAAGTTACCGGCGCAGGTGCCGGACCGATGACCAAGAAATCAATCAAGATACTGTTGCTCGTCGAAGATAACCGCGGAGACGCCCGATTGATCCAGGAGATGCTGAACGAGCAGACCCTACAGGACATCACCTTAACGCATGTGGACTGCATGGCCGCCGCCGAAAAACATCTTGCTGAAGGTGATGTTGACATCATCTTACTCGACCTGGGATTGCCCGACGCTCAGGGGGTAGGAGCGGTACGGCGGACGCATATAGCCGCGCCGCACGTCCCGGTAGTGGTTCTAACCGGTAGTGACGACGAATCCCTCGCTGCAGAAGCCTTGCAAGAGGGTGCCCAGGACTATCTGATCAAGGGCCAAATCGAACTCCGCGGGCTACTCCGAGCCCTGCGATACGCAGTCGAACGCAAAAGCATGGAAGAGGCCTTATTTGCTGAGAAGGAACGCGCCCAAGTCACTCTTAACAGCATCGGTGATGCCGTGGTCTGCACCAATGTTTTCGGGAATATCACCTTCCTCAATGTAGTTGCGGAAAAAATGACCGGCTGGCCCTACCAAGAAGCGCTGGGTCGACCCATGGCCGAAGTGTTCCACGTTCTTGACGCCACCAGCCGCAAACCCATCGCGAATCCAATAGACAGAGCCATGTTAGAAGACCGAATTATGAATCTGCCGGCGAACTGTATCCTCATACGTCGCGATCAATGTGAACTTCCCATCGAAGATTCGGTGGCCCCCATCCACGACCGTGAGAGGCGAGCGACCGGCGCAGTGATCGTTTTTCGTGACATGAGCAAGGCCCAGGCGATGACGCGGCAGATGACCCATTCGGCGCAGCATGATTTTCTAACCGGCTTACCGAATCGTATGCTTTTAAATGATCGGCTTAGTCAGGCGATCGCATTCGCGTCCCGCAATGCGAGAAAAGTGGCCATATTGTTTTTGGACTTAGATGGTTTCAAATATATTAATGACTCTCTGGGACATCCCGTCGGCGACCAGCTGCTGCAATCCATCGCCAAATGCTTGGTGGACTGCGTACGTAACGCCGACACGGTAAGCCGCCAAGGAGGTGACGAATTCGTGGTACTGCTGTCGGAAATGGCTCACTCGGAAGATGCTGCCATTACCGCGAGAAGAATGCTGCGGGCGGTGGCGGAAACTCATTGTATCGGCCCACATGATCTTCACGTTACCACCAGCATTGGCGTTAGTGTCTATCCCGACGACGGTCTCGATGCTGAGACGCTCATCAAGAATGCGGACACTGCTATGTATCAGGCCAAAGAAAATGGACGCCAAAGCTATCAGTTTTTCAAGCCGGCCATGAATGTTCGTGCCGTGGAGCGGCAGTCTGTTGAGGAGAATTTGCGGCGAGCTTTGGAGCGGGAGGAGTTTACATTGCAATACCAGCCTAAGATTGATCTGAAGAGCGGAAAGATTACCGGTGCGGAAGCTTTGATACGCTGGATTCACCCCAAGCGAGGGCCGGTCTCTCCGGCGCAATTCATTCCGGTGGCAGAAGACTGTGGACTAATTCTGCCGATCGGTAAGTGGGTTCTCCGAGCGGCCTGCCAGCAGGTGCGGACCTGGATGGATGCCGGGCTGGACCCCGGGACCATGGCGGTAAATATCTCCGCGATGGAGTTCCGTGACGTGAAGTTTATCGATCATGTATTTGCGGTCCTCCGCGACACCAGTCTGAATCCTAGCTATCTTGAGTTGGAATTGACCGAGAGTGTTTTAATGAAGCGCGCGGAGTCAGCTGCCTCGGTGCTGAAGACCCTGAGAGCTACCGGGATACGAGTGGCGGTCGACGACTTTGGTACCGGTTACTCCAGCTTAAGCTATCTTAGAAAGTTTCCCATCGATGCCCTCAAGATCGACCAGTCGTTCATTCGTCAAATTGCTACCGCCATCGACGAAACGACGATTGTCGCCGCTATTATCAGCATAGGTCGCAGTTTAAATCTGCGGGTCGTCGCCGAGGGTGTAGAAACACTGGAAGAGCTGGCATTCCTCCAGGCCCACCAATGTCACGAGGCCCAAGGATTCTATTTCAGCCGACCCGTCGATCCGCAACACTTCGCTCAGCTACTTACCGTCGGTATGACCGAGACTAATTACTTAGGCGGCTGCATATTAGGGATGTCCACATGAGGGTCCTCGTGCCGGATGGAACTGGCAAGTTCAGGTCAGCGAATAATTCGCAGCCGGCGGTGCCCGAAGCTCCAAAACACCCTGAAGGCGGCCAGCCATCCGGGAACCCAGCCCAACAGCGTGGCTATCCACGCTACCCGTTTTCATTGCCGGTCGAAGCCATCGATATTCAAGTAAACAGACGAATCACCGGCCGGCTTTCTGACATCGCCAGGTATGGTTGTTATGTGGAGACCATCAGTCCCTTTGCAGCTCAGGCCAGTGCGGCGCTCACCATTAAACGGCGCAAGCAATCATTTAAGACCCAGGCAACAGTTGTTTATTCTCAGATCGGAATGGGCATGGGCCTATTATTCACGACCACAGATGCCGCGGAGGTGGGTGTTCTCGAGAAGTGGCTCTGTGAACTGGCAGGAGGCGGACCCTGCGAGGCGGACCACTCCGACTACGAGCGGCCGAGCGCTCTTGCAAACAACGCAGACAATGCTCTGCGGAAAGTAGTGAGGGAGCTGATGGTGTTATTGGCTCGCAAGGAGATTATCAGCGATTTCGAGGCGAAAGCCATGCTGCAAAAACTCTCGAAATAAACCGATTCGGTGTATCCAACGCCGTTCACCGTTGACTCCGGCGATTCTCGGGATTTCTTGCCATCTGGCTCGCGTTACCATTGGTGCTATGCCCCGCGGCGTTCTTGCGCATGGATAGCCTGGTCCTTCCCGGGAAAGCTGGTGACCCTTAAACTGCCGAGTTGTCGCTCGCTGTTCCCAACGACTCGTCCTACTCTGGCGAAGCTCGAGCTAATGAGTCACGCCAGCTTCCAAGTTCGTGGACGGTCCTCTCCAAGATTCACGCATGATGTATCTGGCTAGGCGCTGCAACAGCTAGGCCTCCGGCGGTTGCGCACTGGGCATTTGCAAGGTTACCGGCCGGTACCGATTTAGAACCTGGAAAGCTAAGTCGCAGCGCGACAGAAAATCCCTCGCCAGCCAGCGTGTTTGCCGAGTGGGCTCCATTTTGGGGCCGAGCCCGCTCCGTATCGAGCCTGCTGCGTTCATCGCTTCGTCAGCTCCGCCCAATCGGCCACAAGTCCTTCCTTTTGAGCAATTGAGAACTCGGTTTCCATGGGTTCTGGCACCGCTTGTGCAATGACCCGATGGTGCTTGGTTAGAAAGCGCCGCAGCGGCTGGGAGAGAACTGGCCTCGGGAGGCGCTAGCGTCAGGGCACTCGGGTTTGCGCTTTGACGATTCCGAGGGCGCTCCCGCAAGAGAGGGTACGATGAATGCAGATCTACGCAGGATTCTTCTAATTGACGACGACCCACCTGTTGCCAATGAAATTCGCTCGGCGCTCGCTGCTGAAGGGAGCGACTGCTTCGACGTGGAATGGGTTCGTCAGCTTTCTAGGGGCGTTGCACGCCTGGGGAAACAGGGAATTGACGCAGTCTTACTGGATTTGTCGCTGCCCGACAGCCAAGGCATGGGAACACTCGACAAGGTTTTCACCGCCGCCCCCGATGTTCCCATTGTCATCCTCGGCGGCAGTGTTCCTGAAGCCGTCGTGAAACAGGCGGTCGGGCACGGCGCACAAGATTACCTGCTTCCCGGTCATCTCGATAGCTATTCGCTGTCGCGCGCCTTACACAACGCCATCGAACGCAAGAACATTGAGGATGCGTTGCACCTAGAAAGGGAACGTGCCGTGGTCACCCTCAATTCGATTGGTGACGCTGTTCTTTGCACGGATCTGTCCGGGAACATCACCTACCTGAATCTGGTTGCAGAAACCCTGACCGGCTGGCCCCGCCAAGATGCCCTCGGCAGACCACTTGCCGAGATCTTCCGAATCATTGACGGAGCCTCACGCCGGACCGCTCGAGATCCCATGGAGCTGGCTGTGGAAAAAAACAAAACAGTAGGATTAACCATGAATTGCGTCCTGGTCCGGCGCGACGGATATGAATCCACCATTGAAGATTCTGCCGCTCCAATCCACGACCGGACCGGCCGAGTCATCGGAGCGGTAATCGTGTTTCATGACGTCAGCGCGGCCCGCGCCATAGCTCGCGAAATGGCTCACTCCGCGCAACACGATTTGGTCACCAATCTACCCAATCGTTTATTACTCAACGATCGAATCACTCAGTCGATTTCATTGGCTCGGAGAAATCATCAACCGATTGCGGTGATATTTCTGGATTTGGATCATTTTAAGTACATAAATGATTCCCTAGGGCACGCCATTGGCGACCAGCTTCTTCAGTCCGTTTCAAAACGCCTGCTGGCGAGCGTGCGCGGTTCTGACACCATCAGCCGGTTGGGCGGGGACGAATTCGTCATTCTGCTTTCGGGCATCGCTTTTCCGAAAGATGCAGCCACCAGCGCAGCAAAGATACTTCTTTCGCTCAACACGCCCCATGCCGTGGGGGGGCAAAACCTGCATATCGACGGGAGTATAGGCATTAGCATTTACCCAGGAGACGGACATGATGCCGAAACGTTAATCAAGAATGCTGACATGGCCATGTATGAAGCCAAAGCAAAGGGCCGAAACAATTTTAAGTTCTTTACCCTGGAAATGAATCTGAAAGCGGTAACGCGGCAATCACTCGAAGGTGCACTTCGGTACGCCCTGGAACGGAACCAGTTCCTGCTTCATTACCAACCGAAAGTAAATCTCGAAAACGGTCAGATCACCGGCTTCGAAGCGTTGATACGGTGGCAACATCCTGAGCGGGGGCTCATACCGCCGTCCCAATTCGTGCCCGTCGCCGAGGATTGTGGCCTAATTCTCCAGCTCGGCCGTTGGGTGCTGCGGGAAGCATGCGAGCAAGCGCGCGCCTGGCAAAACGCCGGATTACCGGCGTTGCCCGTAGCCGTCAATGTTTCCGCCGTCGAGTTCCTCCATCGAGGGTTTCTCGAGGGGCTAAAAAAGATACTTTTAGAAACCAACTTGGAAGCGCGCTATCTGGAAGTCGAGCTGACCGAAGGGGTGCTTATGGAAGATATCGAATCCACGGTTTCCGTTCTGCAAGAGTTGAAAACGATGGGTGTGCACCTGGCGGTGGATGACTTCGGCACCGGGTTCTCTAGCTTGAGCTATCTGCGGCAGTTCCCTATTGATGTACTGAAAATCGACCAGTCCTTCGTCCAAGAAATCACTGCCAACCCCAAGGATTCTCCCATTGTAAACGCTATCGTTAATTTGGGTAAGAACCTCAACCATCGGGTCATTGCCGAGGGCATTGAAACGCGAGAACAACGCGCAGGTCTTCGGACCCTCGGTTGTATGGAGGGACAAGGATACCTTTTCAGCCCGCCGGTGAAGGCCGTTCAATTCGCGCAACTGCTGCGAAGAGGCATAACCGTGAAGAGTCCCACCGCGGGATCGGCCTCGGTCGCGCTTTAGCGCATCAACCAAAAGCTTCATTGCGCGGCGTACAAGAAACGACGTCAGCCTTTGCGTTTTTTGAGCTTTCTGACTCTGGCGGCGGTGATCTTAGTTCGCGCATTGCGTCGAGCGCGTAGCCATGGAACTTGGCCTTATACCAACAACCATATAAAGGCGCCATTCACTTTGGCGAACCCACGGCCTTCAACAGCTGGCGGCAAGGGATTTCGCCTTCTCCAAACCTCGCCTAGACCGGTACAAAAGATGTTGGATTTTGGCGTTTAGTTCTCGCTCTTCGAAAGGCTTGCGGAGAAGCTGAGCATCTTGCCCGAGCGCTCCCGCCTGCAGGATGTCCGCAGGAGCCCAGCCAGTCATGTACAGAACTTTCAGGTTTCGCTGCTTCTCCTTCAGGCTTTTTACTAGCTCCGGGCCACTCAGCTCGGGCATAACAATATCCGTTACCAGCAAGTCGATACCTATATCCATTTTTTTGTACTCTTGTAGTGCTGCGATGGCGCTGGCCTGACATACTACTTGAAATCCCAGGCTCGCAATCTGACTGGCAACGATATCTCGAACTCGATCGTCGTCTTCGACCACCATAACTAGGCCCTTACCTCGGCCCTGGATAACGCCGTCCGAAGCCGCTTGTGGAGGTATTGGCCTCGCTTCTAGAACTGGAAGGTAAAGTGAAAACGTCGATCCGCGACCGATCTCGCTTTCGACACGCATATGCCCACCGCATCGCCGCAATACTGCATATACGATGTACAGGCCCAAGCCGGAACCTCGGCCGGTTGGTTTGGTGGTGAAAAAAGGTTCGCACATGCGGCGCTGAACAGTCTTGTGCATCCCGCACCCAGTGTCGGCGACCTGCAATACGACATATCTGCCGCAGGGCACGTCCACGTGCTCATCACCACCCAATTTCACGTTAACCGGGAAAGTGCGAACCGCCAGGCGACCGCCTCGGGGCATTGCGTCTCTGGCATTCGCGCAAAGATTAAGGATCACTTGGCCGAACGCTCCTCTTTCCCCGAGGATTTGCTGAAACTCGCAGTCCAGCTGTAGCTGCACTCTTATATGTTCACCGAACAGCCTCCCAATCATTTCTTCCGTTTTTCTGATTTCAGCATCAAGGTTGAGGGGGTAAACCGGAAGTGATTCGTCTCGGCTAAATGCTAGGAGTTGACCGGTTAAGGCTTGGCCATGGAATGCGGCGTCCACAATGTTCTGCAATTGCATTTTGGTCTTATCCAGAGTTCGCAGCTGGAACTCGGTGAGGGCCCCCATGCCGTCCTGGACTTCCGCTCTGGTCTGATGCAAAGCCTTTAGGGCTAACTGACCATAGCCAAGCACGCCAGTTAGAACGTTGTTGAAGTCGTGCGCTATTCCTCCCGCCAACAAGGCCAGAGATTCCATTTTCTGTACTTGGCGCAGCTGTACGTCAAGGAGTCGCTGTTGGGTAATATCCTCTACGGCTGTTTCAAGGCCGATTACCTGCCCTGACTCATCGCTGACCCAACCCCGGGCCTGAGCACGAACCAGGATCGGTGCGCCATTCTTACGCTTCCAATGCATCTCGACGCTTTTCAAGGGGTTCAGCTGTTGCACGCTGTCGAGCGAGTCACGCTCCTCGTTGGGATCCGCATAAAGCTCCTTCACAAAGCTCTTGGAAAGGAGCTCGTCGGCCGATTCGTACCCCAGCATCTCTACTAGAGCATCATTCACGAAAACCAAAACGCCCTCGAGGGTGACACGATAGATTCCACAAGGGCTGCTCAGAAATAGGGAGCGATAGTTCTGTTGCGATAGCGTCAATCGCTCGTCAGCATCTCGCTGCGTAAGCTCTTGGCACAGCGCCAGCAGACACTCTCTCCCATCAATCTTGATCAACTCTGCCGAGTACAACTTTGTTTGGACGGTGCCAGACCTGTCCCGAAATCGGGCCTCCCGGTTTCGTACTTGGCCGCCGGCTTTAATCTCACCCATCATCTGTAATCGCTGTCCTGGTTCAATCCATATCCCGAGCTCCGAGCCTTTCTTACCTATAACTTCGTCGCGGCTGAATCCAGTTTGGCTTTCAAACATTTTGTTAACTTCAACAAATTCGTCGTCCTCAAAGGTAGTGATGGCCGTGACCAGCGGGCTGTTCATAAATGCTGCCGAAAACTTCTGCGCTGATTGGCGTAGCTCGGCCTCTGCAAGCCTTTGATCGGTGACGTCACGAGCCACGCAGCCAACAATGGGTTCAGTGAGACCCCAAGTGCGCAAGGTGTTGTGGTATTCCCATACTCTGCGCTCACCGGTTCTAGTAACCACGCTCATCAATCCGGATTCGCACCCGCTCGCGCGGATTCGCGTCAAGTAGTTGTCAAATTCACGGTGGGCTTCAGGGGGAATGAACTCCTTCATCGGAACATTCACAATCTCATTACGTGCGTAACCGAGGATCTTTGCAGGTAGTTCGCCGATGGACAGTAACTTTGCTCTTACCGTATGGGTATACGCTAGATTGTAGCGATATTCGACAACGCTGTGATGGCGTTGGTCACGGTTCTGAAGAAACTCCTCTATCTTTTTCGGTGCGCTGGCACTGAAGCCCACTGACCCTCCACAGAGTGAACCAACAATCCGTGTAGCTATGCTTTAGGGAACTGCCTTCAACTAATGTTGCCCCCTACCGATTCAAACGAGCCCGACGACGGCGCTGATTTATAGCTCTTCAATTTGCGATATAGGGTGGTCTTACCGATGCCGAGCAGTCGAGCCGCGTTCGGTCGGTTGCCTTTGGTCTCGCGTAGGGCCCTAAAGATCGTTCTTTTCTCGAGAGCCCCTAAACAGAGCAGGTCCTCGATCGGTGCGGGCCCTTCGGTGCTCTGGATTTCAGCGTCGACCTCGGTGTCGACAACCAAATCGTGCTCGTGGAGGATAGGGCCGGAACCAAGCGCCAGTCCGCGTTCGATGACGTTCGCAAGTTCGCGAACATTGCCGGGCCAATCGTGACCCGATAACTTCCGCCAAACGTTGGGAGCTATCCCGGTAACAGCGGGCCACTGGCGTCCAAATCTATCAAGGAACGCATGGACCAGCAGGGGCAGGTCCGCCATTCGCTCGCGCAACGGAGGAAGAATTATGTTCACTACGTTGAGTCTGTAGAACAAGTCCCGTCTGAAATTGCCGGCCCTCACTTCTGCCGCTAAGTCTCGATTGGTGGCAGAGATGATCCTGACGTCCACGGGTCTCGGAGTCGTGGAGCCCACCCGGCGAACTACCCGCTCCTCCAGCACCCGCAGAAACTTGCTCTGCAGGTCCTTTGGAAGCTCACCGATTTCGTCTAAGAATAGGGTGCCCTTATGCGCAGCCTCAAAAAGACCCATCTTGGCATGGTCCGCACCGGTAAATGCTCCTTTCTCGTGACCAAACAGTTCGGACTCAACCAGAGTGGGCGTCAGCGCGGCGCAATCGACCGGGACGAATGGTTCGCGGGCACGCAAGCCCGAGCAATGAATGGCGCGCGCCACGACTTCTTTCCCGGTGCCGGTCTCGCCAAGAATCAAGACCGAACACTCGTGATTCCTCATCTGCGATATCTGTCTTCGCAGCTGACTAATCTGGGGAGTTTTACCGATCAGCTTCTCAATCGGAACTTCAACTCTTTTATGGCCGATTTGGCGGCTGCGAGTGGACTCCACTCCGGAAGCCAGGTTTTTTAATTTCTGTTCGAAAACTTCGACAGTAAATGGCTTGGTTATGTAGTCGACAACGCCGGAATAGATGGCTTCGACAGCCATATCAATGGTGCCGTATCCGGTGAGAACGATAATGTCCACGTCATGCTGAGAAGCACGTATTCTCCTGATGAGCTCCATCCCGCCGATCTCTGGGATTCGAATATCGGTTACTACCAGGTCGAATTGTCTGTCGGCAAGAAGGTCCAGAGCGGCCTCGGTGGTGGCAGCTGTGGCTACCGCCATCTCGCAGGATTGGGCGATCTCGCTGCACAGCCGCCGAGTCATCTCGTCATCATCGACGATCAGCACCCGGGGTTTACCCTGCCTAACTTCCATACCGCTAGGACCCAAATCAATATTCATTGACACTAACCCCCGCTCGAGCCATTTTTCTCGATACTAAACGAGTCGAAATATTTAACTTGGTTGTTAATCCTGAATGAACTGCCTTGCTTTTTTGCCGCTTCATGGCGTAAAGCGCAGCGTCCGCAGCGGATAACAAACTCTCGATGATCTGGCCATGTTTGGGATAGATGGCAACGCCCACACTGACGGAAAGCTTGGGGACCTTGCCGTCACTGGCGGCCTTTTCACAGATACGTTGAGCGACCAGGCTGGCACTCTTGGCGTTAGCTTCGGGCAAAACCAAGGCAAATTCGTCGCCGCCGAAGCGCGCCGCGGTGTCCACCTCTCGGCAACAAGAACACAGGACATCCGCCAACCGGCAAAGCGCTTGGCTGCCTACTATATGTCCATAGCGGTCGTTTATTCGCTTCAGTCCGTCGAGGTCAAAGAACAATAAAGCAAATTTTCGATTGGTACGCATGCTGCGCTTAATTTCCGAATCAAGGACATCCACAAAGTGACGGTAATTCGCTAGGCCCGTTAGCGAATCGCTGGTGGCCTGCCGGCGGAGGTGATCTTCAAGCTCACGCTGCTTAGTGATATCTTCCGCGATGATTTCATAGGCCTCAAACTCCCCTTGCTCGCTCAAGACTTCTCTTCCGCTGAGCCGCACCTTGAGGATCCCCTGGTCCTTCCGTTTCCATTCGGCCTCGATAGGATCGGCAAAGCCATCCGGGCCCGAAAGGCCTAACAACCGCTTTAGCTTGCCCGGGTCTTGGATAATTTCGCGTACCAGGTCTAAACCCAAGAGCTCCTCTTTCGATCCGTAACCGAGCATTCGCGACATGGTTTCGTTTACTTCCAGAAACCAACCGTCCAGATTACAGCGGCACATTCCATAATTTAAATTCCCAACCAGTGCGCGGTAACGTGCTTCTGAACGTCGTAGATCCTTTTCGGCGCGTTCGCGCTGGTCCCGCAAACGCTTCTCGTTAAGTGCTCGATGAATCGCCACAGGCAAATGGCCAAGAGCGGTCATTTCGATGCAATCGGCAGCACCCTTCAGGATGAGATCCGCGGCAGTTTCACGCTTGAGGTCGTCGGCCACAAAGATGACCGGGAGTTCGTTCTCCATCCGGCGTAGCAGGTTCAGCGGTTGTATCTCCTGCCAGCTCACCGTGGGATGCTCGGCAACGATAACGTCATAATGCTCGGACCGAAGTTTTTCGACGCACTGCTCGGATGTCGACACTACCTCCGAGGCCACCGTGAATCGCATCCTTTTGAGTTCTAGCAAACAGCGTCCGACGTGGGCCATGGAACGATGGATAAAAAGTACGCGCACGAGGTTACGCCTAAGCCGAGAAACACTAAGGCCGGAGGTCGGCACAATTTGATCCGCACTGATTTCAGTTCTCGAAGACATGTCAATCTCGTGACAACTTCCCGGGGGACCAGTTCCTTTCCGGGCTGTCCCCCGGGTGGGCCCTACTGGACTGAAACGTGCAGAAAGCGTAACCAAGAGACAAAAAAGCGTCTGCTCACTTTTGTACATCTTGCAGTACTGGTTCGTGACTTATCCGACACGGCTACGACAGCAAAGCAGTGATAAGCCGACTTGGCCCGGATTACTTCTTTATTACTTTACATTATTTAGATACTCTTATAGAAACAGGCGAGAGCCTTGGGGTAGGCTCGGTAGCTCAAGGCCCGATACCAACCAGGGAAGGAATCGGGCTTAGCTTAGGAGTTCGAGTCTGTCTTAGATTCCCAAGAAGAAATTCAGTCGCTGAGGAGGCTCTTTTGGGAGTCCTGGCTCGGAGTGTCAGGAAAGTGGTTTCTTGCTTGTTACGGAGGAATACTGATGTCGTACAAGTATGAATGCCTGTACCTGAACATCGATTATGTTGATTTAAACCCGGGGACGTATCGAGGGGTGCAGATCCTCAATGGTGAGGGCACGGTTTTGGACACCCTGACGTCACCGGACTATAAATTAGATTTGTTAGAAGCAAGACGGGCGGCCTTGCTGCTAGCTCGTACGGTATTGTTAACGCCTAAGGCAGAAACTTTTGAAGCCCAACTAAAGCTCTCTCCAGCAGACCGCATTAGTCTCAAGCCCCTACGATAGGGGCCGCGGTGCTACGGTTTGGACCGCAGCGATCGATGACTCGTAACCATCGATGGGGTTCGGCGTTCCCGCCAACGTCCCAGCCACGGCCCGTATCTGGCGTTTCGCACCCTCCGAGGGTTCGGGATTTGCAGGGGGCTTGCGCCCATGCGAGACGGCGGAACCGCGGAGATGGCGGAACCTCGTAGGACTCGCTCCGTACGCGTACAGGAAACTGCGCGCAAGACGCTACCGCGTAAGGTCAAGAGCCACCAGTTGAAATTCAATCGTGAAGGATGACGCGAAGAAGCGAATCGTTGATGTGCAAGCCGCCATTATATGTAATGAACCCTAGCTTGCGAAACTTGTTCATGAAAAAACTGATCCGGCCTCGCGTAGTACCAACCATTTCTGCCAAAACTTGCTGGGAAACCTTAACCGAGATCTTTTCGGCCTTTTCTTCATTGCCATATCTGGCGATCAATAAGAGCGCCCGAGCCAAACGTTTCTCACTGGAATTGAAAAGCTGGTCGATCAAGTCCTCTTCGATACGCACGTTGCGTTTAAGCATGTAGGCAACAAAGCGGTCGGCAAATTCAGGCTCTTCGTGAATCACCCGAATCATTTCCGACTTCTCGATCTCTAGGATCGATACAGGCTCCATGGCCGTCGCTGTCGCCACCCGCACCGGCTGCCCTGCGATACACCCTTCGCCGAAGAAGGCTCCCGGCTGCAAAATGGCGATCACCGCCTCCTTGCCGGTTGAAGAATTCACGCTAATTTTTACCGCGCCCGCTCGAAGATACATTACTGTCTGACAGTCGTCGCCCTGAGCGAAAATAGCATGCCCTTTGCGATAGGACATCATGTTACGCCGCACACCTGTCGATTCCAGGTATTTCAAAACTTCAAAAGGATGGTCGAGTTGGGACGTGCTCTTCAACGGCGTGGCAACTGGTGAGAAAGCTAGCAAAATCCTCGTCATTTATCAACACTATTCGGTAATCCTCTAGATAACATCCTATATACGTTTACTTGAGCATCGGATAGCACTTCTGCTGCTTCCGCTTCCATTATTTCGGATGCGTCTACCGTTGTTCATAGAACTACAAGAGCGGCGCGACCGAAAAATGGAAAACCATAGGCGGAGAACACGCGCGGAGTCTCAATGACCGAAACTCGAAACCAGCGGATTGCGGTCAGGATGTTGAGCAGTCCCGCGCGATCAAGGAAACTTCAACAGCCTCACTTCTAAATCGAGATTCTTGGCCTGAAATGGAATTCCATAACGAAGCAGCACGTGCGTTCGGGCTGTTGGCTTCACGCTATAGCCTTAGTTGTCAGTACTTTATGTTCACGGATAAGCGGGAGTACTTGGTTGGGATCGTGCACTAGCTAACCCCGGGTTCTCTTAGATTTACCAAAGAGCGTGGGTGGCCGAACCAAGGTTCGGGGAGGCAGAGCTGGTCGATCGATTGGGGATGGTTGCGATCGCATCAGCCTAGGACTATGGAGCTTCCAGCCAACCAACAACCTCAGTACCTCCGCGCCAACTTCCGGCGTATTGAAAGGAGAGAATGGTGGTTATGGGCGGCAGCGGCCATCATCACCCTTTTGCTTGCCGGCGGGCTAGCCTCCTTTCTTCTTCCGACCTCGCGTTCTCATCAAGACTCGTACGCGGTGAATGTGTTGCCACAAGCCATGCGCGGGCTGATGGGATTGATTTTTCTTTTCGACCTCTACACCATTTACCAGCATCTCCTCATTTACCGGATCCGCCGTCAATTAATCGAACGAGAAGAGCTTTTTCACCTTATCAGTGACAACGTCGCTGACATGATCGCAGTCGTGGACATGCACGGAAAGAAACTCTTCAATAGCCTTTCCTATCAACGAGTTCTGGGTTATTCGCCGGAGGAATTGCAGACCTCTTCAGCGTTCGAAGAGATTCATCCTGACGATCGAGAGTGCTTTCTGCAGGCAATCAAAGAGGTCCAACGTTCTGGAATTGGGAAGACCCTGGAGTACCGTCTTCGCCACAAAGATGGCACCTGGCTGGTTCTGGAGTCAACCTCCAGCGTGATTTTCGATGATGAAGGAAAGCCGGAAAAACTTGTGATCGTGAACCGCAACATCAGCGAGCGCAAGACAGCGGAACAGGCGCTTCGGCGCTCGGAAGCGGAGTTTCGTTCGGTAGTGCAGGGCGCACCTTATGGAATCTTCCGGGCTGGAACCGCCGGGCATTTTCTGCAAATCAATCCGGCACTCCAGAAGATGCTCGGCTACGAATCCGGGGAGGAGCTCCGCGGAAAAGATTTGGGGATCGATATCTTCCTGCACACCGCGGAATACCATCGTTTGAGCGAGCTGCTCACGCGCTCGGAGGACATTAAAGACATCGAAATGGACTGGAAGAGGCGCGATGGAACGCCAATCACCGTGCGATGTTCAGGTCGCCGTATAAGCAGCGAAGATACGGCCCTCACCTATTTCGACATGTTTGCGGAGGATATCACCGAAAAGCGAGTGCTCGAAAAACAGCTTAGGATGGCACAAAAAATGGAAGCGATCGGGCGACTGTCCGGAGGAATCGCGCACGATTTCAACAACCACCTGAGCGTCATCATCGGTTATAGCCGAGTTCTGAACAAAGCATTGGGTGCCGATAGTCCGCTCTGCGAGCATGCTCTGGAAATTGAGAAGGCTGGGCAGCGCGCCGCATCTCTAACCAAACAACTGCTGGCCTTCAGCCGGCAACAGGTCCTGACACCGGCCGTACTTAGTCTGAACACCTTGGCCACGGACATGGAGACGATGCTTCCCCGGTTGCTGGGGGAGGATATCGCCCTATCGCTGACGCTGGATCCTGACCTTGGATGGGTGAAAGCCGATCAGGGACAAATCGAACAGGTCATCATGAATCTCGCGGTGAATGCCCGTGACGCCATGCCCGTCGGCGGAAGGCTGCACATCCAAACCGCCAATGCAGAGCTCGACCAGATATATACGCGAACCCATCCAGGTTCCAAGGTCGGAAATTACGTGCGGTTGGCGGTGACCGATTCCGGAACTGGCATGGACGCTGCGACCCAGGCGCATATTTTTGAGCCGTTCTTTACCACCAAAGAACAAGGCAAGGGCACCGGACTCGGTCTCGCCACCGTGTACGGCATCGTCAAACAGAGTGATGGGTATATCTGGGTAGATAGCGCACCAGGAAAAGGGACGTCATTTGAAATCTATCTACCACGGTATGTCGGTGAGGCGGTTGTGGAACCCCAGAAAGTCGATCCGACCGAGAAGCTGCATGGTTCGGAGAGCATTCTTCTTGTCGAAGACTCTGAACCGTTGAGAAAACTCGCGCAATCCTTTCTGGAAGCAGCCGGCTTCCGGGTGTTGTCGGCGGAGAACGGAGAAGTCGCCGTGGACGTTGCGGCTCGGTCGGGAGTGAACTTTGATCTCTTGCTAACCGATGTCGTGATGCCGGGAATGAACGGTCGCGTTTTGGCAGAGCAGTTGTTGCCGAGGCTGCCAGGAATGAAAGTGTTGTACATGTCCGGGTACACCGACAGCTTCATTGCCGGGCACGGAGTTCTGGACGCTGGCGTCCACCTGCTTCACAAACCATTTACGGAAGACGTTCTCATCCGCAAGGCTCGCGAAGTGCTCGATGACCGAAAGAAGCCAGCGCCCGTGATGATTGCCTCAACAGAATTGGTTGGCAGCGACATCCATTCGCACCGATAAGGGGAAGCTTCATGCAGAAGGTATTGGTGGTGGATGATGACGACGCCTTGCGCCGCTTGATGCGTCTGGAATTGAGCGACACTTTTGAAGTCATCGATTCCGGCGATCCGGAACAAGCTTTGGCCCTCGCTCTGGAGCACCGACCTGACGCTATCCTATTGGATCTTCGCATGCCTAAGTACTCTGGCTATGAGCTGCTTCAGACCTTCACCGCCTTCAGCCACACTCAAAGGATTCCGGTGATTATCGTTAGCGGAGAGGCTGGCGGACAGACCAAAGCAAACTGCAAGCAACTCGGAGCTTCTGGCTATTTTGAAAAACCCATCGACTTCGACGCACTACGTGCCAGCCTCGCGGCCATTGCCAAAACCCGCAAGTTTGTCCCGCGAACCGAAGTGCGAGTACGTTTACGGGTTCCTCTCAAGCTGCGAATCACGGATAGTCACGGAAATAAGACCGATTACGAAACCACGAGTGAAAACGTCAGCCTCAGCGGCTTCCTGTGTATCTGCACTGCGGACCTGCCGGTCGGTGCAGTCGTAGAAGTGTTCCTAACTGCTTCTGGGACGGTCTATGTAGGCAAAGCCAAAATCGTCCATACCGACACCCGGGCTGCTCCCCTACGACAATACGGATGGCGCTTTATTGAGAAGACTGGCCCGTGGGTGCTGCAGTAAGTTCCGGGTGGGCTCCCTTTCTAGGCTGGCAATGGGGATCGGTTACGCCCGCTATCCTTGGTTAAGCAAAGGAATCAGGAAAGGTACACCCATGAAGAGAATCCTGACCGGTTTACTTTTCGCAGCGGCGGTCTCTGCCCAGACCCCACCGAGAAATCTAATTGTAATTACGGATAGGTTTACGGGCGAAACGTCGGTCAGTCTGCGCCAGTTCCATATCCTCAACACCAGGGATCAGGGGTCACCGGTCCAAATCGACCTAGCTGCGATTTATGCGTCGGGAAAGATTGTAATCCTGGCGCTTAGCACCGCGGAGCGGTTGCAGTTCAGTGGTGGCGCGGATGTCTTCGCGTTGGCGGACGGCGAGCGAATCAAGCTCGGACATTTCCAGTCAGGTCAAACGGTGCGAACCGGAGGCAATTACGTCAAGGTCGAGGAGATTGTAGCCGGGGATGTTGGCCGACCGATATTTCAAAAGATGGCAACTGCGAAGAGCTTAGAATTAAGAATTGGGCGTTGGGAATGCCGTGTAGACCCTGCGGACGTCCAGAAGCTTAAGGAGTTTTCGACAGCACTGTCCGCCGTCGCCCAAGCCGCGCGCTAACGAGAAATTCAGGATGCGATAAGAAGGGCTCGCACCCTAAGATCCCGGAGCTAGCCGGGTGCGTGCCCTCGGTGCGACGCTTTTACAGCGCCAAACCGTATTGATTGTGAGCAGGTCAAATGCCAATGAAGGTATTTTGTTGAATCGGATGATTGAGATTTGGGATTAGGCTGCCGTTTTGGGGGATACCACGGTGTCGACTGCCCCGGGCTGCTGTTTCGAACACCTGGATTTATACTTGCTTTGATACCATTTATATCTATAACTGCGGCTGCCTAGCCGCAGTGTCGTTTGTAAACTGATTCTCCTTGCTGTTGCAATGTCACTCGGGCCCTTCTGCGTTCGTGAATGAACTCCTTCTCGAGGGGAGGCAACCGCTTACTCAATGGACACGACTCAAAGAATATAAAGGGAAGCGCGTTGACTCGGGAGGATGGTTGCCGTAAATTTCGGAAGTTCGACCCCTTTGCCGTACATAGCCACGCTGCATTTCCCTCGAAATGGGGCCTTCGCGGCCTAACACAATCGCAACAAGATGTTGAGACGGCGCTCGCCTGGTTCGTGGGAACCATTCGGCAGCCGGCAAACGCGAGCCACAGGTTGTCCTAACCGGACCACGGCGCGCGCTTGTTCCCTCTCCTCTGAGAAGTCTGAAGACGCTTGTGCAGAGGAGCACACCAAGTCATGTTCGAAAGCCGTTTGCAGCATCGTCCGCATTCCTCACACCTTGTCTCCCGAAATCCGCAATCCTCAGATGCCATCGCTCCCGTCGATCCTTCAACGGCAACCCATTCTCAAATGTCTATAGGGATGCCGGGTAGCGTCCGAGGCCTCGGCCGGTGGCGACTGCGTCATCTGGTGTTAGCAGTATGGGTGGTTGCCTCGGTCCTGGCGGGCTGGCCGACGGGGGGGTACGCGCAGTCGGTGGTGACCACCGCGGCGGCGGGGACCAATCCAGGTCCGGTGGCAGTGAACCCGGTGACGAACCGAACGTATGTGGCGAGTTTTCAAGACGGCACCGTAAAAGTGTTCGACGGAGCCACCAACGCGGCAGTGGCGACCGTTGCGGTTGGGAGTCCCGGCGCCATAGCGGTGAACCCGGTTACCAACATGATTTATGTAGCCGACACTAGCACGAATACGGTGACGGTAATTAACGGAACTACGAACGTTGCCGGTAGCCCGATCATGGTCGGGACCACCCCCATCACTTTAGCGGTGAACCCGGCGACGAACATGATCTACGTGGGCAACCAAACTTCCAACAACGTGTCGATCATTGCGGGCTCGACGAACTCGGTCATCCTCACGCTGCCAGCCGGAACCAACCCACAGGTTATTGGGATTAATCCAGCAACCAACAAGATTTACGTGGTGAATAACGCTTCCAGCAACGTGACCGTGATCGACGGAAGCGCCAGCCCGCAAGCCGTCATCGCCACGGTAGGTGTGGGAACCAACCCGTTGTCCGTCGGGGTAAATCCGGCGACAAATCTGATTTACGTAGCGAATTCCGGGAGCGGCACGGTGACGGTGATCAACGGAGCCGTAAATACGACGGCGTCCAACCTGACCGTGACAGTCGGATCGCAGCCGCGCGTCCTGACCGTGAACCCAATCAGCAACGAGATTTATGTGGCCAATCACACCACTGGAACGGTGACGGTGATTAACGGAGCGCTAAACACAACCGCCTCGAACGCGACGGTGACGGTGGGATCGGCGCCGGTTTCTGTGGCCGTCAACCCGACAACAAATCAGATTTATGTGGCTAATCACACCAGTGGCTCGGGCGGCGGCACGCTGTCGGTCATCGATGGCGCGCTCAACACGACGGCGAGCACCACTACGGTGCCGTTTGCGGTGGGAGCGTTCCCGGTGGCTTTGGCGGTCAATCCGGTGACCAACCAGGTTTACGCCGCCGATCAAAGCAGCAACGACATAACCGTATTTAGTGGTGCCACGGACCTCACTGCCGTGGTGGCAGTTGGAAGCAGTTCACAGGCGAACGGTACGTCGATAGCGGCGAATCCGGCCACGAATAAGGTCTATGTACCCAATTCGTTCTCCAACACGGTGACGGTGATTAATGGGGCCACCAATGCGACCACCACGATCACAACTGGAATCGGGACGGACGTCGATGCTGTGGCCGTGAATCCGGTTACCAACAAGATTTACGTGACCAACTTGGCGGATGGCACGGTGTCAGTGATCGACGGGTCGACTGACACGGTCAGCGATGTGGTGACCGTGGGCAGCAGTTCGCAGGTGAACCGCACCTCGATCGCGGTGAACCCGGTTACCGACAAAATTTATGTGCCGAATTCCTTCTCCAACACCGTAACGGTGATCAATGGAGTAACCAACGCAACCACCACGATCACGACCGGGATCGGAACCGACGTCGACGCCGTCGCTGTGAACCCGGCGACCAACAAGATCTACGTGACAAATTTAGCGGACAGCACGGTGTCAGTGATTGACGGGAGCACCGACACGGTGAGCGCGGTGGTGGCGGTTGGGAGCAGTTCCCAGGCGAATGGGACGTCGATTGCGGTGAACCCGGTTACCAACAAGATTTACGTGCCCAATTCATTCTCCAACACGGTGACGGTGATTAACGGGACCACCAACGCGACCACCACGATTACTACCGGGATCGGGACCGATGTCGACAAGGTGGCGGTGAACCCGATTACCAACCAAATCTATGTGACCAATTTGGCGGATGGCACGGTTTCGGTGATTGATGGGTCAACCGACACGGTCAGCGCAGTCGTGACCGTAGGCAGCAGTTCCCAAGCGAACCGGACATCCATCGCGGTGAATCCGGTGACGAATAAAATCTATGTGCCCAACTCGTTCTCCAACACGGTAACGGTGATCGACGGAGCCAGCAACACCACCACCACACTCACGACAGGGATCGGCACGGACGTCGATGCCGTGTCGGTAAATCTGGCGACGAACAATATTTATGTGACCAATTTGGCGGACAGCACCGTGACCGCGATTTCCGAAGAACAGGTGGAAACGGTGCCGCTGACCACCACCATCGCGCCACTAGCCGGCAACGTGAGCACGACCAGTACCCCTACTTTTACTTTCACGCCGGCGAGCACTTTCACTCCCACAGCCCCGCCTGTTGAGAACGTCTATTTTCAACTGGACACCTGGGAAGGTCCATGGATTGCGGCAACACCTGGAGCTGGAAATTACACCGGAACCGCGAACCCGGCGTTACTGCAGGGAACGCACGTGGTTTACGCGTACGCGACGGATGGGCAAGATGCCGATTCCACAGGCATGACCCAACAGCTCACCGGACAAGTCACGGCGGAAGTGTTTACGGTGATCCTGCCGGGAACTGCGACGGCGTTGACAGCGAGCGTCAATCCAGCAGCGGTGGGACAGACGGTCACGTTCACGGCCAACATTACCAGCCTAGCGACCGGCACACCCACCGGAACAGTCACTTTTTTTGATGGAGCAACCTCGCTTGGAACCGGCACCCTCAATGGCTCGGATGTGGCGACGTTCGCTACTGCAGCACTAACACTCGGAACGCATTCGATAACCGCATCCTATGGCGGAGATGGCAGCTTTTCCGGAAGCACGTCGACGGTGCTGAGCGAGGTCATAGCCACGCCGAACCCGGTGCCCACGGTGACATCGTTATCACCGACCGCGGCGGTCGCGGGTGGGGCAGGCTTCACCATCACCGTTAATGGCACGAATTTCTTCAGCGGTTCGGTAGTGGAATGGAATGGCGTGGCACTGGCCACCACGTATGTCGGCGCCACGCAGGTGACCGCCGTGGTTCCGGCCATTGACATCGCCAGCTCAGGCACGGTTGCGGTCACGGTGTTCAACCCGGCGTTGGGCGGCGGCACCTCCGGCTCGCTAACGTTCACAATCAACGATCCGGTTCCCGGGCTGGCGTCGCTTTCACCCACATCGGCTGTGGTTGGCGGTCCGTCCTTCGCCCTGACGTTGACCGGCAGTAACTTTGTCAGTGGATCGGTGGTGAAATGGAACGGAGTGGCACTGACCACCACATTGGTGGACGCCACTCATTTGACGGCCGTGGTCCCGACCAGCGATCTGACCAGCGCAGGCACCGCTTCGGTGACCGTCTTCAATCCGACGCCAGCCGGCGGCACCACAAGCCCGCTGGTATTCACCATCAATGCTCCGGTGCCCACGCTTGCGACCCTGGCACCGAATTCCGCAGCCGCGGGTTCGCCGGCATTCACGTTGACGTTGACAGGAACAGGGTTCGTCAGCACCTCGGTAGTGAAGTGGAACGGCGTAGCACTGGTAACAACGATTGTCAGTGTCACCCAAGTGACCGCCGCTGTTCCGGCTGCGAACATTTCCGCGGTGGGCTCGGCCTCGGTCACGGTGTTCAATCCCACCCCAGGCGGGGGCACTTCGAGTCCGCAAACATTCACGATTAATGCCACGAATCCTGCGCCTACGTTGGGATCCTTGTCAGCAAACTCGGCAATTGCCGGAGGGCCAGCGTTCATCCTGACACTAACGGGCAGCAACTTTGTGAGTGGCACGGTGGTGGATTGGAATGGCGTGGCACTGGCGACCACCTTTGTCAGCGCCACCCAGGTGAGCGTAACAATTCCGAGCAGTGATATTGCAACTGCAGGCACCGCGTCCATCACGATATTCAACCCCGCGCCGGGCGGAGGTACTTCGAGCCCGCAAACGTTCACGATCGACAATCCGGTCCCGACGTTGGGATTGCTATCGCCAACTTCGGCAGCCGCAGGTTCCGCGGGATTCACGCTGGCACTGACGGGCAGCAACTTTGTGAACGGGACCGTGGTGCGATGGAACGGTGGGGTGCTGACGACCACGTTCGTTGATGGCGCACATTTGACGGCGATGGTGCCGAGCAGCGACGTTGCCAGCGGAGGTATCGCTCTCGTGACGGTATTTAACCCCGTGCCGGGCGGAGGTACCTCGAGCACCCTGACGTTCACGATCAACGGAACGAACCCGATACCAGCCCTGGGGATGGTTACCCCCATTTCCGCGACGGCAAACTCAGGGGCCTTCGCGCTCACGGTAACAGGCAGCAATTTTGTCAACGGTACGGTGGTGAGATGGAACGGTGCCGCGCTGGCGACGATGTTTGTCAGCAGCACCCAATTGACGGCCACAGTTCCCGCCGCCGACCTGGTAAACGGCGGAACTATTTCAATAACGGTCTTTAATCTGGCGCCGGGCGGCGGAACTTCAGGCACGTTGACGTTCACGATCAACGATCCGGTTCCCACACTCGGGTCGCTGTCACCGTCCTCGGTGATGGGAGGCGGCGCGGCCTTCACGCTGACCCTGACCGGCACCAATTTTGTTCCCGGAACGATTGTGGAATGGAACGGGTTGGCGCTAACCACCACTTTCGTGAGTTCCACGCAGCTGACCGCCATGGTTCCGGGCAGTGACATTTCAAACGCCGACAGTGCTTCGGTCGCGACATCCAGCCCCGCACCGGGTGGGGGCACGTCAACCACGTCGACATTGACTATCGTGAATTTCAACGTGGCCAGCACCACGCCGACGGAAACCACGGCACCGGGGCAGTCCGCAGTGTTTGGGATCTCCACCGCGCCGGTCGGCGGAGTGTTTCCAAAACCGGTGACCTTCACGGTTGCGGGACTTCCCCCCGGAGCGGCGGCAACATTCAATCCCCCGTCCGTCACTCCCGGAACGAGCACAAGGATGACCGTTACGACCACGGCACCGACAGGTTCGGTCGCCACCCTGGAACTGTTCGACCCTCGGGAACCACGATTTCCAACACCATTCCCAGGGCCCCTGCAGGCTTGGCGCATTCTCCTCGCGTTGGCGATTTGCCTGGCGAGCGCGACCCTTGCGGTTGGCAAGCGAAAATCGCTCCGGCGATTGGTGCTGGCGGCCGCACTAATTTGGCTGATCGGCACGGCAAGCTATCTGGCAGGGTGCGCGGAAGGTTTTCCCAAACCTGCAACCTCGACGGCCACACCGGCAGGGAGTTATGTCCTCACGGTCACCGGGGCGGCAGGCACGGACATGCATTCGACGACGGTCACGCTGGTTGTCCAATAGTTGGAAGAGTTTGGACCTGGCCCGAGAGCGAGCAGTGGCTCCGATCATGGCTCGGAGATGCCCCGGATGTTATGGAGAGATAAGACAATGCGACTCACTCGGCACTACTTAAAGTTTTTCTTATCGGCGTGGGTGGCTCTAGGTGCAGCGCAAGCGGTGCGGGGGCAAGCGCTGAAGACCGGAGAGGAGGCCCCAACAGTGGAAATCTTCGGCGGCTACAGCTATTTGCGCGCTGATACCCTCGACACCAGCCATCCCTTTGGTCTGAATGGGGCGAGCGGCTCGGTGGCTTACAACTTCAACAGGGTATTCGGCGTGGTTGCGGACTTTGGCTTCTACCACCAGGGCAATGTGACCGGAAACGGATTAAGCCTGAACCTGTCGAGCTATCAGGCCGGCCCACGCTTCAGCCTAAGAAATCGAAGGCACTTGACGCCGTTTGCTCAGGCCCTTTTGGGCGCAGGCCATGCGGGAGGAACTCTTTATACCAGCTCCCTGGGTCCAGGTCTGGCTCCGCTGGGTGCAAGCTACGCGCTTATGGTTACTGCAGGCGTGGGTCTGGACTGGAAGTTGAATCACACCGTCGGTATCCGCGTCATTCAGGCGGAGTATCTGTACTCTCAGTTTCCCAACGCCAGTGTCAGCGATAACCGGCAAAATAATGTCAGGCTCAGCTCGGGAATTGTGTTGAGCTTCGGGAATCGCTAAGCACCGCAATCCTGGTAAAAACTTAGATTTCAAACACCAAGTGATGCGCCATACGCCCAAAAGCGCTCGTGGATGAAATACCTTACCTTATGACCCGGTTATCTGTGGCTATGCCACGTGCCGAGTCCGAGTTTCGGCGAAGGCGTCTCCGCGCCAGCCTGTACGGCCCCGAGTGCTAATGCAGTGCGGTCAAGGGAATACCACGTCCGTGGACTGGGCGGAGTGGTGCTTCTACCTTCGGCACCGGAGCATCGCTAAGCTCCGATTTCTGAGCATACAACTGGTCGCACAACCCGAATGCGCAGGCCGAAACGACGCTGATCCTGACGATACGATTCACGAATACACCGAAAGCATCGGCAAGGTCACAGAGCCGGTACCGATGCTTACGGATGGGTTGATCATCGAGATTTGGTCTCAATGGGAAATCAAAGCTGCAGCGGTAGGAGTTTGGGAGACCGGAGGATTTTTCAAACCTAGGTTGTGGATACCAGAGACCGTGTACCAAGAGCTGAGGCCGACGATTCCCGCAAGAGCGGTGTATCGCTTGAAGGGATCGGTCTGGCCATGGTTATCTTTTTCGTGGCTGAGAAAATGCGCCGTATCTAGCAGCGCGATATTTACAACGCCGGTGACCAGCCACAGTTGAGGGCCGTGAGGGCGGTGCCCTACAAATAGCCGAGCAGGATAATTCACGCTGGCGCTCGGATTCTGGCTGTACAACATTTCAAGAGTAGCGTTCTCGAAAGCGGCTGTGCCGAGCAGGCCAATAGCCTCCGCCCTTAGCAAGCGATCGGTACGCAGATCCCTGAAAGTGGCCTTGGTTTCGGAATAGTAAGCGCGAAATGGCCAAGTAAGCGCTGCCACCACGCGGTTAGAGGTTCCGGCCGGTTTGGGACGCTCCTGAGCCGAACAAGGACGAGATGAATACGTCATGCTCAATGCAAAGAGAGCGACGTAAATGCATGCATTTTTCATCCGATTCCATTTCACCGCAATGGTGCCTGCTCCCTTTCGTCTTTGTCGCATCCCTGACCAGTTACCAAAGTCCCTTGCGGTCAACAGGTAGCCCTATGGAGAGGCGTGTGCCTAACACCGATTCGCTGCTGTTGGCAGCTACAAGCTGCTCAAATAATTTGGCGAAAAAACATCGCTGTCGCCATTGCATGCCCATCCGTGTCGGCACCTGTGGCGCTACACCAGCAAGTGTTGCTTGGTCATTGTACACCGGTACCTGGCGCCTTCGTGAACGCTGGCGGAGCGCAAAGTCTCGATCTAATCACTAGTTCGCCACCCGATGAAATACACCCTGGCGCGGGATCTGCCCATTCTCGAATTACAGGAACCCACTGCGTTACCGCCATGGCACTAGTCTTCGCGATCTGCAAGTGGGACAAGAAGTCGACATCTAGGCCTATCCTAAAAACCCAATCAATCTCGTACCCAAGTTGCGATAGTTCGGACGGTAGGGGTCAGACCGCGACCGGCCTCCTTTTCTTCGCGTATAGCGGACCCGATACGGAACTCATCCTGCCTGGCGCCCGTGGCGGTGTAGTCGCAGATAGCAACAGTCAATAGCTTGCGGGCATTTTGAACAGGATCGCCCTCGACGCAAAAGCGAGGTGTCTTTCAAGTCGGCACCGAGTAGCGGGCGAAGGGAAGACTCACCGTTCATACAGTTCGTCGGAAATGCGCGGGAACACAGCCGCTTTCGATGGACCGGATTCGAAGTACCACCAATAGGCGAAGTCCGAGATGCGGAATCATGGTCTCTTGCCCGACTTGAACAGGCCCGCAAATCGGCGCTGTGGGGACTTTTTTCCTTCTCGGGCATCGAGCTCGGCCAAGCGTTCATTTGCACCAGTGTGCTTCGGCTCAATTTCTAGAACTTTGGAATAAAGCGGGCGGGCGCGCCACGGTAGTTGCATTTGTTCGTATAGTTTGCCGAAGTGAAAATAGGCTGGGACGTTCCACGGATCGATCTCGATCGCCT
>Ga0302179_10000442_pt1 | contig 27600 bp, 19 predicted proteins | sample I_Palsa_E3_1_FD_198788 | JGI IMG/M metagenome (GOLD analysis project Ga0302179, IMG submission 198788) | Peat permafrost microbial communities from Stordalen Mire near Abisko, Sweden - I_Palsa_E3_1 | ecosystem: Environmental > Terrestrial > Soil > Palsa > Peat permafrost | place: Sweden...
TCGCGAGTGTGGGTGGTCGATCCACTCGACGGCACGCGTGAGTTTGTTCAGGGCATTCCTGAGTTCTGCGTTTCGATCGGCTTCGTCGAAAACGGACGTCCCGTAGCTGGAGGAATTTACAATCCGGCCACTGATGAAACGTTCCTTGGATCGATTGACTCTGGCGTTACGTACAACACCAAGCCCGCGCAGCCCAGCCAGCGCAAGACTCTGGAAGGCGCATTGGTTCTGGCCAGCCGCAGCGAGGTCAAGCGCGGGGAGTGGAAGGCGTTTGAGAACGGCGCTGTCACCATCCGCCCCATGGGATCGGTGGCCTACAAGCTGGCGCTGGTCTCGGCTGGACTGGCTGACATGACTTTCACTCTCACTCCCAAGAACGAATGGGACGTAGTAGCCGGAGCCGCGCTGGTACAGAGCGCCGGAGGTTTTGTAAGCACTCTGGAAAGAACTACGTTGACGGCCAATCGCCGTGATCCGCTTTTGTCAGGCCTGCTGGCCAGCGGACCTTTCTTAAAAGACCAACTGCTTGCTCTGGTTGAACCACACATCGGGATGGCGGAGCAAACTCGGTAGTTCCGAACTCGCAGCGTAGGATTTGCCGCGCACCACCGGTCGGAGAGAAGGCCCTTCCCGCATCGTATAGATATTATGTCATAATAATAGTTATCTCATAGCTTTATGTGACGCCAGCAGAGCCAGACTCTCTGTCAAGCTCGGCTCATCTTGTGAAGTGCACTCGCACACTCGGAATGCATTTGCCCCTGCGGGGATCACACCCCAAATCCTCCTCTATCTCAACTCTCCGCCACCACCTGCGTCTGTTTGACCAGATCGGCCTCGATACGGTGAAGCCTCCGTGCATCCTTTCGACTGGGGTACTGTGGTACGAACTGAGTAGCGAAGATGATCACAATGGCCTTCGTGACGTAAAGGTTCAGCAACTCTGGATTCAACGAGTCTCCATAGCCGTCCAGGAAGGCGGTCGCCATAGCGGTCAGAAGCGAGCGGCTGTAAACCCACCGACCGGCCAGAAGCCTCCAGAACGCAACAGAGTATCCTAGATCTTCGTAGACCACCTCGCGCTTGCGGGAGTCGGCGAAATCGATCACTGCCACGCCGCCAGGATTCACAAAGATGTTCTGCGGGATGAAATCTCCATGCATAACGGTGTAGCAAACTATCCCTGCGTTGACTCTCGTGGCTGAGCGAGCAGCCGTACCCCAGACCGTGCTCGCAGTCTTCCTGTCGAGTCCGGCTTTGATAGCTCGTCTCAACCAAAATGCGAGCTTAGCAAGATAGTTCTTTGCATCGTGCGGAGCGAAGCGCGAGCGATTAAGCTCATGAAGCGTATGCAACCACTGGCCTGACCAGCCAGCAATTCGGCACATCTTCTGGTGTCGAATGGGACCTATGAAGCAATTCGCATTTACCTTGAGAATGGTCGCCAGAGAAACTCCAGGCACCCGTTCATATACGGCAGCCCCAACTTCGGGCAGCAATGCCACGGGCTTGGGGATAGTTGCTTGAAATGAAGCATCCGCACGGCTCCGAAGGTCCTGGATGATGTCGAATTCATGCGTAACGTGCCTCTCGCTCGCTGCCCTCGACAGTGTGGGCATTCGGTGCTTGATCATCAAGGTTGGCGCCTGAGGCTGGTCGCGGCGCTTGTATTCGAGAACTTCGGAATGTCGCGCAAAATGCCGGCCAACGAATTCCAAGTTCCAGTTTCCCAAGACAGGGTGTTTGGAGAGACACCGCTCGATCTGTTGAGAAATCGAAGCACAAGAGGAGAAACGCTCCTCCGTTGCAAAAAAGCTCGGAATGCCGCGGACGAAAGGCCACGATGCACCGCAGTCTGGGCACCTACATTGGTCCCCCGTTGGTTTGAGTTCGCATTCGCACTCCAAGCATGTGAAAGGTATAACGCCGGGCGTCTCAGTTGTGGGTTCGGCTCCAGCTTCCGGTAAGGACGAGTTGCCCCCTCCCTTTGCTTTCTCGCTCTCAGATGCGGTATCTGACGGATTGGTATTGCGGGGAAGCCGCGAGGGTGACGAGTTTCGACGGCCAAGTGGATGTGAAGGTAATTGTTGATTTATAGGAACTAAGGTGGCCAGGGCCCTCACTTTGCCGTTACTTTGGAGCCACGTCCGGTTCCGCACCCGGCTAGCGTTCTTCGTGATCAGAAAACCAAGGAAGATCTCTGCCCGTCCGAGCGCGGATAAGTGATCCGTCTTCCAGGCTTCGGCATACTCGGCTAACAACGGCTCGGCCGACAACCGTCCGAGAACTTGCAGGAGCACCCGGTTCAACGAGTGATATGCAGGCGGACACAGATATTCGCGGGCCCCGTACCAACTCCATCGCTTCCGATAGTCCCAGGTGGGAAGCATTTCTTTCAGCCCTTCGATTCCGTCGGTGAATAGATTCCCGACTGCCAAATCTCCCGTTTCCACGAATAGGTCGTACAACCCGAGCAGGGAGCTCATGAACCCGTCGAGAATCCCTGGAATGGGATAGCCCGGACGTTCGATGTAAAGGGCGCCTGTACTCAACAACTTCCGCACCCCGCCTTCGTGGACATCGAGCTCGAAGATTCGACTTGCTCCTTGCAGCAGTTCGAGGAGGCGAGGCCGCTTCGTGAAGCGATAGCCCCGGACCAGCGCGCTGATCACTAAGCCCTGGTCGTAGGCTGAGATCCACGGAGCCTTCAGAATAGTTTTAGCCTCAAGGTAATCAAAATTGTTCGGCCAGACAACGGAGCCGTCGGTGCGGACTACCGAATTGGCCTCCAGCCAGTTCACCTGCTTCAGGAAAGCTACCCGGCTGGGATCGTCGTGATGACGCAGGAAGTGGCTCAAATTCACCAGCCCCCACCAGGCAATGTAGGAAGGTCTATAGACTGTTCCGGTAAGACGCTCCCAAGCTCGAGGGACCCCCGTGGGATCCATCCGCATCGCGCTCCAAGATAACCTCTCGCTATAAAGGTAGTAATCGAGCGACTCTTTTGGTCCGGCCTCTGGAATGATATCGAGCGAGTAATCGAAGCGGAACTGCAGTGTCTCGCGGCTCAACGCCAGAAGCGCATGCCATGCTGACTCGATAACCTCACTGGATTCTTTGGTCTTGTCTCTATCAGTCATATATGACCGAGATTCCCTTCTTGGATTAGGGCGTGAGAGACGTTTTTTTTGAACCTGCTCGGACAGCTTGCGAAAGGGCTTCTGAATTCACGTGGACCTCGGAGGCCTCTGATCTTAACCGGAATTTCTTTCTTGACTTCAACTAGGTGCCGATTTTACATCCATCCTCCTGTTCGCGACATTGTGAAACAATTTTCATCCGGAGCGCCCCCAACGGTCTGAGATCCGCGCCAGCACCCGCCATTCCGATGCGCAACTTACTACCGACGCGACGACGGATTATGGAAGAACAAAAATAATGGAGAATTTCAGGCATCCCGAGATGTTAGTTACCTCGGGCCACAACCAGTTTACCGCTTCAGCTAACGCCGCTGCATCTGTCGGCGGCGCCAACGTCGGAGATCAGGGCATCGACCGCTGATCCCTTGCCCGATATCTCTATCCTTTCCAAGCGATTCTTTCTTTTCTTGTATATTCCACCGTTGACGATAGTTCCCTGCTCCATATTCGATCCCGTGATAAACAGGCCGCCTTCCCTCAGCGACTGGACAATATTCTCCACGGCCTTCCTTAGCTGAGCCTCGGGAAAATAACTGGCGTTCAGGATATTCATTGCGCGAATAATGTCAAAGCGCTCCGTAGGGCACGACAAAATGTCATAAGTGTCAAAGCGAAACTTATCCTGTTTGCTAATGTACGCGCGACACGCTCGGCAGAGAAGTTCTAGCCTTGTCCGCTCAATATCAGGGCATCCAGCCTTGTAGTCTTCTAGCAAAGGCCGTGCATAGAGGGCTGTTACGAGGTGTCGTATCAGAGGATTTAGAGGATAAGGCGTTATCCTTTCTGGGCGGCCGACGATGAACACGAACGGCGGTGTAATAATCTGCAAGACATGCTGCTGGTCATCGATAATTAGCCGACTCGTGCTGTGCGTCCGTTTCAGAACATACAAATACGGCGCATAATCTGACGCCAAGAAGTCGAGCCGTTCGCCGTACACGTGGTTCAGATGGTCGTAAAGACTGCAGGAGGTACGTCCATCCGATACACCGATGTCGTGAACGCGGATGTCTTGTCCAGTGGAGAAGCTAATAGAAATGGCCGAAAGGCACAACAGGTCGAAGTCGTGGAAGCGCCGTGCGTAGGTGCATTTTAGAACGCCATTCTGAACTCGGAACCACCGTAACATCCGCTCCTGGATTTTGTCCATCTCAGCCTGAGGCAAATCGTCTAGGGAGTTATATAGATCCAGAGCTATGAATTTACGGCTATTAACAAAACCCTCCAGGTGGTCCGGCGTCAGTTGCTCCTTCTTGAATATACCGAGTTTGAACATGCGGATCTAGGGGCCGGTGCGTGAAGTGTCCTATAGACGGGAATTTCCTTTTTGACCCTAAGGCTGCCATTTTCCCCCCAAATCTCTGTTCGCGTCAATGCGAGGGAATTTTCGGTCAAAACCGCCCACTACCGAATTTTCATCCGGATCGCCCACTGCAGTACAAGATCCCGAACCAGCACAGCCGAAATTGCGTCGCTTTGCGGCCCACTTTTGCCGCACCTCTCCTTGACTCCCCTGCGAAAAACTTCTTGTCCAGCGCGCGCACACGCACGCCCCATCTCGCGCATCGCTACGCGGGCTTTTCGCGCCTGCCGCGCGGCTGGCCGAAGTAAGAACCCCATGCAGGGTCATGTCCTCAGACCTTTTACAAGCGGTTGCGTAAAGTCTATACTTCCGAAATAAATTACGTTTTCGTAGGTGCCATCATGGATGTGCAACTAGATCCAGCGTGGCACCTCTTTATCCCAATGCTTTGGGGAATCTTGCGGCGGATAAAGGAAACCGATCCCGTGCGCTTTTGGATCAGCAATCGCGATATCCGATGTTCCCTTTTTTTTCGTACAGGGCATACCGTTTTGCAGCGATGCTGTAGCGGAACAGGCTGGCTAACTCCTTGACCCCTGCTGCCGGTTCTGGAATCTTCAGCTCTGATGCTCTGCGGCTCGCGCAAGAATTCGTCACATTTTAGCCTACGGCCTCAGGACCACACTTGGGAGAAAAGAATCTAGCTGCGGTTCGCGAGGGATAACGAATCTGCGATCTTGCGATGGCTGTGCATTGCGGCCGGACCGTGGCCGGTTGTCCAGCGAGAAAACTGCCGATTAATTTGGTCGATGAACAAACTCCGCGTGGATACAGCATGTCTGAGAAACGTGGTTTTCCGGAAGCTGGACTACATATGGAATTCCTGAACGAGAGAAGCATGACCAAGCTCCGATGTCTGAAATGCGGCGAGACGCTTGATTGTGGCCCGGAAAGATGTGTCTGCCGCGGATGTGGGGCCACATGGCCAGTCAGCGATGGAGTCCCGCGCTTCTTTCAGGCACCCGATCATTATTGGGGCGAAGTTGGCCGCAACCAGGCTCTCGAACTGCTTGCGGACGCACGTCGTGGGTTATGGGCTGATGCGGTACGCGCCCGTTTTCCCGACGGAAACGACATGAGAATTGGGTTGCTCGATCCTCAGCGCGCGTCATGGGCACCTATGGTGGGGATTGATGAGCAGTCGACCGTCCTTGACATCGGGTCCGGCTACGGGGCTATCACCCACTCCCTTTCTCGTTCTGCCGGAGAGGTTTATTCGGTTGAAGCCATACCGGAGCGGATCGACTTTACGCGGGAAAGATTGCGGCAGGAGCGAATCCTCAATGTACATCTCGTTCAAGCGTCGGCTATTGCCCTGCCGCTGGCGGAGAATAGTTTCGATTTGGTGGTGGTAAATGGTGTTCTCGAATGGGTTGGAGAATGGGATCCCACAACCGACCCACGCCTCGTTCAGATCAATTTTCTCAAAAAAATATGCCGCCTGCTCAAAAGTGATGGCGCTCTGCTGATCGGCATCGAAAACCGGTTCGGCCTGGGTTCTTTCCTGGGGAGTGTCGATCACTCGGGACTGCCATACACCAGCCTGGTTCCGCGTCCGCTGGCGAGTTTCATGTTGAGGCATAGTTCCAAACCTCATCACCGCACCCAGTTGAACGCGCGAAAGCAATATCGGACTTACACGTATTCGGAGGCAGGCTATCGCCGACTTCTCGCGCACGCAGGATTTGCGGAGATGTCGTCATACTGGGCCGACCCGGGCTACAACCAGCCCTACTATCTCGTGCCCCTTGCGATGCCCGACTGGGTGCGACAGCACTCGGTGGAGTTACTCGAACATCCCAGTCCCGCGCCTCGGCGGAGCTGGGTGCGGAGGGTGAAGCGAATTGCGATGCCTTTGTCGCAGCGGCTGGTGCCGGATTTCTTGCTGCTAGCCACAAAACAGTCCGGCCGCGACACCAAGCTGCAAAGATGGGTCGAACAGTGCCTGGCGGAATCCGATAAAACCGGCGCAAATCTCGCGACGGGCCCCCGATCCATAGCCTGGGCGCTCCGCACTCGCCCGTTCAAAGAAACTTCCATCGTTCGGATCGGGGATGCGAGAACAGGTTCCGACCTTGCGTATCTCAAGGTTTTCACCGGGGCCAAAAAATGCGCCGGCCACTTTGAAAACGAAGTAACAAACCGGGCCAAAGTACAGCAGACTCTAAATGTTTCCGCCTTCGGGTTGCTGCGGGTCCCTCGCCCTTACGGCACGTTGCAAATCGGCAATACCTCTTATTATATGGAGTCAGCGTCGCGCGGAACCCAGATAAGCGGCATCGTTCGCGAGTTGGGGTACTTTGACAACGCAAAAAGAGTCGAGAGGGATTTTTCTCAAATCTGCGACCGCATCATCGAACTCTCGTCGGCGTTACAAAACGTGGAAGGCGCATGCACGATCCCGCCCACCTGGCGTGAGATTCCTGAACCGCTACGCAGTCGGCCTGACCTGACTCGCGCGCTGGTAGAGCGGAGATACTTTCAGGAAGGGCTTTCGGAGCCCTCCGTGACCTGGATTCAGCATGGCGATCTTTCGGTTGAGAATGCCCATATCGACTGGAAAACGGGAGAATTCGAAGTGTTCGACTGGTGCGATCTAGCGGCTGGCCTACCCCCACTGTACGACTTCTTTCAATTTTTTCATTCGATCGGGTATCTTGCCCGGGCGGACGAAACCGTCCGGTTTGCCTCCGGAGAGGACCGGTGGGTCGCTACCTTTCAGGCAGTGTTCCTTTCTGACTCGGCATTTGGGCGAGTCACCCGACGCCTCATCCTGCATGCCGGTGAGCGTTTGAATGTTCCGCCACGACAGGTTCCGTCGCTATTACTAGAATTTCTCATCATCCGATCTAACTACTATCAGCCGAGGTCCGCCGTGCAACACCAGGTGCAACTCCACTTGCTCGAACTCTGCATTACAGACTTTGAACAACTGCAGTCGGTCTGGGAATAATGCAAGTTTATTTCACCAGGGACTCTCAGGCAAAGGATGGCAGGCCGCCTCATCAGGCTCGGTCGGATTCTGACAGTCGAAGCAAGCAGGCATGGGTGTACAATGTGGTTCGCCGGGGCCGAAATGAACTACCAGATGAAACGTCTTGTTAGGGGCTCCACTCCGTGAGCCTTGCGGGATACCGAGAGGATGCCCTCGGAGCCGCTCTTGACCCAACCCATCCTTGTCATCTCTTGCCAGAAGTTCCTGAAGGTGCCAGGCTGATTCTTGAAATAGGATGTCACGCTGGGCAGATAATCGAAGCTCTGCGGCTCCCTCAAGACTGTCAAGCCATGGGATGCGACATTGATCTTGAAGCACTGAAGCTTGCGCGCCGGCTTGTACCTAGAGCGTACTTTAGCAGAGCGCGAGCCGAAGCCTTGCCCTATCAAGCTTCATCCTTTGACATGTTGTATGCGCGAGGGGTAATTACAGTTCTCGACATTCCCCAAGCGTTGGCGGAATTCAATCGTGCTTTGCGCATTGGCGGAAGGCTTTGGATATCTCTGTACCTCTGGCGAGACTGCTGGGTCATTCTTCGAGGCAGTTTAAGACGACGCCCGGCAAGAACTCTCATGATGACCGCTTATGCGATCATGAATAGCGCTCTGTTCCACTACAGTGGCAAACTCATTCGCTACCCTCTCAACAAATCTCGTATGATGAGCTTCCAGACCGAGTCACGGATGCGTCGGGCCTTACACAGGGCCGGGTTCGGTCAGATCGTATTCACGAAGGGAAATTATTTCATCGTGGAGGCGAACAAGCTCCATTCGGTGTAGTACGAACGGCAGACAATTTCAACTCGCGGACCGGAGACTATCGTAGTTGGACGTGGACTTAATCCCTTTTTCAGGTCCGCCGCCAAGATTTTCACGCTTCGTACCCTTCCGATGAGACACCGATTGAGCCCGGTCGCGCGGGACCGGCCGCGCGACGGCAAACATTGCAACATGCGGCAGCATTAGGCCGGAACACATCGCCAAAAGCGAGCCCTGCAACCCCTTCGCTTATGATAGAGAGACTGTTGAAGGTCTCCGCGTCTTCCAGGCTTAGGTCGAAACGTGAGTCTATGCGCGAGCTGGAAAAACTTCAGATCATCAAGAATGTCGGCTCCAGTTGGTTTGCCCTGGGCATCAACATTCTAGTCGGCCTTTTGATCTCTCCGTACATCCTGCACCACTTGGGAGACGAGGCTTTCGGTCTGTGGGTATTGATCTTCGCCATCACCGGCTATTACGGACTCTTCGATTTGGGAATTCGCTCGTCCATCGTTCGCTATGTCGCAAAGTATGCCACCGTTGCCGAGAACGACGAACTGAACCGCCTGATTAGTACGGCTCTGTTCACTTATAGCGGAATCGGCATCGTTGCGATGCTGATTACCGTTACCGTCAGTTTCTATGTGGGCTCGATCTTTCGCGTCTCAGGGAGTTCCATTCCTCTGGCGCGCTGGCTGTTCTTGATGGTGGGATCGGCCGTAGCCCTGGGTTTTCCTTTAGGAATATTCGGCGGCATTTTGGAAGGTCTGCAGCGATTCTACATATTGAATCTCAACAACATCAGCTCAACCCTGGTGCGGGCGCTGCTGATTGTCATTGCGCTGCGGCGCGGTGGCGGATTATTGACGGTCGCATTGGTCACGGTGTCCTTGCCGTTACTCACGGCCCTGGTCAATGCGGCGGTGGTGTTTCGTATTCTGCCGTTGCGCATCGGCTTCAGGCATCTCAGCCGCGAGAGCTTGCGACGCATAGCCAACTATAGCGGCACGACCTTCGTGATCATCGTGGCCAGCCGCCTGCGTTTTAAGACGGATGCCATGGTGATCGGTAAGTTCGTGTCCTTCGCCGCCATCACGTACTTCACCATAGGATCACGTTTGGTGGACTATGCCGGAGAAGTTGTGAGTGGCCTGTCACAGGTGTTCGTACCCATGTCAAGCCAGTCCGATGCCACCGGGGATTTAGCGGGGTTGAGAAAGATCTTTGTTGCCGGAAACCGCGCTTGCGCCTTGATCATCTTTCCCATGACTGCGATCCTCATCATCCTGGGAAAATCGGTGATCGAGGCATGGGTTGGGGCCCGCTATGTGGCCGCTAGCTATCCCGTCTTGCTGGTGCTGGTGTTCCCATCTACCTTCATGTTGGCGCAGTCTGCTTCCAGCCGAGTTCTGTTCGGGATGGCAAAGCACAAAACTTTCGCGATCGTGACGCTGCTGGAGGGCAGTGCGAATCTGCTCCTGAGCATTTTGCTGGTAAGGCGGTTTGGTATCGTGGGGGACGCGGTTGGCACCGCGATCCCGTTGGCCTGTACCACCCTGTTCTTCATGCCCCGGCATCTTTGCCGCGTGCTAAAGCTCGGAATTGGCATTTACCTGCGCCAGGCATTCCTGCTGCCTCTGATGCTGTGCGCTCCGTTGGTGACTGTTCTGTTGCTCATGCGCCATTGGTTCGTTGCCCACAATTATTTCCAACTGGCCATTCAGCTTCTGGTGGGCTCAGCCGTTTATGGCGTGGGACTGGTGTGGGCAATTTGGACGCGCAAGGCGTGGCAGGTGGAAGGCATTCACGATCAGGACGCCGCCAACCAGGTTGCGACGGTCCTGATCGAAACCCCTCAGCCGGAACAGCTTTGAAAGCGTGCCCAACAGGGAGCGCATGAGCGGCAAAGATGAGCGGCAAATCAGAATCAAGTGTTGATCCTGGACGCGGCGCCCATCATCGACTGACGGACTTTCATAGCCAGACGATTCTCGTCCCCTTTTGGAATCTCGAGTTTTGAGTTTTCAAACCCGGAAGTACAAGGTCCGTTCGTGATGTACTAGTGTGCCCTGAGGGGCCTGTTCCAAGGTGATCTGCCTTTCCCGCCTTCCCTTCTCTACAGTGCCACTTAAGGACTCGAACGACGGTCCCCCCAACTCCGTTCCGAGGTTATTCTCAATGTCTGAAGCCGGGCTACTGGCATCGACCAAAAACTCTCGCGATAGAAAGTTTGTCCCGACCTTTCTGGTCCTTTTGCCCTTACTCAGCCTAATCGGCCTGACCGTGGCATGTGGTGCGGCTCCGCAGAGCGCTGGCTCCACCAGCAATTCCGTGGCTGCACTAACTCTCACACCCAGCAGCGCGACGGTGGCGTCGCAGGAACAGCTGCAATTCGCAGCCAACGTAAGCGGAACTTCAAATACAGCTGTGAACTGGTCGGCGAGCGCGGGAACGATTTCGAGCACTGGATTCTTCACGGCCCCTAGCGTAGCCACGAATACGCTGGTGGTCATAACGGCTACGAGTGTGGCCTTCACTATAGCCATGCCGCATACGATTGATGTGGGGACCACGGAGCCCACGAATGTAGCTAACACCGGTTCGCGGGCTTCCGCAACAGTAACGGTGACGCCCAAGGCTTCTTTGGCGATCGGGACCTCGGCGATTCCGGCAGCCGAAGCCAGCATGCCTTACTCTGTCTCACTTTCGGTAACCGGCGGCGGAACCCCTTACCAGTGGAGTCTCATCAGCGGCACGCTGCCGTCCGGAATCCAGCTGCAAGCCTCCAATGGCGTGATCGCGGGCACAACCGCGGTTTCCGGATCGTTTCCCTTCACTGCAAAGGTGACCGACGCTTCTGGAAGCAGCGCCACGGCCGCCTTCGTCCTCACAGTTTCTCCCGCCTCGGCCAATGGATTTGATGGCCCGGCGGAGTTACCACTCATCTATATCCAAACTGCGATGTCGAATACCCCAGCGCCCGGCAGTACGATCACCGTCAACTCCGGAGGAAATTTGCAGTCCGCGCTGAACAGCGCCAGCTGTGGCGACACCATTCAACTGCAGGCAGGCGCAACCTTTAGCGGAGTATTCACGTTCCCGGCCCTGAACTGCGATGACAACCATTGGATCATTGTCCGCACCAGCGCCAGTGACTCCGTGCTGCCGGCGGAAGGCAGTCGCCTGACTCCCTGCTACGCCGGGGTCGCCTCTCTGCCCGGCCGGCCTGCTTTTCAGTGTCCTTCCACCAATAACGTGGCAGCCAAGCTGTTGTTGGCAAGTGGAGACAATGGCCCCATCGTCTTTGCCGCGGGAGCAAACCACTATCGTCTGATTGGTCTGGAGGTCACACGCCTTGTCGGAACTGGGTACGTGAACGCGCTGTTGTCGGTCGCCAGTGCTGGCATTGCCAATAACATCATTCTTGACCGCGTATGGGTGCACGGCACAGCGCAGGACGAAACAACCCGGGGCATCGATTTCTCGGGTGGCACCTATCTATCCGTCGTGGATTCGTACTTCACGGATTTTCACTGCATCTCGGTCAGCGGCTCTTGCACCGATGCCCAGGCAATTAACGGCGGCTTGGGTGACGATCAGATGGGACCGTACAAGATCGTGGACAACTTTCTGGAGGCATCCGGAGAGAACATCCTATTCGGCGGAGGCGCGGCAACGGCGACTCCGGCTGATATTCAGATCAGTCAAAATCACATGTTCAAGCCTTTGACGTGGATGAAAGGCCAGCCTGGGTATGTAGGCGGAGCAAACGGGAATCCGTTCATCGTAAAGAATTTCGTCGAACTGAAGAACGCGCAGCGCGTTCTGATCGATGGCAACATCATGGACGACACCTGGGGCGGTTTCTCGCAGGTGGGCTTTGCCATCCTGTTATCGCCAAAGAATCCGGGCAGCACCAGCCCCTGTCCGATTTGCCAGGTTACCGATGTGACGATTCGCTATGACTCGATTAGCCACGTGGGAGCGGGACTGCAGATCGCCAACGCTTTGTCGGACTACGGCAACGCGGCTTTCGACGGAGAGCGCTACAGCATTCATGACATTGTGATCGACGACATCAACGGCGTCACCTACGACGGCCCTAGCGAATTTGCGGAGGTCTTGGTAAGTGCCGGCGCTCCGGTTCTTCAGAACGTTACGATCAATCACGTAACCGCTTTCCCCTCGTCCACCATGTTCGTCGTCGGCGATATGGTCGCGGTTAGCACCCAGATGAAGAATTTCTTTTTCACCAACAGCATTGTGAATGCGGGAACCTACCCCGTGTGGTCAAGCGGCGGCGGATCGACCAATTGCGCCTATTACGACAAGCCACTCACGACCTTCAATGCCTGCTTCAGCCCGTATTCGTTCGCCAGCAACGCCGTGGTTGCAAGCACCTCTTCGTTTCCGCCCAGTCTCTGGCCCTCGGGAAACTTCTTCCCCGCCTCGGCCAGCGCCGTCCAATTCGTCAATTACAACAACGGCAACGGAGGGAACTACCAACTGATGAGCACCAGTCCCTACCATAACGCGGGCACGGATGGCCTGGACCTGGGAGCGGATATAGCTGCGATCAACTCGGCCACTGCTGGCGTCGAGTAGGACCTGTGATCTCCTGGATTGATGCCGGAAATGATTGCGACCGGATTGCGGCGAGAACCTTCCACCGTTACAACTCGCTGGTCGCACATCGCGATACGTGTTTCCCTTTGTCCCCTTCATTTGAGCGACGATGAACACGGGGGCGCCGTGGAGCGCGACTTCGGCATGGCTACCGTTCCAAAAACTGAGGCTTGCGCAACGTGCTGAGAACGCATTGACCCGCGGCTCACCAGCTGATAAGCTTTTTGGAGTCGCCCTGCTTGGTTACCCGTGAAAAGCGGGTCTGCGGAGTCCTCAATAGTCATTCCCTGCAATTACCGGCTTGTTAGGATGATCCGTAGGAAAGGGGCGACGAACATGAAGATTACCAGTCGGAGTCTGTCCGCTCCATGTATCGGTTTTCCTTTGCTTATCTTTATTTTGCTGATCCTGGCTTCCCCCCTTCACGCTGCGATTTCGGGTCAGTCTTCCGCGCTGTCCTCTGGCAAGAATTTCGATGGCCCTGCTGAACTGCCGCGGGAGTATGCAAAGAGTTCGTTGAAAGATACTCCTGCAGGCGGAAAGACTTGGCTAGTAAGTTCCGGGCAAAGTCTCGAGCAGACTCTCGCCAGCGCGTCCTGCGGCGACATCATTCAGTTGCAGGCGGGCGCTACATTCAGTGGCAACTTTGTGATAGCCGACAAGAACTGCGACGACTCGCATTGGATTATCATCCGCACCAGCTCCCCTGACTCCAGTCTCCCTCCGGAGAACACTCGCTTGACCCCGTGCTACGCGGGCGTATCGTCTCTGCCTGGCAGACCTCGATTGAATTGCGCTTCCAGCGCAAATGTCCTGGCCAAGATTGAATTCAATGGCAAAGGCGGATCAGGACCGATCCTATTCTCTCCGGGAGCCAACCACTACCGGCTGATCGGGTTGGAAGTAACGCGTGCCGTATCCCCGGCTTGCGTTTACAACCTCATTCAGTTTGACGGCCCCGCTGATCACGTCGTATTCGATCGCCTGTGGGTGCACGGCACATCCCAAGACGAGACCGTGCGGGGCGTCTTGTTGGGCGGCAGCCGATATGTCGCGATTGTGGATTCCTTTTTTACTGACTTCCACTGCGTGGCCAGGAGTGGCTCGTGCTCGGATGCGCAAGCGATCGCCGGAGGTCTGGGCGATGGTCCCATGGGGCCTTACAGAATTGTGAACAATTTTCTCGAGTCGGCGGGTGAGAACATCATGTTTGGTGGCGGCGCTGCCACCAACACCCCTCAGGACATTGAAATCCTCCACAATCACTTGTTCAAGCCTTTAACCTGGATGAAGGGTCAGGCCGGGTACGTGGGCGGGACAAGCGGGAATCCATTCATCGTCAAGAATCTCCTCGAGCTGAAGAATGCGCAGCGCGTTCTGGTCGATGGCAACATTATGGAGAACTCCTGGGGCGGTTTCTCGCAGGTGGGCTTTGCCATCGTGTTGACGCCAAAGAATCCGGGCAGGACCAGTCCCTGTCCGATCTGCCAGGTTACGGATGTGACGATCCGCTATGACTCTATTAGCCACGTGGGAGCGGGACTGCAGATCGCCAACGCCTTGTCAGACTACGGCGGCGCTCCACTCGACGGAGAGCGCTACAGCATCCATGACATTGTTATCGACGATATCGACGGCGTGAAATACACCGGTCCAAGTGAATTTGCACAAGTTTCCGTGAGTGCCGGCGCCCCGGTCCTGCAGAACGTAACCATCAATCACGTAACGGCTTTCCCCTCGTCAAGGATGTTCATCATTGGCGATATGGCCGCAATCAGCACTCAGATGAAGAACTTCGTTTTCACCAACAGCATTGTGAATGCGGGAACCTACCCTGTATGGTCCACAGGTGGGGGACCAACGAATTGCGCGTATTACGACAAACCACTCACGACTTTCAATGCCTGCTTCAGCCCGTATTCATTCGCAAGCAACGCCGTGGTTGCAAGCACCTCTTCGTTTCCGCCCAGTCTCTGGCCCTCGGGAAACTTTTTCCCGGCTTCGGCAGCAGCGATTCGATTCGCTAATTACAATGGCGGCAACGGCGGCGACTATCACCTGCAACGCTCAAGCCGCTACAAGGGCGCTGGGACAGATGGTAAGGACCTTGGAGCGGATGTGGATGCGATCCATTCGGCGACCGCCGGCGTAGAGTAGAAAATTTGGGACTGCGGTGGCGCCCTTGACGCGACAACAAAATGACTTCCGTGACGACGGAGAACTCGAACGTGAGCTTCTGACTCAACCAGCATTCGCGGGCGCTACCCTGAAATTTGTGGGGCGGCTTTCCGCCAAGCACTCCCAATCACTTGAATACAGCCTCCAGTGGCACGACGGGGCAAGATCTATATTTGTTAAGCAACAGGCCCCGGGTCCCGACGCAGAACGGGCGACGCTTCAGGAATTCGCAAATCTCGGCAGGATCAGGAGTTTGCTTGGCCTCGAGCTCGGCGGCAGCGTGCCAGAACCTCTGCTGGCCTTGCCAAAGAGAGGAATCTTGGTGACCAGCAAAGTCCCTGGAATTCCTTTGACAGCGACCCTAAAAAAATACGCCAATCGTCTCTCTGGCCCATTTTGCGTCTCCGCCCTTGCGGAAACGGGGCTACATATAGGGAGGTGGCTGCGAAGTTTTCAGGATGCGACTCCCGCCGAACCGCTTACCTACGATGCGGCTCTCTATCTTGCCGATCTCGAACGGTGGCTCTCACAGATTGAGGAGAAAGGATTCCGACCCGGTCTGGCTCGTGAAATTCTGCAACAGGCGTCCTGTCAGAGTGCGGCTGTGAATGGTAGACTGATTTCCGCCGCTGCCAGTCACGGAGACTTTATAGCTCAAAACATACTTATCGAGGAGGATGGGGTTGGGGTGGTGGACTTCGAAGGATTCAGCGAGCGAGAGGCTGTTTACGATGATCTGGGTATGTTTCTTGGTTATATTTTTATTTTGGCGGCGCGCGCGCCATACTCGCCCCAATCGCTCGATGCCGCCCGCCGGGGGTTTCTGAAAGGTTTTCTAGCGGGAGACGCAATTGACCACGCTCTTTTGAACATTTACATCCTAAAAGGCGCTGTACGTATCATTGCGGATGGCCCGCCCCTAAAAGAGAACTGGCGTAGGCTGCGCACTGTGCGGAAGTTGACAAAGCGCCTCACGGACTTGGCTTCAGGAGCGACCTGAGTTCAAAACGCGGCGTGATCCTACCGTTGCACGGATGCTCCTTCTGCATTCGATATCTGGAGATGAGAAGTTTCATGCGAGAGAGTCACGACAATACAGAGCTAGAAGTAGTTGATTATGAAGTTGGAGCGGAGGGCTATCGCGACGTCGCCAGCTATGACCAGCGATACACAGGCGCACCGAATGAATACCGGCAGAAGGTAATGGCGAACGCCTACCGGGGTCTTATTGGCACGCTGAAAGGCAAGCGCGTTCTGGACGTCGGCTGTGGCTCCGGCCGAGGCATTGTCGGGTTCGCGCCCGAGGCTGAGTTCACGGTCGGCTGTGACGCATCGATTGACATGCTCGGGGTCACGGCCCGCAAGCTCACGGCTGAAACCCGATGGGGGTTGGCGAATGCCTACGCGCAGCAGCTTCCTGTCGCCAGCAACACTTTTGACGTGGTTATTACACTTAATTTTCTGCACTTGTTCAGTCTCAAAACCCAGCGGGATATGATTGCGGAGATGAAGCGGGTCACGAAACCCGGCGGGACGCTGGTTCTGGAATTCGACAACGCGCTCCACGGTCTGGGCCTGGTGGGGTTATTCAAAAGATTCTTTCGGGATGAACGCGGAACACTGCCGTGGGAGGCGCGCTACGTACTGGGCAATGACTGCCGTATCGTCAGAGTGCGGAGCGCAGTATTTCCCATCGTCTGGCGAGTCTTCTATCACGCGCCCGGTATTTTTCTTCCGCTCGAAAAAGTTTCTTATCTCCCATTGCTCAATCGCATTCTCGGACACCGAATCTACTACCAGATCTCAAAGTAATCGCTGGCACTAGAGCGCATCGTCCACATCTACAAAATAATGCTCACGCCGCCGAAAAAGCTCCGTGCAAGACCAGACGGCGGCTATTACCACACAAGGGGCCTCTGCTGATTTCCTGTAGTTCAGTCGGTCGAGTAGGCGAGTTGCCCACGCTTTCGCATCGACAGGAAATGGCCAATGCCGCCGACCCAGCTTTCGAACTCGAGATCGGTGCGACCGGTCGTGTCGACCAATCGCGGCAGCAGCAGAGGGTTCGTCTCAGACGTGGCGAATCCCGTGTCGCAGGTGGTGGCGGAAACAACTTCTTCCTTGGCAAGCCAGCCTAAAAACTCGGGCCGGTAGGCACCGCTCGGGTAACAAAAGTGTTTTCTCTCGCCGCTAACCGCGTTTGCGATCACGATACGGTTGTCCCGGATTTCCCGCCGGAATAGCTCTTCGCTCAACGGCGTTCGGTGGCGGTGGGTGTGCAATTGGAAATCCACGCCCTCCGCGGCAAGTTGCTTCACTTCTTCCCGGTTCATCAATTGCAGGATGCGCTTCTGCCGCAGTTTTTGATAGTCGATTCCCAGCCGCTCTGCCAGCCTCGCCGCGACCTGATCTTTCTCGGCTCCGTTGAGATGTTGCCCGTCCGCCCACTGCACCAGCCGGCTCACCACCTCTTCCCGGCCCTCGACCGAACCCAGCGTGGCTGGGAGACCGATGCCAAACTCTTTCAGGTCGACTCGGACCATGTCCCGCACCTTCCACAGCATGTACGAGCAGATCAATTTGAGGACGGGACGTTGCAACTCGCTATAGTAAGTTGTCAGATACACCGTCGCCTGGAACCCGTATCGCTTCAGCCGCGGCCACGCCTGGCCGTAGAAATCGTAATTGCCGTCGTCAAAAGTCAGCGCGACGCTTCGCGGGGGTAAATCTTTGTGATAGAGCCGTTCCAGAGCTTCGGCCAGCGGCAGGATCGCGAACTTTCCGTCATGCAGGATATCCAACCGGCGTTCGAGCTGCTGGGGGCTCATGTAGAGAAAGGGCCGCCACCGGTTCTCATCTTCAAGGGCAACACCGTGATAGCACAAAATCAACAGTTTCTGCCGCCGCCACTCACTATCTCTCACAAGCCTAAAGAGTCCGCTGCTCTTGAGAATTGTCAGTGCCGCGCGCCGCAGTTGCCTTTTCATTAATTTGGTCTCCGACCCTAACCGGCGATGACTGGCTTCGACGAACTGAGGTGTGCGGCCGCGGCTTCCACCGGCTCTCCATCCAGCATAATCCGTTGCCAGATCTCCAAATTGACAAGACGCCAGATTCGGGTTCCGTGATCTCGCGCTTTGGCCCGGTGCTCGGCAAAGAGCTGCTTCACAGATTCCGCTCGGAAGAGCCGGCGATCCGTGCTCCTCGGTTCCAACAGCATGCGCTCCAGATCGTCCAGTCGTGGTCCAGCGGCGATCCAAGACTCCCACGGAGTGGGGAAGCCCATCTTCTTGCGATAGACGATCGACTTGGGCAGGATATCTTCCACCGCCTGCTTAAGGATGACCTTGCCCGCCATTCCCGCAATGGAATACTGCGCTGGAATTCTCGCGGTGAAGTTCACCAGTTCATGATCAAGAAACGGCACGCGGCTCTCAATAGACGCCGCCATGCTCATCTGGTCCTGCTTCATCAACAGTTCAATGAGGTAGCTGTTGATGTCGGTATAAAGCAAGCGATGCAATAGATCGCCCCGCGACCGATCCCACGCCCCCATCGATCCTGAGTAAGCATCCCCCGCTTGGTTTAGCGCTTCTGAAGTGAGTAAGTCGGGCTGCTCCGATGCCGCAAACGCAGAAAAGAAATTGTCGAAGTAGAAACTCGGCCAAGAATTCCCGTCACGCACCAGGAACGTATGCTGCAGCTTGCGATGAACGGAAGCTGACACTGGGCTCGCCTGGATGGCTTGGCGCACTACGCGACGCAGAACGCCGGGTGTGATGCGGCGATATATCTTATCCATCTGCGAGTTCCGCAGAGTCCAGGCGTAGCGCGTGTAGCCAGCAAGAGTCTCGTCACTTCCCTCTCCCGTCAGTACCACCGTGACTTTTTCTCGCGCGAGCCGAGCCACGAAGTAGAGCGCAACGCTGGAAGGCCATGCGATCGGCTCATCCTCGTGCCAGACCAGCCGGGGCAAGCTCTCGAAGAACTGTTCCCGGCTCATCCTCACTTCATAGTGTTCCGACCCGATATGTGCGGCCACTTCTCGCGCGTAACCGAGTTCGCTGAATGACTCCTCGCCGTAGCCGACGGAAAATGTCTGAATGCGATCTTTACGAATCCTGGACGTCAGAGCTGCGACCGCACTCGAATCCAGGCCTCCGCTGAGGAACACTCCAAGAGGAACGTCGCTCATCAGATGCGATGAGACGGCGCTTTCCAGCAACTCCCGGTATGTCTTGACATAGTAGTCGCGAGGACGCGCCTCTTGATCCACTTGCGTCGCAAGATCCCAGTACTGCTCAATGTCAGGCTGGCCCTGCTCCATTAGCACCAGCGTATGTCCCGGCATCAGCTTTCGGATTCCCGCGAACATGGTCTCGACGCCAGTAATGTAACCGAAGGCCAGATACTCTGCGAGCGTTCCACGATTGAGTTCAGCCAAGACTCCGGGATAGGCCAGGATGGTCTTGATCTCCGAGCCAAACAGAAAAGTGCGCCCGTCCCATCGGTAGTAAAACGGTTTAATCCCAAGACGATCTCGCGCAGCGAAGAGCATGCGCTTGCGCCGGTCCCAAATGGCAAAAGCGAACATCCCGCGCAAATGCTTGACGCAATCGCGGCCATACTCCTCATAAAGGTGAACGATGGTTTCGGTGTCGCTGCGCGTGCGGTAGCGGTGTCCCCGGGCCTCGAGACCGGCGCGCAACTCGGCGTGGTTATAAATCTCTCCGTTGTAGACGATCCAAACATCCTGGTTCTCGTTGGCCAGCGGCTGATGGCCAGTCCTAACATCGATGATGCTCAGTCGCCGCATGGCTAGGCCGACGTTTTCCTCGACGAAAAACCCGTCATCGTCGGGACCGCGATGCACGATGCGCGCGTTCATGCCCGCCAGCACGTCCGCCTTCACGCGCCAATTCCGGTCAGCGAAGAAAATACCGCAGATTCCGCACATAATGGTCTTGAATCAGTTCTTCAATCTTGTAATGAGCTCAGGTCCGGTTTCGGATCGCAGGCGACCGCTTCTTTCCGCAACGCCTCAGGATCAGAGGACAACACCGTACTCCCGCTTCCTTCCCCAACTAACTCGGCCCACGAAACTTCCCGCCGGCAGCGCAACTCAGGGCCACCCTCGATGGAGGCATAACTGCCATAGCACAGGATCAGCATTTCGTTCGGCTTCTGGCTCCGGCAGACAAATGCGGCATCGCTCGAAACCGCACCCTGCCGCCATGGTTTCCCCGGCTTACCGAACAGGAACGAATACTCTGCCTCACTGGACGAATACCGGTATTCTGTAACCCCTGAATCCGGTTGCCGGGACCCAATTCGCACCAAGGATCCCGGGATCGGATGGGCTTCTCCTAATATTACTAGTACGACAGCAAACTCGGCCGGAACGATCGCCGCAGTGCCAAAGTTCAGCACGGTCGACGGCGCCTTCCGACCGTAAGCCGGCGACCAGGCTTCCTTGCGGACCTCTTGCGCCCACCCGTGCCCTTGCGCCGGAAGCAACGCCAAACTCAGCGGCGTATCTTTCACCTGGAATACGTTCTCGGTCAACAACTGCAACTCCTGCCCCAAATGCCAGGAGATATCCAGCTGGTGTTTACCTTGTCCCTCGATGACATCGCGCACCAGGTACAAGCCATTCTTTAAAGACAGCACCCATCGACGATGTATCACTGCCGGGACCAGACGCTCATACCCGTCATGACTGGCGACTACCAAGTCGAAATCTTTACCCTGAATCCATTGCTCGACCTTCGATTGGGGCAACCGCTTCCACGAAAAGGGTGAACTCACCTCGGCCTGATTTACTCCATCCACTCGCAAGGTGTTGTGCATTGCGGTGCTGCGGAACCGGTCGCGATCATCAGCCTCTCCGACATATTCATAGGTCCCGGGATCGAACAACAGCGAGCACCCCTGGCTCTGCAAGCAGAGACTCAACGCGTCAGCATGGCTGTGTCCGCCGCTCTGCGCACCGGGAGGACCGGCGTGGACCACGAGTTGCGTCGCAAGCTGCGGAGCGGTGAGCAGATAGAAACCCGCGGCAGATAGGGCCGCCGAGTCCATGATGGTTGGTGTCGCTTCCAGATTGTCCCACCGGCGCACTCCTTCGATCCCCAGCAGCCAGATGGTTTCCTCCCGCAGATCAACCGCGGCGAACTTGTAGTCGCCACGATGGAAAAGAATTGCTCCGGTTGCGAGAGGATCCAAAAGGTGCTCGCCGCGATTGCGTCGGGGATCGAAAAGCCTCCCGCCATCGTCGTCCCCAAACCGCGGGGGCGAACCAGTCCGTCCGAGCAAGCACAAAGCGGTCAGCATCCTCTCCAGCGTTTCTGTCAGACTCTTCGGCACGGGTATGTTGTTTGCGTTCGCCAGAACGGCGGAGTGCAGGAAAAAATCGAGAGCATATACGTGATAGTAGGTCGACTGCTCGAAGTGGAATCCGTCCGCCTGCACCTGCCGGTCCGCCTCTCGTACAACAATCTCCCAACCCAGCGCCTTCCAACGCTCTGCGGCGGCTAACTCTGGGCACAGAACTCCCAGGAAAAATAGTCCGACACCCTCACCCAGCAAGTGCGTATTGGGAGAGAAATACGTGGAGAGATATCGCTCGATGTGCCGCCCGTGCAGCGCCAGACTGCGCAGCCACTCCTCGTGGAAATCAGGCAGCCCCGCCAAACCTTTCAGCAGGTGGTAGGTCCAGATCCACGACAGGCAGCGGAAGGACACTTCCAAACTGCTCGCCCAATTGATACCCACCGGATAAGGATTGTTAGTCTGCCACTCGTGCCACTGCCGTAGAATCTCATCTGCGTATCGGAGATCGCCCGTCAGCCGGGATGCCTTCGCCAGCGTTACCAGATGTTGGTGACGGTTCAACTCCCACGTGACTTTGCTGTCCCCCACTTCTGTAAAGTCCAGATACCCCACTTGGTGAAAGAGTTTGCGAGGGGCACGCTTCCCGTGAACTGCGTCCAGGTGCCAGTCGATCGGGCTTCCGTAATCGACGTTTTCGTAGCCCAGCAGGTCGAAGCGGTGACGACAAATCTTTTCTGCCTGGTTGACGATTTCTTCCATCCGCCCCGGAAGCCGCTGCCGTATGGTTGCAAGCACGGCATCGACCGAATCTGCGCTGAAGAAAAAGTTGCACGCTTTGATTGGAGTTGAACTGAGTGAATTTCTCCCGAAATCGTGCCCAAGACGCGAGAGCAGCCCATCCTCGCGCTTGGCGAGTTCTTGTCGAATGCGGTCGCGCAGTTCCGCCCGATCCATCCTCGCCAACCGATTCCTGGTCTCTCGCCAGTTTCTAAGTTTCATGCCATTCCGGCGCCAGCACTCGTATCTCGTCCCTGTGACAGCAATCAGTATGGACTGTTTTCGCGGCAATTCCCCCGCGCCGGGAGCATCCCGCCATTACCATCTTGAGGCGCATATGCCAGACCGGTTGATGCTCAGCTTAGGTATTATTAACTGTTCTATTCGCCATGAAGATTCTCTGGGTAAAGGCGGGCGGCCTAGTTCCTCCGGATTCGGGCGGCAAAATCCGCAGCTATAACATCCTTCGCGAACTGGGTCGCCATCATGCGGTAACGTTCTTCTCATTTTATGGCGCACACGCCCACGATGCGCATCATGAACTGGAAAAGCTTTTTCCCGTATTTTGCGTTCCCCTGAAGCTCCCGGCTTCCAACAGCGCCGCCGAATTGCGCGACTACCTTGCCAATCTGTTTTCACATGAACCCTACAACGTAACAAAATACTGCCGTCCCGAGGTTCGCAAGCAATTGGCCGGCGTACTTCAGCGGGAAAACTTCGACGTAATCGTTTGCGACTTCCTGACCCCGGCCGCTGTCATCCCATGGGACTGGCCTTGCCCGAAAGTTATATTCACACACAATGTCGAGGCTTTAATTTGGCGACGCCACTACCAAGTGGCGCGTAACCCGCTTTGGAAGGCACTCTCCTGGTACGAGTGGCGCAGGATGAGCGCGGCAGAGCGGCACTACCTGCGACGAGCAGACCACGTGTTGGCAGTCTCGGAAAATGATCGCGCCGCCTTCGGCACTTTCCTTGACCCTGGCAAACTTAGCGTCATACAAACTGGCGTCGATGTGGATTACTTCGAGCCGATGCCGGACTCGGAACAACCCAATTCGCTGGTATTCACTGGATCCATGGACTGGCTGCCCAATGAAGACGGCGTCGCCTATTTTTTCAGGGAAATCCTGCCTCTCATCCGGCAGCAAGTACCGGACGTTTCGGTGCGCATCGTGGGTCGGAATCCCTCAGCCGCGTTGCAATCGCTTGCCGCGAGACAGGTACACGTCGAGCTTACGGGATGGGTTGAGGACGTCCGACCCTCTCTTGCGCGTGGCGCAGTTTGCATCGTACCCCTTCGCATCGGCAGCGGCACGCGGCTCAAGATTTTTGAAGCGATGGCCATGGGCAAAGCTGTGGTTTCCACCTCGATTGGGGCCGAGGGGTTGCCCGTTCGGCCTGGGGAGAACATTGTTCTGGCCGATGATCCCGGCGCATTCGCCCAGAGTGTGGGTTCGCTTCTGCGCGACGCGGCCCGGCGTCGCGAAATTGGCCGCGCAGCGCGCAAACTGGTAGCCGAGAATTACAGTTGGGCGAGGATTGCTGAGGATTTCGCAGCCGTGTTAGCCGACGTTGCCGCCAGGGCAAACACCTCAATTAACGCCGCATCTGGCTTATACTCACAGAAATGACGGGGCTTTCCTTGGAGAATGTGGTTGCGGTCGCACGAACCAAAGCTTCCTATGAAATTTGCGATGATCCGAGTTGCGCTCCCGAGATCGGCGGCGCCACCAGTTCCGCTGATGTCGGACTCCACCAACTCTTCCACACTTGGCGCCTGGACCTCGAGCGTTACGGCACATCAGCTTGGAACCCGCTGGCTGCGTTGATCCCCTCCAGCGCAAACATCGTGATTAAGCCGAATTGGGTATTCCATCAGAATCAATCGGGAGCGGGCCTGGATTCACTTCTCACTCACAGTAGCGTCGTCGAGGCGGTGGCGAAATACGCTGGCCTCACCAAGCCTGCCCAGTTGATCATCGGCGATGCCCCGATTCAGGGATGCGACTTCGAACAATTGCAAAGGCTTGCAGGCATCGACAAAATGGACGAGCGCCTGCGCCGGCATGGGCTGCAATTCAGCATCGTCGATTTCCGTCGCACTATCCTCAAAGGTAAGTCTCTAGGCTGCGAAAGGTCTGAGGGCGTACGCGATCGGGAGAACTTTGTTCTTTTTGATCTCAAGACAGACAGCCTGCTCGAATCGCTGAGTGATGATGCGAGCAAGTTCAGGGTAACGATGTACAACCCTGACCTGTTGCATCGCACTCATGGAGCAGGCGTCCATCAGTATCTGATTGCGAGGGAAGTCATCGAAGCCGATGTGGTGATCAATCTTCCTAAACTAAAATCCCACAAAAAAGCTTGCGTGACCGGCGCTCTGAAGAACCTGGTCGGCATCAACGGCAACAAAGAGTACTTGCCCCATCACCGAAAGGGCGGGTCGGAAAGTGGAGGAGACTGTTACGCAGGACGCCCGGGATGGAAGCGTGCTGCGGAGGACCTGTTAGACGCGGCGAATCGCCGCCCGCCTGGCACGACTCAAGCTGCCTTCTCCTGGATGGCTGGAGCCGCCGAAAGAATCGCCATCAAGCTTGGAGCGGATGAGAATCTTGAGGGATCGTGGTACGGAAACGACACGATTTGGCGCACCTGTCTCGACCTGCAGAGAATCCTTCGCTATGGCAAGCTCGACGGTTCCCTCGCCATCACTCCGCAACGAACAGTGATCTCGATCACGGATGCGATAATCGCCGGCGAAGGGGAAGGGCCGCTGGCAAACACTCCTGTGCCCAGTGGTTTTGTTACAGGTGCATTGAATACCGCGGCAGCAGAATGGATCCACGCTCGCTTGATGGGTTTCGATCCCGGGAAGATACCGCTGATTCGCGAAGCATTCGGACACTTCAACTACCCATTAGCGAATTTCTCGCCCGACTCCATTCGTGTTTGGATCGCCGATACGGAGAAGTCCGCGCAGGGCATTCTGCCATTCGAAGGACGGTCCTTCTTGCCACCCCGCGGCTGGCGGGGCCATTGCGAACTAATTGAGGCTGGCATTTCACGCCGTGTGGAATCCACCAAACCGGTATTTAGTCGCGTGACCGAATAAAACATGATACCGCGTGCAATCAGCAGCCTGTGGTGGCACAGATACCTGCGGCGAAACGCAACCTCCTCGGCCGACCTCGACCGCTTCCCTCAGCTTCGTCCCGATCAGCAGCGTAAGGAACTGGGTGAGCGGTTATTGCGGCAGATTCGTTACTTTGGCGCGCGGGCGGATGCCCTTCCCGAATGGCGAGAGGCAGCCCGAATCGACAATCCCGAGGATTTGCTTCGCATCTGGCCCCATCTGCCGGTCATTACGAAGAATGATCTTCGCACCCGCTTTCCCGCCGAAGAGTGTGGGGGACGTTTCAAAATCCCGGGTCGGGTGGACTGCACCGGCGGTTCCACGGGTGAGCCTGTGCACTTCTTTCATGACACGGAAATGCTAAGGAGCATCGCCGCGACAGTCGCCTTCACTTCGGTTCGCATGGGATGGCTTCCGGGGATGCCTACGATCATCGTTTGGGGATCGGAACGTGACATTAAGAAAGCAACTAGCTTGCGCAATCGCATGCACGCTCGGCTCCGGAACCATTTTCTGGTAGACGGTTACAACCTTTCCGACGACACGGTCGATCGCGTGTGCGCGCATATCGGACGCGGACCAGTTGCCATTTACGGATTCACCTCCATGCTGGAGTTTGTGGCGCGGCGAGTGCTTGAAACCAGAAGGCAAATTCGTCCAGGCGCGGTTCGCGCTGCCTGGAACGGAGGCGAAATGCTCTTCCCAGAGCAGAGTGAACTTTTTCGCCAGGCGTTCGGGGTACCCCTTTTCAACCGGTATGGAGGGCGAGAACTTTCGGCGATGGCATGCCAGTTCTCCGAAGGCGGCCCGCTGAACGTATTGCGCCCATGGCTTTTTTTGGAGATCCTGAACGAGCACGGCCGGCCGGCTGCAGCGGGAGAAATTGGCCGCCTTGTGTGGACGAGCACGGTTTGTCGAGGAACTCCCTTCCTGCGCTACGATGTTGAGGACCTGGGCGCATTTCGCGCATGCGATTCGAACGAGTCCGGCGTAGTAGCCATCGGCGCGTTGCATGGCCGGGTCAGCGGACTCCTCGACCTGCCCGGGGGACGGAAGATCAACAACATGTATTGGAATCACTTCTTCAAAGAAATAAAAGAAGTCGCTCAATTTCAGGTCATCTTGCGCAAGGACGGTAGCCTTCAGATCCTTCTACGAGGCAACGGTTTTTCCCCAGAGCGGGACGCCGCGGTTCGTGGGCTGCTTGCCCATTTCCTGGGTGATATACCGGTTCATCTCCAGTGGGTCGAGCGCGTTCCTCTGACCAAGGAAGGGAAATTGGTTCAGGTCTATCGGGAAGTTTGAGGCGGGATCCGCCCGAAGAAGCGTGAGGCCGATCGAGAGGGTATGAACGCAAGGACGAACATCAACTCCGTCAACGTGCCATAAGATTTCTTAATTCTTGTACGCAAGCTTGCTCCAACCTGGCATTGCCTCTAATATGCCATCTGAATAAATATTGACGAATGAGTCACTCCATCAGCATTTTCGGTCTCGGTTACGTAGGAAGCGTCACTGCTGCGTGTCTGGCCCATAAGGGAAACCGCATTACCGGCGTGGATCTGAATCCGGCGAAGGTTGAGGCGCTCCAACAAGGCCGCAGTCCGATTGTTGAAGCGCGGGTTGCAGAGTTGATTGTCGAGTGCCACAACTCTGGCCTCTTGCACGGGACCAGCGATGTGGCTTCCGCCGTTCTCGGGACCGATATCTCCTTCCTCTGTGTCGGCACCCCCAGCTTGCGCAACGGGAGGCTCGACCTCGGACATATTGAACCGGTCTGCCGCGAGATCGGCGAAGCCCTGAGGAAGAAAGATTCCTTTCATCTGGTGGTGCTGCGCAGCACGGTTCTGCCCGGAACGGCGGAATCCGTGGTGATTCCGAGCCTGCTTAAAGCCAGCGGCAAGCAGATGGGAAAAGATTTCGGAGTGTGCGTGAATCCGGAATTCATGCGGGAAGGCACAGCTGTTGCCGACTTTCTGGAACCCACGATTACTGTGATCGGAGCCGCCGATGCGGCTCACAGTTCCTTATTGCGCAACGTGTATGGATGGGTTCCAGGCCAGGTGTTCGAAACTTCTTTCCGTTCCGCTGAAATGTTGAAATATGTCTGCAATGCGTGGCACGCAGTGAAGGTTTCTTTCGCCAACGAGTTGGGGACGCTGGCCAAGGAATTGGAAGTGGACGCCGAAGTTGTCATGCAAATGTTCACGGCAGACACCAAACTCAACATCTCG
>Ga0302179_10000443_pt1 | contig 27587 bp, 23 predicted proteins | sample I_Palsa_E3_1_FD_198788 | JGI IMG/M metagenome (GOLD analysis project Ga0302179, IMG submission 198788) | Peat permafrost microbial communities from Stordalen Mire near Abisko, Sweden - I_Palsa_E3_1 | ecosystem: Environmental > Terrestrial > Soil > Palsa > Peat permafrost | place: Sweden...
CTTCCAGTTCCACATCACCGCTGGTGGTGTTGACCACCAGTTCCAGCACCCCGTTGGCGGGTGGCGGGGATACGGTGTCCGCCGGCGAGACCGTGCCGGTCAAGGTTTTTGCGGTGCTGGCGGTGGAGGCCGAAGCGCGAGCCGCTGCCTTGGCCGCACGCACCGTCGTGGGGGCCGTATCGAAGAAATTACTGAGCACGGCGTTCAGGTCGCTGATGTCGGTTTCACCGGCGTAGTAGAAATCGCCCGTATCCCACGTCGCGGGATTGCCGGAGAGGAAATTGCTCAGCACGATGTTTAGGTCGTTGATGTCGACGATGCCATCAAGGTTGGCATCGCCATAGATGGTGTATTTGACGAGAGTTTGGCCGGCGGTCAGGCCCAGAGCGGCGATGGTCGTACCGCTGGAATAACCCAGGGCCGTAGAGTGGCCGCCGTTGCTGGCGGGGATATTGTAGCTGGCGTTGGCGTTGCTGCTGTCGATCCCACTCGTGCCGTTCCAGGCACCGTTGTGATATCCATTGATCAAATATTGGCGAATCGTGTTGCTGGAAGTGCTGGTAATCAGGGTGCCATTGGCCAAATCGAGCTTGCCGGAGCCGGTGATGCTCAGGGTGTTCGCCAAGTTGGTGGGGGCTGGAACCACGGAGCTGACCGAGAGCGTGCCCAGATCGGCGACGGTGACGCTGGTTTGGGAAAATGATGAGACTGTCGCCTGCGCTGACGAACCCGCCCCGCCGACCGTGATGCTGCCGCCGCCGGCCAATACACCCAGCGAACTGGAACCAGAGATTTGCTGGATCGAGCCGCTGTTGGTGGTGGTCAGTGCCGCCAGGCCATTGCCGCTGAGATAGGCGGTATTGCCGCTATCGACCTGCATGGTTCCCCATTCAAAGGCACTGGAGAACGGACTGGTGACATTGACATTATGCGTGCCGCCGCCGGTGAAACGGAGCGTCGATCCCTGCGTGTTCCACTCGGCGCTTTGCGTGCTGGAGGAGATGTAATCGTTGGTGACGATGTATTGATCGCCTGTGCCGCCGATGAGGGCACCGGTCGGGGTGACGGTCAAATCCGTAAAATAGTTTTGCGAAGGATCTGATTTATAGCTGCCGCCGATGCTCGCCCCGGCGAGGTATCGGGCGATGGCCGAGCTCGTGGAAATCGTGCCGCTGGTATTGTTCACAAAACCGTAGAAGTCGGTCGTGTTGGAAGTAATCTGAATCTGACCCGTGTTGGTCACCGCACCATAAATAGCGCTGGCGATATCGGAGAAAAACACCGTGCCGCTGTTGAGCACGCCGCCGCTGGTGACGGTTCCGTTACCGAGCAGTTGGCCTGTGTTGTTCAAAATGGCGCTGGCCGTATCGAGCGTTCCACCGGCGAGGGCAATGGTTCCGGCGTTGGTGAGGCCCTGGGTGAAGGAGGCGATATTGCCGCTCACCGCCTGGATTTGCCCCGGAGCGTTATTGACGATGCCCGCGGCGGAAAAGATAAGCTGACCGCCATTTGCCCTGATAATCCCCGTATTCACGAGGCTATCGGTGAGACGCCCCGCGCCTTGGATCGTGCCGGTGTTGGTTATTGCCCCGCCGGTGAACGAGGCATTGCTGCCTTGCAAAGTCACCACGCCGCCGCTGCTGCTGAAGGGATTGGTCACGGTGAGCGTGGAATTGTTGGCGATGCGCAACTCACCGCCATTAAGATTTCCGGTGAGAGTGGTGATAACGAGCGGCGTGGTGCTGGTGGCGTAAATCAGGCCGCCGTTGTTCAGCACTGTGACGATGCCGCCGCCGCCTTCGATGAATCCGCCGGGACTGTTGGTGAGGGTGCCGGTCCCGCTCACCGAGCCGCCTGTGAGATCGATCGTGCCGCTGTTCGTCAGGCCCGATGTCCGCATACTGTCGGAGGCGGCGATGTTAATCACCCCGACATTCGTGGCCGCACTGCTGAGCGTCAACAAGCCTGTGAGATTGAGCTGTCCATTATTGAGAAAGGGCACGCCCACCGTGCCGGCGGCGTTCATGACTCCGCCGTAGTCGTTGGTCAGCGGACCCCCGGTAAGATTGCCGCCATACTGCAGATTCAGGGTTCCCAGGTTATCAAACCCAGCTCCATTGGCTACGACCGTATAGCCAGTCGCAATGGACATCGTGGCGTCATTTTCGATGCCATTGCCGGCCGTGAAATAGGTGCCCACGTTAACCGCGCCTTGGTTTATGAGCCTTCCGCTGAAAGTGCCGCTCGAATAGTTGAAAGTGCCGGTGTTCTGAAGCGTGCCCGTAACCAAGCCGCCATTCTGATTGAAAACAACTGTATCGAGGGTGCCGCCGGTCTGGTTGAACGTGCCGTTGGCGTTCAGCTGAACGGTTCCTGCGCTAAGCACACCCCCCGTCAGGCTAAAAACTCCTGTGGACGCGGTCCCGTTATAGGAGATGTAGAGCGTTCCACCGACTGATTGGAGCCCGCCACTTTGGTTGAACACTCCGTTGCCGCTATAACCAACGTAGGTGGTGCCGGTGATAAGCGATCCACCGGAGAGATTCACGGTGCCGGGGGCGTAACCAGCGTTGCCGATCACTTCGGCATTGGTAACGTTGACCGTTGCGCCGTTGGAAACGTTCAGGACACCGTTAGCGTTCTCACCAACGTTCAAAGAGGCCGTGTCGAGCGTTCCCCCGCTGATGTTATACGTACCGGGGCCGGCATAGAGCGGCGGCGGAGAACCGTCACCGATGTTGATATAATTGCTGGCGGTGTTAGTCCCACCGGTTTGATTGAAAACTCCACTACTGCCGTAGTTAAAGCCGACACTCTCATTTGGGGCGATCAGGTTGCCGCTAGCGCTGAGGTTGTAAGTCCCTGCCGCTCCCGCACCAAGAAAGAGGTAAGAAGTGGAATGTGTGCCGCCGCTTTGGTTGAAGGCTGCGGGGCCACCCCCGCCGACGGTGGTGTCGCCGTTGCTGACCGATAGCAGCCCGCCGGATTGGTTGAAGGTGCCGAGGGTGCCTACACCATTCCCGACGAACAGGCTCCCAGAGTTGATTGTCATCGAGCCGCCGGAGAGGTTGACGGTGCCTGAGGAACCCGTGTAATTGCCAACGTAGATTAAGCCGGCCGTGATTGATGCCCCGTTGGAGACATTGAGAGTTCCAGTACCGAAGTTACCAACAGTGAGGAAGTTCGGATTGAGCGTGCCGCCGCTGATGTTGTAGGTGCCGACGCCGGTGGATTAGTCGCCGATAGTGATATAGTTGCTGGCGGTGTTGACACCGCCGGTTTGGGTGAACACACCAGTGCCCTTGTAACCGATGCTCTGCGATGCCGCCGAGAGATTGCCGCCGCTAAGAGTCACCGTGCCGCTGGAACCTGCCTGATCGCCGACGTAGAGATACGAAGTGCTATGCGTGCCGCCGGTTTGATTGAAGACGCCTGATCCGCTGTATCCGACATACGTGCTGCCGGTGGTCAGGGAGGCGGCATTGGAGAGATTGTAAGTTCCCAGCGAGCCGGCATCGAGCCCCAGTGTCAATTCGTACGATCCTAGCATGGCCGGGATCTGGATTACCGTGGTGCCTGATTGGTTGAAGATGCCGTTGCCGGAGACGCCAACGACGGCCGCGGCGGGGCTGAACGATCCACCGGAAAGATTGACGACGCCCGTCGATCCGTTGTAGTAGCCCATTTGCAGGAGGCTGGTGGTTTGCACGCCGCCGGTCTGGTTAATGATTCCAAAGCCGCCGGTGGCGACCGTCGTTTCGACGCTGGCGTTGATGGTCGCGCCGTTGGAAACGTTCAGCGTGCCGATCCCGTTGTACGCCACGTTCAGCGTGCCCACCGTCATCGACCCGCCGCTCATGTTGTACGTGCCGATGCCGCCGGTTTGGTCCCCAATGGTGAGAAAATTGGTGGCGTTGTTGGTGCCGCCGGTCTGGGTGAAAAGCCCGGTGCCGTGGTAACCAATGCTCTGGTCCGGCGCGTTGAGAATTCCGCCGCCCAGCGTGTAGGTGCCGGAAGAGGATGCCGAGGTATCGGCGAGATAGAGATAAGCGGTGGTGTTGGTGCCGCCGGTCTGGGTGTAGATTCCGTGTCCATTGTTACCGACGATTTCGCTGCCGGTCATGGCCAGGGTGTTTAGCGCCTGGGCCAGGGTGAGCGAACCGGCGTTGGTGGTGTCGATGGTGACCGATGCCAAACCGGTGGCGACGGCCGCGGTGTCGAAGGTGATAGTGGTAGCCAAGGTGCCGGTGTCGGTGATGACGACTGTCGCGCCGTTGGTGGGTGGGCTGCTGGTGGACCAGCCAGTGTTGGAACTCCAATTGCCGCTCGGACCCGTCCAGGTATCGGTCGTCGCCCTTGCCTCGCCGGGCCAAAACAACGCCGCCGTGGCCGCCGCGCCAAGCAATGCTTGCACCGATCGCTTTACCCCGATGCGGCCCTCGCCGCCCCGGTTGCACCCGCGTCGCCGCCCTCGGCCATTCAATTTCATCTCACCCTCCGCATCGGACATGACCTGGCCACAGCACCAACCCGGCGAAATTTATTGCAAGCAGCAAAGATTGGAGCGATGGCCCTGCCGAGCACCATCTCGGAGAGTACCAGCACACAAACGAAAAACCAAGCAAAAAGCTGCCAGCGCGAGCAAGTTTCGGGTGCGGAAATTACCCAACTTTTTTCATCGCGATGCCGGCCGCCTTGCGGAGGACGGAGGCCATGTCAGTCTTTTCCCAACTGAATGAGCCGTTTTCACCCGGCGGACGGCCGAAATGCCCGTGGCGAGCGGTTTGTTTATAGATTGGCCGGAGCAAATCGAGATGCTTGATGATGCCGCGCGGGGTGAGGGAGAAGTTTTCCATCACCAGTTGTGCAATTTGATCTTCGGGAATGATCGCCGTGTTTTCGGTGCTCACGGTGACGCTCACGGGTTTGGCAACGCCGATGGCATAGGCAAGCTGCACCTCGGCGCTCTGGGCCAATCCGGCGGCAACTATATTCTTGGCAATATAGCGGCCCATATAGCAGGCGCTGCGATCAACTTTAGATGGATCCTTGCCGCTGAACGCCCCGCCGCCGTGCGCACCGCGGCCGCCATAACTGTCTACGATGATCTTGCGGCCGGTCAGTCCCGTATCCCCATGCGGGCCGCCGACGACGAATTTGCCTGTCGGATTGATATGGAAAATGATTTCGTTGTTCCATAGTTTGCGCGGAATCACCGGCTTGATCACCTGCTCGATAATCTCCCGCTTGGCTTTGTCGGTGATGACATCCTTTTTCTTATCCAGCACCGATTCATCATGCTGCGTGGAAACGACGACCGTATGCACACAGGTCGGCCGTTCGTTTTCGTATTCGATGGTGACCTGGCTTTTGCCATCCGGCCGGAGCCAGGGCAATTTCCCTTTCATACGCACTTCGGCAAGTTTCTCGACGATGCGGTGCGCCAAATGAATCGGCAGCGGCATCAGCTCCGGCGTTTCGTCACAGGCGTAACCGAACATTAGACCTTGATCACCGGCGCCTTGTTCTTTTTCATCATCTTCCGCTTTGTCGACGCCGCGGGCGATGTCGGGAGATTGGCTGTGGATCGCGCTGAGCACGCCGCAGGAGTGATAATCGAATCCGATGTCGGGATGGGTGTAGCCGATTTCTTTGATGGTATCACGGGCAATCTGGGCGGCATCCACATAAGCCGTGGTCGTCACTTCGCCGGCCAGCACGACTTGGCCGGTGGTGACCAGCGTTTCGCAAGCCACCCTGGCGCGCGGATCACGCCGCAGGATCGCATCTAAAATGGCATCACTGATTTGGTCGGCCACCTTATCGGGATGGCCCATGGTGACGGATTCACTGGTGAAAAGATGGCTGCTGCGACGAAATTCCGGTGGCACGATAACTCTCCTTGTGAATCAATTTTCTTGCTTAAAGTCGAGAAGAAAAACTGTACAGCACAAGCGGCACGGAAGCAAGAAATTCCGTTCATGGCCAGGGTGAACAATTCAATCGCTTAATACGTGCCCCAAAGCAGCAAGACCAGGGCGACGAACGCAATAACGATGGAAATGGCTGTCCAGAACGCGACCATCGCAGCGGGAGTTTTTTGCCGGGAGGTGAAAACCGCAAGCAAGCTGGCGCCGAGTCCGAATCCGAACAGCGAAACCCAGGCGCAAATCCAAATGGTCGTGGTCAATTTGGAATCGTCGATGTGCTGGAAAATAGCCGGTCCGATGGCCAACACACCGATGGCCAGGAGGATGGAAATCGCCGCAGCCTTGCCGAGCCTGGGGGCACGCTGTGGTTTGACTGATTCTCCATAACCGATGGGCTGCATGCTTCCCCTTCCCTTCAATTGGTCGACGGCTCAGTCGAGGCGCCGGTGCCTTTTGCGGCGCGGTGTTTGGCCGGAACGGCCAGTTGATCCAGAAGATCATTCAGCGGCTTTAAGTCATCCTTGTCGGAATGATCGCCCTTCGATTTTTTGTTGTAGCGAACAATGGTTCGGCTGATGTCGAGCTTGGGAGATTTTGTGGTGCCGCGCAGGGAAATCGGAATCCCCTCAGGAAATAAATCATCCAGCAATTCAGCGAACTGTTTGTTGCCGATCGACCGTGACACGAAATGTGCCGGCAAAGTCACATCCAGCTTCTGCGATTGGTCGTGCAGTTTGACCTGTCCGATAAAACGCAGCAACATCGGCGGCGCAGGGTTACTCACGTTGGATTCGCTCAGTTGCAAAGTAATATCTTCATCGATCCGTCCATGCTCCAGCTTTACCGAGGCCTTATCAATTTCGCCGTCAAAAACGTCGGCATCCTTTGCCCCGTTGCGGGTCGTTGTTTTTACGCCAAGCATTTTTGCCAAATTCAAACCACCGGTGGATTTGCGAACCTCGCTGATCATCTGGCTGCCGAGCGGATTGACGATGTTCATGTCATGCAGACTGAAGATCGCCGTGAATGTGCCGGATTGCTCGGTTTTGATCAAGTCACTGAGGGCAACGCCGTCACATTCGGGCAATATGACATCAAACTTTCCCTCAGCGCGGCGGGTGTTGGTGAAAACCGGATTGATATATTTTCCAAGTGAATCGCCCAGCAGCGGATTAATGCTCGCATCGTGCACCAGGACATAATTCGCCGGAGCCATCAACCTTGGGTCGCCGCTGGCCCAATTAACGGTGAGGCCGTGGAGATTCAGTTGCCCGCCATTGAATGTGATCGGAGTGTTTGTCTCGAATCGCAAAATGCCGTCGGCCAGTTTCAGGGGCAGATGGAATTTCTCCAGCGTAACTCCGCCGGCCTCGAAATGATCGAATGCCGCGGATGCATCGATCTGCGATGCAGCCATGTCAACTCGCTGGCCGTCGAGCAGCTTGATTTGGCCTTTCCATGTCACGGTGCCGGAAGAGGCGGATTTTTCGATGCGAACGGCCACATTGCCGGACTGAGTGATCGGCTGGTTCAAATCGGCGAACTGCACGTGTGCATCGGATGGATCGATGATGATCGGTCCATCTTTGAAACGCTCGTACAGGATGTTTCCTTTCAATCCGGCGATGTGAAAATCGCCGCTGACAATCGGCACTTCATGATGATGCTCGGCGGTGTGGTGGGCGGCATGGGTTGTTGCCGTAGTAGCCGCCATCGTCGCCGCAGGTTGATTCTTGAGGATTTGCTCGAGATTCGTCGAGCCATCGCGGTGGATTACCAGATGTGCCAGGTCCAGCCCGTCGAGCTGTGTGTCGCCGCAATGAAATCGGCTTCGCAGTGCGTTCCAGAGGGTTAGCTGGGTGTGCATTTTTTCGATCGAGACCACCGGGACGTGCTGCTGGTCATACAAACAGAGGCCGCGGACTTCGATGCCGCCGGTCCAATGCAGCGACCAATCGGTGATGTCGAGTTTACCTTGGATATGGCGATTGATTTGCGAGAGAATCAGTCGGCGTCCGACACCGCTGCTGGCCAACGTGGGGCCGAAAATTACGCCGACAAGAAGCAAGCAGATGATCCCGAGCAGCGAACGCACCGCTCGCCGCCGCCATTTTTTTCGCGGTCTCAATGGCGAAGGAGGTTGCGGGGATGGATCGGAAAAATTCGCCGACAAATTGATGGCTCACAAAAAATGTCCAGCCGCGCTCGTTCACCATCGCTTGGCCTGCTGGGCGACTTTCATCGGCAAGCCGAACAAATCGATGAAACCCCGTGCGGCGGTCACGTCATAACCTTCCATGCTGAAACTGGCGAGCTGCGGATCGTACAGCGTGTAGGGACTCGTCGCTCCAATCTGCATCGCCCGGCCCTTGTACAGCCGCACCTTGGCGTGGCCGGAAACGGTGGCGTTGGTGTGATCGACAAACGCCTGCAAACTTTCACGCAGCGGATGGAACCACTGGCCGTAATACACCAACTCGGCGTACCGCAGAGCCACTTGCTGCTTATAATGCAACGTGTCACGCTCGATGCAAATCTGTTCCAGAGCTTTGTGGGCCTCGTACAAAATGGTGCCGCCGGGCGTCTCGTATACACCGCGGGATTTCATGCCGACCAGGCGATTTTCCGCCAGCACCGTCACGCCGACACCGTGCTTGCCGCCGAGCTTATTCAGTTGTGCGATCAGATCGTGGCCGGCGAGTTTGTTGCCGTTGACGCCGATCGGATTGCCACGCTCAAATTCGATGCTGACGATCTCCGCTTCATTCGGGGCTTTTTCCGGAGGAACGACCGTCGTAAGACATGCTTCCCAGTTCGGCTCCGCATCCGGATGCTCGATCTCGGCACCCTCGTGGCTGATGTGCCAGAGATTGCGATCCTGGCTGTAAATCTTTTTCTTGGAAACGGGAATCGGAATGCCGTGCTTCTGGGCGTAATCGACGGCGCTTTCCCGGTCGCGCAGTTCAAATTGAGTATCCTTCCACGGGGCAATGATTTTCAAATCCGGAGCGAGGGCCAGATAGGTTAATTCAAAGCGAACCTGATCATTTCCCTTGCCGGTCGCACCGTGCCCGACGGCATCGGCGTTGGTTTGCCGGGCGACTTCGACTTGCTTGGCGGCGATCAGCGGCCGGGCAATGCTGGTGCCGAGCAGATAATCCTGCTCGTAAATCGCATGGGCTCGCAGCATCGGAAAGCAATATTGCTCGGCAAACTCCTGCCGCAAATCCATGACGACAACTTCGTCCGCACCGCTTTTGTACGCTTTGTCTTCGATGCCTTTGAGTTCATTGCCCTGGCCCAGTTCAGCGGCGAAGGCGACAAGTTTGACGCCGGGGTAGCGTTCCTTGAGCCAGGGAAGAATGACGCTGGTATCCAGCCCGCCGCTGTAGGCCAGGACGATTTTTTTGGGCGGGGATTGCTCGAGCATAGGGAAACTCCATTTACGGTTCAATGGGACAGAGTATAGGCATCGCCGGTTCGACGCCAAGCATCGGCAAGAAGGACATGCCGGCAGCAATTGCGCCGCCGGCGTGTCGCAAGATTTCTGCGGGTCATGGCCGCAGGCGATGGCGATCTCTTGGAAAGAGGCTCGATCGTGAACGGCGGGTTTGACCAATTCCCATAGGGCAAACGGGCGAAAAATGGTTCCCATTTTCAACCGAAAAAGCGGCGGAATCTTGGGACTATCGTGTGATTGATTAAGTGGCATTCTCACTGCGACGACGTTCATGGAGAATGACTACGAACAACCTCTACAACATCGCGGCCAGTGGACTGATGGCGGCGCAAACGCAGCTGCAAACGACGGCCAATAATATCGCCAATGAGGACACGCCGGATTACAAGGCCGAGCGGGCTGATTTGGTGGATATCAGCGGCGGCGGCGTGGCCGTGTCGGGAATCTCGCAGAACGATTCATCGGGTAATCAGAATGGCAATAATGTCGATCCGGCTAACGAGGCCATCGATCTGATGCGCGAGAAATGGGCGTACACCGCCAATGCCATGGTCATCAGCGTCGCCAATCAGGTAACTGGAACGCTGCTGGACATGTTCGATACGGATCGTGAATCGCAAGATTAAATTCGAGTCAGTGATTGTCGAGGGTCAGGGGGACGCGCTCCCCTTCGGGTCGCGACTAACCGATGAATTCGGCGGGCGCGTGGGCGGCGTGGTCGCAAGTTGCAACTGCGCCTTTTTCAAATCTAATGCAGCATCGGGATTCTGGGGATCAATCTGTATCGCTAATTGCAGCATGGCGATCGCCTTGGCCGGCTCCTGATGCCAGATCAATTTGCGGCCAACGAGATCGATGCCGCTTCCGAACTGATTTCGATTCTCCGCCGATAAGTTGCCCGAAAGCCGCTGCAATGCCACGCACTGAACGATCGCCTCATCCAAATGGTCGAGTGTTGCCAGCATGATCGCATAGTTGGCGCGGGCCAGGGGGAAATCGGGATTGCAGCGCACCGCTGCTTCGCATTCACGCAAATCGGCTTGAAAATCTCCCTTGGCTTTCAAATCGGAGGCCAGATTGATGTGAGCAGTGAAACTGTTTGGATTGACCGCCAGCGTGTGACGGTTGAGCGTCTCGTCGCCTTTCCAGAAGCGGGTTTGCAAAGCGGAGCGGATCGCCAATGCCATCAGCAGCGTTGCGGCAACGGTGTACCAATACGCCTTGGCGTGGTGTGACATCCAGTACGCCGCAGCAAGCGCGACGCCGAACATCGGCAGATACAAATAATGATCCGCCACGGTAGAGGTGAACTGCATCATGAACGGTTGTAGGCCAAGTACAGGCAACAACGGAGCGAGGAACAGCAGCCCGGCAGCCATCAGCCAGGGATGGCGGCGGCGCTGCCAAACGATGACCAAGGCGAGCGCCGCGGGGATGAGCCATATCACCTTGGTCATCGGATATGACAGAACCGTCGCCGGCCTTCGGGTGTAGTCGACAATGAGATGCGCCGGCCAGAGGATTTGACGGAAATAGAACGTCAAGGCATCGCCGGCTACCAGCGGCCGGAGATGTGGCTCGACCCAAGTGATTACGCCGATCTGCTGCGCTTGCCAGGTGATAATGAAAATCGGAATGGCCAGCATGCACCAGATGGCGGGGAGCAGCAACGTGCGGCGCAGCGGCCTTTGCAGAATCCAGTAATCGACCGCCCACACCAACAGCGGCACGACCATCGCCGTCGGCTTGGAGAGCATCGCGGCAATGAACAGCTCCGTGGCGAGCATCGCATTGGCCCACTTCTTTCGGTCGATCCAAATCAGATATTGCCAGAGCGCGGCCAACGTGAACATGCCGCACATGACATCTTTCAATCCCGAAGCCCACGCCACTGGCTCGACTTGCACAGGATGCAGGGCAAAAAGCATAGCACCGATGAGGGCGGGCCAGGGTTTTTGCAGCAGTCGTCGCAGAATGGCGTAAACGAGCAGCGCGCTCAGCGCGTGCAGCAAAACATTGGAGGTGTGAAAAAGGGATGGTTTGAGACCGCTGCCAAAACCGTTGGGCAATCCGTCTTGGCCGACGCTGGCGACCATTGACCAGACCGTATATGTCAGCGGCGTGTACAACCCGCGCTCGGAATGGGCCCAGTAGTACGCAAGGTTATTCCATGAAGGCGGATTGAGCCGGGGATTGGCGGCCAATGTTGCGGGATCGTCCCAGGCGGTGAATTGGCAAAGAGACAAGAATCCGAACACGATCAACACCGCCAGGACAATCCAGCCTGGCATCAACCTCGGATTATTCCACTGTGATGTTTGTGTCGGCAGGTTCACTGCATCTATTATCGACCCGACAGAGGCCTCGAGCGATTAGAATCCGTGCAGGGAATCTTCCGGATCGAGTTCCGGAGGAGCATCGACGGGAGTTTGAATTTGGCCGCGCTCTTTGAGCAGGACATGTTTGGCGAGCTCCAGACGCTGCAGCACCGCATCCATATCCGCCGGCCGCTTGGCGACGCGCGTAGCCACCGCTTCCATGATGAGATTTGACAACGCCATCGGGACCGCCGGATTCAAATCCTTCGGCGACTTGAATGTGGCGTCGAGCAAAAAGCTGTTCTCGCCCTTTTTGTTGACCGTGTAGAGCGTCGGCACATGGTGCCCGCCGACGGACCAATACATCGTAGCCCCGAGGTTGAACACATCGGTCTGCTGCGTTACGGGCTGTCGCATCACCTGCTCCGGCGCGATGTAATCCGGCGTGCCCTGAATGCGGTCCTTCACGGTGCCGATTTTGCAGCTTTGCCCGAAATCAATGATCTTCACCTGCGAAGTCGGAGTCAGCAGAATATTGATCGGCTTCAGATCGCAGTGAACAAATCCGAGTTGGTGCATGTGCTTCAGGCCGTGAGCCACTTGGATGAAAACATCCACCATCCGCACTAAATCGTTGGACCGAGCCACATCCAGCGTGCGGCCTTCGACCAGCTCCATGAGCAGGTATGCTTCCGTCACCTTCATGAGCATGCTTTTGTTGATTTTCAGGTCGTAAACTTTTCGCAGATTCTCGTGATTGAATTGCTTGCTGATGGAGAATTCGGTTTCCATCTGCTCGACGAAGCGGATGTCTTTGGCATCGTTGCGAACCACATATTTGAGCGCGTAATTCCGCCCCGTGCCAGGGTCCCTGACCGCGTAAATGGTACTGCGGGCACCCTCGCCGATGCGCTCCAGAACTTCGTAGTGCAGCAGCTTTTCCAGCATTCGACAGCCAAACGCTCCAATTGTGCAGGTATTGCAACATCCTGTGCAATACATCATTATCTTAGGCGATGTCCAGCCGACGTTATCGGTCCGCCCATCGTCCTTTGACATCAGTCGCTTAACGACACTTTATCAATTCCCGCATGTCCCGCTTGCGAAACCCAACCCCTGACCGAACCGCTTGTTACAGCCGGTGTCGTAAACCGGGGGTCAACAAGTTCTTTATGAACTCGTTCCCCGCGCAAGATAGATTACGCCAGCGCACGGAACATGGCAAGGTAATTGGCGTCCCGGTAAGTTGGGTGGCTAGGGGAGTGCGGCGAAAGTATTGCGTAGCTGATCGTGAAAAGCGGCGGCGGGAAAGTATCTGCCGATGCCGGCGGCGGTGGAATGGTCAATGGAGCCGTTTTGGGTCATCCATAGGACGTGATTCGACGGAATCGCGCATCGGGCCTGCAAGGTTTGGACAAGCTGACCGAGCCGGCCAAGCTGCATCGGCGTCGGGGGATTGAGGTCAAAATCGCCGACGATGCAGACGCTGATGCAATCCGCGTCCACCTTCACGCCGGTGGACGGGGATATGGCGGGCAATTGATGATTCCAACGCTGGCTGATCTGCAATTCGCCGTCGGCCAGGCCATCGCCGTTTCCAATGACGAAATGATCCCCGATGCCTTCCATGCCGTGGCCGAGGGTCAAGGCGTTGCCGTTACCGGTTTTGCTGTGGTGGATATACAGATATCGCCAACGATCGGAGCGAACGGCTTCATCCATTTGGAAAATGCGATCCAGAGAATCCGCTGATCCCGGGGCAAACAGGGTGTCCGCCGCATCGGGCCGCATGGGAACTGGAGCCATCGCTTTGAGCAGCACACTGGTGCCCGTCATCAGCGCGATCAGGCAGACGAAAAACAGCGCCCGCCGTCGGCTGAATCTCCGAAGACCGGCCTGCGTGGGTGGTTTGCTCGATTTGCGTTTCACTTTTTTCACGACACCCTCTAACCCATCAAATGCACATCAATTTGTTGTCACCCGATTCTGTTGCCAGCGGATGGGTCCGATAAAATCGGCGGCCATCCCCTAACTACCTACATCGGCAGCCTGCGCCGATTGCTTTAGCGCGGATCTCAAAACCTGCGCGCAAGCATGTTGTCGGACCCAAATAGGCACAAAAATGTCCTCGTTTAGCCGACCCACCGCGCTTCCATTCGCGTTCAAAGCTGCCATCTTCGCTCCAAGCCGGCGATGCGCCGGAGACGGCAACCCAGTTTCGATAGCCTACCGATGTGACCAGGCGGTTCGCAAGTCAATGTTGCCCGGAGAAAGACAAATTTGCCAAAAATTCAGCCCCGCCGCCCGAGGAATCTCCCGATGACTACGCCGACTAGAACCAAAACAATGATGCCGGTGATCAGCAAGACATAAAAGGTAGCCGTTCTCTTTTTGGGCGGAGCTGCTGCCACGGGGGGATCGACGGTTTTCGCAGTGGTCTGTCCTCGATGGCGAATGGAACTTAAACCGCTGCTAGCCACTATTTCCGCCAGCTCATCAAGTCCGCTGCTCATCCCCAAATCGGGTCGGACTCTTTTTTCATAAAGCGGCTTGGCCGGACCCGCCGCAGTGGATTGGGCTTTGGTGGGATTTGGTTTGCCGGTGGGGGGCGATGGCTTCAAATGCTTGGGGACCGTTTGAATCGTCCCGCAATGCTGGCATCGACACGCCCCGCCGGCAAAAGCGTCGTCGATCTGCATTTCCGTCTTGCAAACAGTACAGGTCAACCGAATCAATCACGGCTCCCACAAATAATAAAGACCCGTCGGCAATATCGATTGGGCCCCGGGAATGTTCAATTGCAATACGTTGGCCTGTGGTGCCGGAGCCTGGCTCTGAGCGTAAATCGAACCACCATAACCATAAGGCCGCTTGTAGAGCACCACGCTTGCATTGGGAGCATGGGCCATCTGCCGGGCGACATCCAAAGCGTCTTCGAGCAACCCGGTTTGATCCGCCAAACCGAGTTTCACCGCGGTTTCCCCGCTGAATACCCGGCCGCTGAAAACACCCTGATAATCCATCGGCTGCGAAGGCGGCGGCACCGTTTCCTTAACCATCGGACGGTTCTGCTTCACCACGGCCGTGAACCGCTGGTAATACTCATCCACCATTTCCCGCATCACTTGGTCTTCCAAGGCAGTCGGATGCTTGAACGGCGAGCCCATTTCCTTGAGCGTTCCGCTATGAATCGTTCGACTCTGCACGCCGATTTTGCCCAGCCCGTCGGTGACATCGAAATCCTCAAAAATCACGCCGATGCTACCGATCAGACTCGTGGGATGAGCCACGATGCGATCCGCCGAGCAGCAAACGTAATACGCCCCGCTGGCGGCAACTTCTTCCGTGCTGGCAACCACCGGCTTGTGTGTTTTGGTCTTAAATCGCTGCACGAGTTCGTACATGGTATCCGACGCCGTGACTGTCCCGCCCGGCGAATTCACCCGTAGCACAATCGCTTTGACGTCCGAATCCTTCTCCGCTTTATCCAACTGCTGCACGAATAGACTTAGTTTATTTTCCGACGGACCCAATCCCAGCAGACCACCACTTCGGGAATCCGACAAAAGCCCCTGCACCTCGATAATTGCGATCTTCCCTGCACCCCACCCGCTGCCCGGCTGCACTTGCTCCTCTTCCAACGTCGTGGTGTCCGCCACCGGCGTCACCAAAAAGCTCGGCGATCCACAGCCTGTCAAAATGAGTGTCAGAGCCGCAAGAAGTTTTTTGGATTGGTGTAACAACATGGGGGAAGGGTAATCGAGGGATGAAACGCGCTCAAGTCGGGAAGACTCGCTTGACTTCTCAATTTTGCTGGAAATCCAGCCGATAAACGTATATCCTATGTATATCTATCGGAGGGTGTATGCCGGTCCAAGTTATCGAGAAAACCAGCAAGGTGGCGCGTTGGGGAAACAGCCTGGGGTTTCGCATTCCCCAGGAAGGGGTTGACCTGTTGCAGCTAAAGGAAGGTGAAGCGGTGAACGTCCGTGTGAAAGGCGACACCATTACCATTCGCCGGGCCAAGGCGCGCAAGAAATGGACAGAGAAGGAACTGCTCAAAGGCGTCACCCCGAGGATGTGCGGCCCTGATTTGATTCCAGACCGAGTTGGCAAAGAGCTAATCTGAGCAAGCAGACTTACCATCCCGATCGCGGGCGATATTGTTCATCTAAACTTGTCACCATCCGCCGGCCACGAACTCACCGGGCCGCACTTTGCCGTCGTCATCAGCACCTTGCGTTTTTCCAAGGCGACCGGCTTCTGCATCGTGGTGCCGGGAACGAGCAAATATCACGCCGAGCAGCGGCTTGCCGGCCAGCAACTCATGATACAGCTTCCGCCTGTCCCAAAGCTAAACCAAGCAGGATGGCTCTACCCCCATCAAGTCAAATCACTCGACTACCGGGACCGCGGTGTCTCGTTCGTGGCCAGACTCGACGACGATGATTTTCTGATCGACCTCATGGAACGAGTCCGCGCGTTCATCGATCCGGATTCCACGGTTTGATGAAGTGATTCGAGCCCGGCTGGGAACACGGCACCAGGTCACCTTATGCCCCGTTCAGTGAAATTAGATCTTGCAAAAGCTGATTTAAAACCGTCTGGTCAGTTACAAAATGAAATCTCAAAAACTGTCTGTGTACCGTATATTCGTTGAGAAGCCCACGCACGGCGACGTGTCCTAGTTCGTCCATCGCAAACCAGAGCGCGTCTTCCTCGTAAAGACCTTTCAAAACCACTTCGCCGACTTGACCCGCAAGCATCTGTCGAATGCCATTAATCGCCTCGTTGACGAAATGACCATGAAAATAGAAGGGACCCTGGTAGTAGAAGCGACCAGACCACAACCTGAGATCGCAACAATAGCCACTACCATCTGCAAATTTATCGATGTTGGACATACGAAGCGAAGTTGTTTCCCGGTGAGTCTGCAGCTCAATAACGGTGTCGAGGATCGGCATATCGGCACAGACCCTATCTGTCGCTCGTTTCACAGCCGACTAATCAACAACTCCCTCTGAAAAATCATCTCCTTCGGCAAATCCCCCGCCAATTTCAAAAACAATTCCTCCTGGCTCATCAACTCCGCTTTCACCTCAGCGGGATTGACGGACTGAATCGCTTCCAATTGCTCCTTGGAAACATCCAACCCTTCAATATCCAGATCGTCGGGTCTGGGCATCCAGCCCAGCAAGGTTTCTTTGGCGTACGCCCGGCCCCGGGCGCGATCGATGATCCATTTGAGCACGCGCATGTTTTCGCCATAACCCGGCCAGACGAATTTGCCCTGGTCATCTTTGCGGAACCAGTTAACGTGAAAAATCCTCGGGCAGTCAGCCATTTTCTTGCGCATGCGGAACCAATGGACGAGGTAATCACGGATGTTGTAGCCAAGGAACGGAAGCATGGCCATCGGATCGCGGCGGACGACACCGACTTCACCGCTGGCGGCGGTGGTGGTTTCGCTGCCGAGGGTCGCGCCGAGATAGACGCCGTGAATCCAGTTGAACGCCTGGTACACCAGCGGGACCGAGCGACTGCGGCGGCCGCCGAAAATAATCGCGCTCACCGGCACACCGTTCGGATCATTGGCGGCGGAATCCAGCGCGGGATTGTTGGCCATCGGGGCGGTGAATCGGCTATTCGGATGCGCAGCTTTGCGGCCACTGGCGGGCGTCCACGGCTGGCCGGTCCAGTCGATGCACGATGCCGGCGGCTCGGGCGTTTTGCCTTCCCACCAGATATCGCCGTCGGGCAGCAAAGCAACATTGGTGAAAATCGTCTCTTTCGACATCGAGTGCATGGCGTTCGGATTGGTTTCCCAGTTCGTGCCGGGCACAACGCCGAAATAACCGGCCTCGGGGTTGATCGCCCGTACCTGGCCTTTCTGATCAACCCAGATCCAGACAATGTCGTCGCCGACCGTGGTAATTTTCCAACCGAGCTTCTGATATTTCGGCGGCGGAATGAGCATTGCAAAATTGGTTTTGCCGCACGAACTCGGAAAGGCGGCGGCGACGTATGTTTTTTCACCATCCGGAGCAGTCGCGGCCATCAGTAACATATGCTCGGCCATCCAACCTTGATTGCGGCCCAGCCAACTGGCAATGCGCAGGGCTAGACATTTTTTGCCGAGCAATGCGTTGCCGCCGTAACCGCTGCCGAAGGACCAGATCGTGTTGTCGAGCGGGAAATGGCAAATATATCGCCGCTGCGGATCGACTTCGCCGAGGCTGTGCAGACAGCGCGTGAATTCTTCGGATTGGCCAAGCTGCTGCCAGGCGACTTGACCCATGCGGGTCATCAATCCCATCGATACGGCGACATACAGAGAATCGGTCAACTGCACGCCGACTTTGGCCATCGGCGAACCAATCGGCCCCATCACAAACGGCACGACATACATCGTGCGGCCCTTCATGCACCCTTCAAACAGCGGCCGCAATTTGGCATACGCATCACGATTGTGCATCCAGTTGTTGGTCGGACCAACCATGTCTTCGCTGGGCGTGCAGATGAAAGTGAGCTGCTCGCTACGGGCTACGTCATTGGGATTGGAGCGATGCAGATAACAGTCGGGCCATTTCTCCTGATTGAGCTTGGTGAAGACGCCGTCTTTCACCCCTTCGGCGAGCAGCATCTGCCGCTCGGCCAGCGAACCGTCGCACCAATACACCCGGTCCGGCGTACACATGGCCACCATCTTGTCGATCCAACGCTGCACATATTCGTTGACCATATTCTGCGGCGGCGGTGAAGACTGCGTTGTGGAAACTGCGGTGGTGGTCATGACAACGGCCCTTTTATTCAGAATTCTTTTCACCCATTTTGCGTCGCACTAAATCATTGCGCAATGCCGCCGCCCGGTCCAGCCAGGCGGCAAGTTCATCCGACTTCGACGGATCGAGCAGCGACTCCACGCCGTTGAGTTCCGTCCGCAGTCGAGCCAATGCCCCCTTCAAGGCAACACGATTATCCAGAAGAATATCACGCCACAAAGCTCCATCCCCGCTGGCAATGCGGGTGGCGTCCAGAAACCCATTCCCGGCCAATGGCAGCGCATCCGGTGATTGCATCGCCACCAACGCCGCCGCCAGGGCATGTGGCAAATGGCTGATTTGAGCAAGCCGCTGGTCATGCTCCGACGGGGACATGCGGGTGGTTCGCATGCCGAGATCGCGCCAGAATTGCTCGACTGATTTTAGCGCAGCGGGATCGGTTTGAGCGGTAGGAGTCAGGATGCATAGCGCGTTTTGAAAAAGGTCGGCTCGCGCAAACTCGACCCCCCGTTTTTCACTGCCCGCGATGGGATGGCTGCCGACGAATTCGCCGCTGCCGGTGAGCAACCTTTCAGCCGCTTGGACAATCGAGTGCTTCGTGCTGCCGACATCAGTTACCAGCGTGCCCGGCTCCAAAGATGGTGCAATTTCCCGCAGCGTCGGCTCCATCACCCCTACCGGCGTGCAAAGGATGACGAGGTCTGCGCCCTCAACGGCCTTCTGTAGCGAATCAAATCCCTCATCGATCACCCCCGCCTGCAAAGATTTCTGCAAGGTGCTCGGCCGATGTGCATAACCAATGACACGACAACCCTTTAACCGAGATTTCACCGCCAACCCGATCGATCCGCCGAGCAAACCGATGCCTAAAATGGATACTTTCTTCAACGTCATAGGCTCAAGGTCCGATAATACTCGCGGCTCCTTGGCTGCGGTGGACAGCCTGTGGCTCGGTTGAATCGTACTTGATGCAACGTTCGCTGTCGTCTACCCTATCCGGCTTCGATTCGGTCCCAGGCGTTTGGCCGGCGGATCAAATAGAAGGCAGCCAGGCGACGCAAAACTGGCTGGAAAAAGTCCATGGCCGAATCCGTTACGCCTCGCCATATCCTTGCCTTTGAGCAACCAGTTTCCAAGCTGGAACAGCAGATTATCGAATTGCAGGCGCTGCAAGAAACCAAAAGCATCGACTACAGCAAAGAAATTCGCCAACTTCGCATCAATCACACCGCCCTGCTCCGTAAAACTTACGAAAATCTGACGGCTTGGGAAACGGTGCAAGTGGCCCGGCATCCGCAGCGGCCGCTGTTTCGGGATTATGTCGAGATGATCTGCCGGGAATTCCGTGAGATCCACGGCGACCGATGCTTCGGCGACGATCCGGCCATCAAATGCGGTTTGGCTCGATTGGCTGGCCATAAGGTGATGCTCATCGGCCACCACAAGGGCCGTGACACCAAGGAAAAGGTGCAGTGTTATTTCGGCCTGGCGCATCCGGAAGGATACCGCAAGGCTTTACGCTGCATGAAGCTGGCGGAAAAATTCGGCCTGCCGGTGGTAACATTGATCGACACGCCGGGGGCATATCCGGGCATCGGAGCGGAGGAACGCGGCCAGGCGGAGTCGATCGCTCGCAATCTGATGGAAATGTCCCGGCTGCGGACGCCGATCGTCAGCATCATCTGCGGCGAAGGCGGCAGCGGCGGAGCACTCGGCATCGGCGTGGCGGATCGGGTGGCCATGCTCGAATTCGCCTGGTATTCGGTCATCAGCCCTGAAGCGTGTTCCGCCATTCTCTTCAAAGGCAACGAAGCGGCGGAGGATTTGGCCGATGCGTTGAAATTAACCAGCCGGGACCTGCGGCAATTCGGCGTCGTGGACACCATCGTTTCCGAACCGCTCGGTGGAGCCCACCGTGATCCGCACACGACCGCTCACAATCTTGAGCAGTACATCGCCAAAACGCTGCGTGATCTGAAACGGTGCAAGCTCGATAATCTGCTGGAACGGCGGTACGACAAGTTCCGCAATTTGGGTGTCGTCGTTGAGAATTCCCGCAAAGCCGTTGCGCGATCGGCTGGGTAAATCGCCTATTTTTTTCATGTCGACTGTGCAGTCATTCGCCATCATCGGGGCCGGTGCGCTGGGGGCGTATTACGGTGCGCGTCTGGTGCAGGGCGGACAAGACGTTCATTTCCTACTCCGAAGCGATTACGACACATGGCGGACAGAGGGCCTGCAGATTCATAGCCATGCTGGAGATTTTGCCCTTCGGCCCGATCAACTGCACATTTACCGCCAGCCCGACGAGATGCCCAAGCCGAATTGGGTAATCGTCGCCCTGAAATCAACCGACAATGACCAATTCGAGGCGCTAATTCGACCACTGCTCGGCGAGCAAACCGCCATTGTGACTCTGCAGAATGGCCTGGGCAACGAACAACGACTCACTGATTTATTTGGCCCACAGCGAATCCTTGGTGGCGTTGCATTTATCTGCGTGAACCGTCTTCGGCCCGGGGTGATCGATCACACTTCCCACGGCCTGATTCGTCTTGGTGAATTTGATCGTCCAATGACCGCCCGCACGGCACTGTTGGCTACCATTTTCAATGCCTGCCGTGTCCCCTGCGAGCCAACCGACAGTCTTGTCACGGTGCGATGGGAAAAGCTGATTTGGAATATCCCATTTAACGGCTTGTCGGCGATTTTGGATCAGACAACCGACCAAATTCTCGCCACGGCGGATGGGGAACAGCTTGTACGGCGAATCATGGCCGAGGTGATCGCCGGCGGCCGGGCTTGCGGAGCTTCCCTGAGTGATGACCTGATCGATATCAATCTTGCTCGCACCCGGGAAATGGGGGCCTATCGCACCAGTATGCAAGTCGATCGCCAAATGGGCCGGGAGCTGGAAATCGAGGCAATTCTCCACCAGCCGCTTGAGGCCGCCAAGGCAAACGATGTCCACGTCACTAACCTGCAAAATCTGTATGATCGGGCCTGCATGATCGGCACGCATAATATGGGAAGTGTGTAGTTGAATCAATCGTAATTTTTTGCTTGACTTGTGGATTGACTCAGACATAATGTTTCCATGGACAACAAAGACATCAATCCGAACAAGCGGCCGGAACTTGGCAAATCTGCAATCATCGAAGCATTGCCAAAAGCGTGCAGCGATGAGCTATTGGCCGTCGAATTCATCGAGGCCCGTCGTTGGGGCGATTTGCCCTGCTGCCCAAAGTGCGGGGACACCAACGTATACAAGATGGTCAATGCCAAGACCGGCGGCCGATCCAAGCGATTCCTTTGGCGTTGCCGTGGATGCAAGAAAATGTACACGGTGCGAACCGGGACTGTTTTTGAGGAATCCCTGATTCCCCTACGGCACTGGTGCTATGCGTTCTGGCGCGTCTCTGTGTCGAAAAAGGGTGTGGCCGCGATGGAAATCATGCGGCAGTGCCAAATCACCTACAAGTCGGCCCTTTTCATGCTGCACAGAATTCGTTTCGGACTTGCCCCCAAGGCCGGTACTGCACCAAAAAAGTTGAAGGGCATCGTTGAATGCGATGAAACTTACGTCGGCGGAAAACCGCGCAGGGGCGCACCCCGGATAAAATATTCCACCAAAAGGGCTGTGTTCGGTGCCGTCTCTCGCGGCGGCGACATTCACCGTCGCACGCTCTGCACCGTCACTGGCCGGAACATCAAACACGCCGTCCGGGAATGCGTGAGCCGCAAGGCTACGCTTATGACGGATGAGGCGAACGTCTATCGCGGCCTGGGCCTTGAATTCCGGGGTGGCCATCACACGGTCATGCACACGGCTGGTGAATACGCTCGCGGCAATGTCACCACCAACACGATCGAATCGAGTTTCGCAATTCTCAAGCGCGGTTTGATGGGCATTCACCACGCCGTCTCGAAAGATCATTTGCACCGATATCTCGCACACTACGATTTTTTGTGGAACACCCGCAAGCTAAACGACGGCGAGCGGGCCGATGCAGCGTTCAAGCTCGCGGAAGGAAAAAGGTTGATGTATCGGGAGCCAATTGCAAACGAAGAATCGGACTTCAAAAGCGCATGAATTCTAGTACACAGCAATCCGGTCGGCCGAGGCAAACGGCAAACGCCCATTAGTTCAAAAACTCATTGATGGCGTCGATTAGCGGAAAAATGTTTGGGGTCCGAGACTTAAGGCCAAGGTACACGACATTGTAATCTAGGGCGTCAATGGTTGCTTGAGTGCTGGCGGGTACTTTTTCGTAAGCTTTGCCAACAGTGCGATAGACGGTATCAAGATCATTGGATGGTTCTGGCCGTTCCTCCACCGCACCTGTACTAGGATCAAATCCGAGAATCTGAGTTACCTGCGGGAGGGTCAATCGACTATCGACTCTTGAGAAATGGCTATGCTCCGCAAGAAACCATGCCTCAATCTCCATAACCGCCAGCACCATTGTCGGCCTTATTGGCTGCATTGGCACGCCATAATCCATCCACTTAAGCATATTCGGGATATCCGCATAGGTCATTCGCCTCCCCTCCCTCTCACCGCGAATATCCCGCAATCCGACGATAACCCTGTAACGTTCATCGCAGAGACTTTTGTATCGATCTTTTATGACACTGCGAACACGATCATCACCGCCGCAATCGACCAACAAGACATAGTGATGATGATCTTGCTGCGCTCCCACCTTGCCAATGAAAGTTATATAGCGTCCAACCTTGCCTCCCCCTCGGTCCTTCTCTTTGTGGACCTGGATGTTCTTTGCGCCAGCAATCTCTAAGAGTAGTTTTTCGGTAAATGCAAGTTCAGTTCCCCCCTCGACAAAGATTGCCATTTTCTTCATTCGGCGATCCCTCCGTATCATCAAGATCAATATCTTCGTTCAAAAAATCCATGGCCAAGAAGTCGAAGTTGTTCAATCCAGTAAACTTAAACTCATCAAAATGCTTTTTGGAATTCTCGTAGTTATAGATTCTGGATTGACCACTCTCCCGCTTAACGATCGTCCAATCCTTCAAGGGAACGTGGTTCATTATGAATCTGTCGTTCGTTGACATCACGAGTTGGAATTTTCCGGCGCGTGCCTTCTCCGAAAGCAAATCAATCAGAATACACGACCGTTCAAAATCTAACCCTTCTCCAATATCATCAATCAACAGGCAGCCGCATTCTCGTACTAGTGCGAAGTAATTTGCATGCACCAAGATTGAATAAGCCCTGAACATTCCCTGCGACATAAAGTGCTGCTCTGTGGGCCGGGCCAAGCCTTTTTCTTTAACAGTCAAAGTCATCATCCCTTCGGGCGCGTTCAGAAGGGTTGTCTTCTCTAGGTTCACCCGCTCAACTTCATATCCCAACCGTCTCATGTCGTCTTTTAAGGCATTTGGGAAGGCGTCTGGGTATTTTTGGTGGCCGAGTATCCATTTTGGCATAACCGAGTTTTCGTCGTGCTTGAGCGGATCGAAATTGACTTGGCCTGGCGTCGCCATGCCATAACGATCTTGTCCCATCGTGGTTCCGAACCGATAATAAAAGACCTCATCTCCCCATTTGAGAAGCGGTTCCAGAAACGGAGTCTGAATCAAATCCATTTTATTCACTGCTGCCAATTCGTGATTCGGAATCTTGAAGTCCATCGGTTGCGTTGCGTCCGTGCCAGGTTGTTTCGTTTGAATTGTGGCGACGCCATCAGCCGGACGGTTCAAGAGAGTGAGTCCATCGCGGCTAAATTTCTCGCTTAGGACAGCCGATTGGTTGATCTTCAATTCGTATTTGTAGGTGATGCCTTTTTCATCCGCAAAATCTGCTTCCCAGCTCATTGCGCCGGCACTTGCTGATAACTGTACTCGCTTTGTTAGCAGCGATGCCAAATCATTGATTGAGCTAAGAATTCTAGATTTCCCCGATGCATTTTTCCCGACAACCAAATTGCGGTCTTGAAGCAATAGGCCGTTGAATTTCCATTCATACGGCAAGCCAACGTAGTCAATGAAGCTTAGCAGTTTGAGTTTCATGGTTATAAAATGGGTTACCGCGCTTGGACGCGGTAACCGTCATCAGGGCAATCGCCCCGATACACTGAGCGTGTACCCTATTATCGACTACGGCATCCGTGCGGTTGATTGCAAATAAAATGCGGCGGACGGGGATCGAACCCGCACAACACGCTCAGTGCTAAGAGATTCCAAGCCTCTCGCGTCTACCAATTTCGCCACCGCCGCCCCGAACAACGCGAATCGCGCCATCGGGGTCTCAATTGGCAATCAGTAAACGCCTCGCGCCGGGCGAACGTGCGACCGGGAGACGCAGTAAAAGGTAACCGAAATGCAATGTTCGTCAAATTCAGGCTCGCCGAAGGGATTGTTTTCGGCGTTTCCTGTTTTTCAATTTCGTGTCCCTGTAAATCTTTGCTATGATAAGCGGTAATGGCAAAGAAGCCCGAAAAATCCAAGGGCAAACGCGGCCCAAAGCCAATGACGGTCCCGCACTTTGAAGGGACATTCGAGCAGGCTATCGATACGGCCCTGTCGAAAAAGCGTCCGGCCAAGGGATGGCCCAAGATGTCCGCAAGGCGTTGAGGCAACCCTCGATATCTCCTTAATTTACGGCCCTTGATTCAAGTACACACTTCCGCATAATATGCACAAGTGATTGCCCTCACAGTCTTTACTTAATATTAATCAAGAAAAATCTTGCATTCGACCATTCGTGGGTTAGATTGTAAGTGGAGATGGCTGCTTTGAATTCTCAAGGCAGTGGAGAGTGAGAATATGCTATCACCCCGAGTTCGTGCCCACGTTGGTCTTTTCGCCGCTGCAATGGTGCTGGTTTCCAGCATGGCGATCCTGCTGAAAGGCCAGCAAGCAAAGCCGCAGCAAACCGCGATGGAGCCGACCGCGTCGCAGCCGCAGCTAGTGATCGGCGATTCACCCACTTTTCTTACGCAACGTTAAACCAATCTTTCCGCCGCGCTATATTCCGAAACAAATCTCTGTCGTTATGATGCCGCCCCATGCATGTGGTGATCTTTGAAGGATCGCGCTGGTCGACGTTTGCACCGGCCACTTTCACTCGGCCGGGATTCTGTCTGCTCAGCGGCACGGGTACCTTGCTGGATCGCTTACTTCGTAAATCGCAACCGACACGCCTGACCTTGTGGGTGCGACCGGAAATGGTCGGTTTCTGCCGCGAGCGATTGCTGCCGCAGCTTTCGGTTCCAACGCAAATCAACACGCCTCTGGATGACCAACCCGCCCTGCTGCTCAGCGGCCGCACCATGGAGATGCCCAACCTGCCGACGATGCGCGATCCGGCGGTGGCCATGGATAATCATGGCGTTTCTCTCGTCCATTGCGTCTCGCCCGGCTTGTCGCCGCGCGATATGACCCAGCACACCGATGCCTGGCTCTCCCTGCACGAACTGCCGCAGATTAATTTGCCGATGCGACGCGCCAATTACTTGTGGGACTTAATCGCTGGAAACCAACAAGCGATTGTTGCCGATTTCAAAGATCGCACGCCGCGACCGATTCCGCCGGGACCGCATCATGTCATTCAGCCTGATCAAGTTTGGATCGGCGACGAAGTAAAACTCGGACCGGGCTGCGTCCTCGATGCCAGCCAAGGCCCGGTTGTGATCGAAGCCAATGCGACGATCGGAGCCAACGCGGTGTTGATCGGTCCCTGCTGGATCGGCCCGTGGGCAGCCATCACGGCGGTGTCGCTGATTCGGCCCGGAACCAGCATCGGTCCCCATTGCAAAATCGGCGGCGAAGTTTCCAACAGTCTTTTCATCGCCAACAGCAACAAGCCGCACGATGGATTCGTCGGCGACAGCTTTATCGGCGAATGGGTGAATTTCGGAGCCGGCTCGACGACGAGCAATCTCAAAAACACCTACAGCAACATCAGCATCTCGATCGGCGATAAACCGATCCCCACCGGCCGCCAATTCATGGGTTCCCTCGTTGGCGATCACACGAAACTGGCCATTGGCACCCGTCTCATGACCGGATCCTACATCGGCTGCTGCTGCATGGTCGCCACCTCTACCCTGCCACCGACCCGCATTCCAAGCTTCACTTTCCTCACCGATCAGGGAGCCAGCCCGTACGATCGTGACAAGGCCAGAGAAATGATGTCAGCGGTATACCGACGCCGCCAACGGCAGTGGGAACCGTTTGATGAAGAATTGATCAACTACGCAGCCGCCGCGGCGGCACAGATTGAGAGGAGTTAGTGGAGTCCGACGCCATCGAACCGCCCGCGCCGGGGAGCGCCACTCCAACGGATCGCGAAACCCACCAAAAGCCATTTCCTGGCGCGCAACCCAGATTTATGTGCAACGGCAACCAACTCAGGTTACACCGATCGGAGATCCTGCGGGGAAAGCTGGGAGCGGACCATGGAACGCGGCCAAGATGAGCAGCCGGTAGCCAGCGAGCCCCTTCACAGGAAGCTATTAGCCAAGGCTAATCGCTTAGGCTCTGCTGCCGCGGAAAAAGCATCGCTCGCGTTGCAGGCTGGCAAGGCTGAAGCCGCAATTCATGCCGAGAGGTCTGCTATAACCTCCGCTGAAAAGCGGCTCCTGTCGCTTGCGACCGAATGCGGCGCCGTGGCGGTCAGCAGCGGTATTTCCTTTGAAGACGAGCCGGCCCGGGCTGCATGTCGAGAAGGTTCCGAACTCCTCGGACAGATAGGGGGCGAGCGGGAGAAGAAGAAAACGCTGTCTGAGGATCTAGCCAAAATCGATGCTAAGGCGGAGCCAGCGAAGTGCCAAGAGATCAAGTCTGAAATCGCTTCCATCTCCGCGACCATCAAACAGGCGACGGAACGGCTTGGAGCGATTCACGGTGAGCTTGGAAAACAGATTCTCGCCAGCTCGGTGCCCGACCCGCGCCTCTCAGATTTTTACCGTCGACAGGTGGAGATTAACGACCGAATAAAGCTGGCAGAGACCCACATTGCGCAATTGAAGGAGCAACGCGACGCGGTGGAAAAATCCTTAGAGCTTCTAAAAATGCCCCTTGTCACGATAGACGGCTTCGGCCAATGTATAGCGTCTAAACGTCATGGAGG
>Ga0302179_10000446_pt1 | contig 27463 bp, 30 predicted proteins | sample I_Palsa_E3_1_FD_198788 | JGI IMG/M metagenome (GOLD analysis project Ga0302179, IMG submission 198788) | Peat permafrost microbial communities from Stordalen Mire near Abisko, Sweden - I_Palsa_E3_1 | ecosystem: Environmental > Terrestrial > Soil > Palsa > Peat permafrost | place: Sweden...
CCGCCTCGTCGGCAGGTTTGCCGTCTTTGAATTGAGCGAACCCCCAGCCGCCGGTCGAGGCGTATTTTCTGGAGTCCTTGACGCTCAACTGAAGGTTAATGGGGGGCCCGGCAACAAAAGATTGGGTACGGCCAAAGACTTTGTTGTTTTCCTCAGACGGAACGTAACTCCAGGCCAGCCGGACAATGATTGTGCCGTCCGGGAACGGCAGCTTCCCGTCCCTGTAGGCCTTGATCGCTACATCGTTACCGAGGATGGCGCGAAGATCGTTGTTGTTGCCTGCTTCGTGGGCCACGGAGATTACCCTCCAGTCGCGATATCCGGGGGGAATTTTGACTCCGAATATCGGGGAAGCCTCGTTATTGGCACGTCTAGCTGCGAACAGCATTGCAGCGATGGCGCACCCAGCCATTGCCGCAAAGACCAAGATTGAGATCCGTTTCATTGAGCGTCCTTTCAAATATTCAAACTGACCTTTGACTCGCAGGTTTGCAGTGCATCCCCGATGACCGCGATTAGCCCACCGATGCCAGCAGAGGGGCTACGTCGGCATAGCTGTGGATGTCGTACGGCCATCCGGGCAGAAGAACTACGGGCGGGCCATTGGCTGGGCCTGCTTCACCGTATCCCACGTTCAGGGGACCTCCACGTGGTTTGTATCATCGGGTCGCGCTTCCGCGAAAGCCATTGTGACGAGCGGAGCGGCCGCGAGCGTCAATAGCCGCATTGCGCAAGAAATGGCGGCGATTCTTGGTTCATTACCTCGGACATTTTGATCGTACTCACTGGTGAATCTCCCTGTCTGTTGGATTGGTTGGGAGATGGCCACATTGATCGTGACATCGACGTTGCCGCGCGTGGCCTTGGAAGATGGACAAGTCTGGTGCGCGGCGTCCACCAGAGAATGGGCAACTTCGCGCTCCAAGCCAGGCAGGCTAACATTGAGGCGAGCCCGCAGAAGAAGTCGCCCCCGGTTTTGCAGAAGTCCACCTCGGCATCGATGGCCGTGGCGACCGGGAGGGCGATCTTTCAATTTGCGGGCTGTAATCCCCATCGCTCCTTCGAAGCAGGCCGACCAGCCGGCGGCGGACATCTGCTCGGGGTTGGTGCCGGGACCAGGGGCGCCAGGGGAGGATAATTTATCCTCCAGGCGGCTGTCAGAGATGCGGGAGGCGCCGTCCCGGCCACCGGTGGTGTGAACTTTGGCGGTATACAACGCTTTTTCGGGTTGCTTCATGGCAGTTCCTTGTTAAGCCGCTAATGAATTAACGCAGTGATCCGAACGCTGCTCGCATCTCGGTACTGAAGATTTCCGGCTGTTCCCAAGCCGCGAAGTGACCGCCCTTGGCGACTTCGTGGAAGTAGTACAGCGACGGATAGGCCTGCCGTGACCAGCTTTCTGGCGCGCGATAGATCTCGCGCGGGAACACCGTGATGGCCACTGGCACTTTGATCTGATTGGTCTTCTGTGCCGCGGCGCTGAAGTTGTTGTTGTTATTTTCCCAGTAGAAGCGGGAGGAAGAGGCGCCAGTGTTGGTGAGCCAGTACAGCGTGATGTCGTCGAGTATTTCGTCGCGACCGATGACGCGTTCGGGGTGGCCGTCGCTGTCGGTCCACGCGGCGATCTTTTCGTACGTCCAAGCGGCCAGACCACTGGGCGAATCGGCAAGCGCGTAGCCGATGGTCTGCGGACGGGTCACCATCACTCCGCCGTATGCCGCGCCTCTTCCGAAGAAGGTACCGAGGGTGTTGTACGCCTGCAGTTCCGGGGCGGTCAGCCCAGTGGGCGCCGGATCGCCGTTGTTGATGCCCTCCACCAGGTTCGCGGGAATCGTGGCTGGCATGGTGATATGGATGCCGAGCAGTCCAGGCGGCGCCTGGCGCGCCAGTGCGTCGGAGATGACCGAGCCGTGATCGCCACCCTGCGACACGTAACGGGTGTAGCCCAAGCGCTTCATGAGCACGTCCCAGGCCCGCGCCACGCGGTCGGGATTCCAGCCGAGATCGGTCGGCTTGCCCGAGAAGCCATAGCCCGGGATGGCGGGGATCACAACGTCGAAAGCGTCTTGCGCGCGCCCGCCGTAGGCGACGGGGTCGGTGAGCGGGCCTATCACCTTCAGGAACTCTAGCGGCGAGCCGGGCCAGCCGTGGGTGAGGATCAGCGGTAGCGCGTTCGGTTCACGCGAACGCACGTGGATGAACTGGATATCCACGCCGTCGATTGTGGTAACGAACTCCGGCAGCGTATTCAATTTCGCTTCTATGTTGCGCCAGTTGTAGCCGCTGCCCCAGTACTGCACTAGCGCCTGCATATCCTCTAACCGGATGCCCTGGGATTCGTCCTTGACCGTTTCCTTGTCAGGCCAGCGCGTCGCCGCAATGCGCCGGCGGAGGTCGGCAAGTGCCTCGTCCGGAACGTTGATGTGGAAGGGGCGTATGGACTTGTCTTCGGCGACGGATCGCACCTTCACGGGAAGCGGGCTGCTGGCCACGGCATGGGCAGTCGGAATGGACTGCGCGTAGCTAGGGTTGGCGAGCAGCAGGAGGCCTAAAGCACCCGCCGCTACTGAGTCGGCAAGCCAGCTGCGCCTGACTGTCGATGATGATACTGTTGACATGAGCAATCTCCTTTGCAGATAAACTAGTTGGCCTATAGGTGTCTGGTTCACCCGAGAGACAGTGGCGGTGCCCAGGGCGCGAAGGGAAGAAAGCTTAACGTCCAGGCGGCAGTCGTCGCCAGCACCGTCCCGACCACCGGCGGTGTGAGTGTTGGTTGTGTACAGAACTGTTTCGAATAGGTTCATGTTTTTTAAGGCTGTCCTTTGCTTGTAACCGGAGGAAAATGATCAAACATCTTCTCCACGCCTTTATCGAGGTTCTTAATGTTCTTGTTGGATTTGTCGGAAAGAGTTTCGGTTGACGATCCTCGCCAAATCAGCTTCTTGGTGTTTGCATCGAAAAGATCGACCACTAACGTTCCTACTTTGTAGGTGTCCTCAGTAGTCGTTGACGCTCCGAAGCCGTCTCCGAAGGCTCCCCCCAAACGCCAGCCTCTCCAACCCCAGCCACCGCCGAAATTGTCGTAGTAGGTGTTGAGAGTCTGGTGCTCTTTAGTGATCTCCATCGCCATGATGGAGACAGTTCCGCCTGATTCCACTTGCGTCCAACCCTTCGCCGCGAGGGCGAAAGTGACGGCGGACTTGATTCGGTCTACCCACAGCGGATCTTGCGTGTGAACGTTTTCCCAGGAGTAAGTTTTGTACTGGCTGAAATCGGCGCTTCGATCGTAGTCAGTCTTGACCTGCTGTGCGAATGCCGCACTCGCAAATAGAAGCGTGATCATTCCCGTTAAGGAAGAAATGCTATGCGATAACCTCATAAGTTGTCTCCTTGCGCCGGTCGCTTTTTGCGAGTTACTCGATTCCGGCATTATCGAGAATGCATGCGGCGTGCCACCCCGCGGCTATTGAGGAGCAAAGGAGTATACGGGGGAACTGATGTCTCGCCGTCGCCACCGTGACGTGCCTTCGACGGCAAACCATGCTGATCGCTGGTTTCGATTCGACCAACGCCGGGCAGGCGAAGCGCCACCAGATCGCGAGACTTGGTCAACCCTCGGCGGAGGGTCATATTTCGACTTCAGTCCACCCACTCGTGAGCGATGCTATCGAATCCCACGAGAGGTGCCGGGCATGGAAGATTAAAGTTGGAAATCACTGACGAGGCCGAGAATTGGTCCGTCCGTGTACGCGATAATGGCTTGAACATGGCAGTCGCACAGACGATCCGGGTACTGGTGGTGGACGACCATCCCCTCCTGCGGTCCGGAATCACAGCGGTGATCGCAGGCGCTAAAGACATCGCCCTTGTGGGCGAGGCGACGAACGGTCAGGAGGCCATCGAGAGTTTCCGCACTCACCGGCCGGATGTCACTCTTATGGACTTGCAAATGCCGGTGATGAACGGCATTGACGCCATTGTGGCCATCCGCCAGGAGTTCCCCAACGCCCGCTTCATCGTTCTCACTACCTACGATGGCGACGTCCAGGCGCTCCGGGCATTGAAGGCCGGCGCTACCGGCTACCTCCTGAAGGGAATGCTGCGCGAAGAACTGGTCGATGCTATTCGCGCCATCCACGCGGGCCGCCGCAAGATTCCGCCTGAGATTGCCGCGGGAATTGCGGAGCATGTAGCCGACGACGCGCTTACCGACCGCGAGGTTGAAGTTCTGCGCCGCGTCGCCATGGGAACTGCGAATAAGGTCATCGCCGCGGAACTGTCGCTCGCCGAAGCCACGGTAAAAAGTCATATGAAAAGCATCCTCTCCAAGCTCGGCGCAAATGACCGCACGCATGCGGTCACCATCGCGACGAAGCGGGGATTCCTTGACGGATGAGTCTTTAGAGATGACGGATGAGTCCCGGGCGGGAGCTGGGCATCCCCCTAATGGATGATCGGCCAGCCCACCGATGGAGGATTGTTCCCGTTCGTTCCGCGTGAAAAGCTGGAAGAGTGTTACGTCTATTCTCGATGTTTCCGGCTGGAGCGCCTGGTGTGGCCTTACTGATGCTGCGGTTCTCACTGGCCGTCGCTATTTTCGACACGGGTGCCGGTTGCTTGAAATCGCCGCTCACTCTTCTGCTCTGCCTTGCGCTGGCCGTGCTGACCCTCCTTCTGTGCATTGGAGTCCTCACGCCGATTGTGTCCGTGCTCGCCTGCCTGTTTGAACTCGCCAGTTTTTTCTTGTTCGCCCATACCGACGGACGATACATTGTGCTTACCAGCGTGAACGCCGCCGCGATCGCATTACTCGGACCGGGCGCGTACTCGCTCGATGCACGCCTATTTGGACGCCGCGTGATTATTTTCCCCGCAGGCGGATCCGAGACTCGCGGCTAAGATTCCATGGGTAGGCACGCCCCGAGACGGGCCAAAGTGCGATCCAATAGAGCTCATATGCTGTCACGCTACGGGGAGATTTTCGGAGCTGCGTTGCTGCTGTGCGTACCACTGTTGGGCATCGATCGCGACCTGAGAATCGATCAGCTGCATCACACCTCGTGGACCCGCAAGGACGGCGTGCCCAGTCAGATTCGGGCGCTCGCGCAAACGACCGACGGGTTTCTCTGGATCGGCGCCAGGGACGGGCTATACCGGTTCGATGGTATCCACTTCGAACTCTATCAACCCCCAGACGGGGCGACTCTTCCGAATGCCGAGGTGGGCTGCTTACTTGCGGTGCCGGATGGCGGCCTGTGGATTGGCTTTGGCCGCGGAGCAACGAGTTTTCTTAAGGACGGGAGGGTCAGCACTTATCCCGAACCTGCCGGATCGCATGGTCCTGCCGCAAATGATCTGGCGCGTGACGACCAAGGCGTAATTTGGAGAGCGGTTGCCTCTGCCGGGCTTTCGCGGTTCACGGGTTCTCGCTGGGAAAACGTCGGCGCCGAGTGGGGATTTTCCGGCAGCGCTTACAGATTGTATGTGGACCGTGCAGGAACCCTTTGGGTGGACACCTTTCACGGACTGGTCTTTCTACCCAAGGGTGCGCGGCAGTTTCAGCGGCCGGCGAGTCTGGTCTCTGGTTGGGGCCCGTTCGCGGAATCGCGCGATGGCGCTTTATGGATACTCGACTGGACTCCGCCGAACCTGCCGAAAGTTCGCTCCGCCGGGTCGGGATTAGTCCTGCGGGAATTCGGTAAACAAGCGCGCGTTTACAAGATGATCGCCGACCGCCAGGGGAGTTTGTGGGTCGGCACTGCGGGCCATGGAATCAACCGGACTCAATATCCGGAGCGCGCGGACGCAAAAAACAGCAAGGAAATGAGTGGCACCGCGGACATCTTCAGGCAAAACGACGGACTGAGCGGTGACGCCGTAATAGCTCTTCTGGAGGACCGGGAAGGCGACATTTGGGTCGCGACGAACGGAGGACTGGACCGCTTTCGGCAGAGTCCACTCATTACCGTCAAGTTTCCTCCGGACGCGCTTGGTTTTACTCTCTCCGCGCGGAAAAACGGGGATGTATTGGTCACTTCAATGATAGGCAAGGATAATCTCGTCACAATTGGAGATGGCAACGCGACAGCCCTGAAGTCCCTCTCTGCTCGAATACATTCTTCTTATCGGGATCGGGATGGTGTGACTTGGCTCGGGACAGAATCCGGTATTATGCGTTACTCGGCCAACAAGGTCAACAGGATCGGTTCACCCGGACTCCCCAGTAAGTCCACCGATGTATTTGCATTTTCGATGACTATGGATGGCGCCGGGAAACTTATCGCTTTGTTCGCTGGCATCAGGGGATCCAGGCGGCTGGAGAATGGACAATGGGCGGAACTCTCTTCGCTGGGGGTTCCTGCGTCTTCCGGAATAACTCTGGCTAGCGACTCCGTCGGACGTGTCTGGGAAGGATGTAGGGACAACACGATTGCCATGCTTGAGGGAGACAAGGTGAGGATGTTTACGGGCGCAGACGGCGTTAACGTCGGGAATGTCGAAGCAATTCGGAGCCGCAAAGACAGAGTTTGGATTGCCGGCATTCAAGGGCTGCAGCAATTTGACGGGCATCGCTTTGCGACCGTGGCTCCCGCAGACGGGAGCGGGTTCCGCGGTGTCAAGGGAGTTGTGGCTACAGCCGACAACGGCATTTGGCTTGGGGAGACCCGTGGGATTGTCCATATCGAAGAAGCAGAGACTCGTCGCGTCGAAAAAAATCCTGGCTATGGGGTAAAGTATCAGATACTCGACATTTTAGACGGCCTGTCTGAGGGACTTCAGTCGACCTATCCGGAACCGAATATGATCGAAGGAACCGATGGGCGTCTCTGGTTCGCCACCGCTCAAGGAGTTCTTTGGCTCGATCCCAAACGCGTCCCCCAGCAGCCCCTTGCGCCGGCACCGGCGATCCTCTCCGTCACAGCGAATGACCACACCTATGTTTTGCCTGCCCTAGCCGAGATCAACCTTCCGCCGCATACGGTCAATCTTCAATTTGCGTACACTGCCCCGAGCCTGGCAATTCCGGAGCGAGTTCGCTTCCGTTACAAATTGGAGGGATCGGATAAGGAGTGGCGCGATGCGGGCTCGCGCCGGGATGCCTCCTATACCAATCTCGGTCCCGGGTCCTACCGCTTTCATGTGATGGCATCTAACAGCGAAGGTGTGTGGAATAAGACGGAAGTGGTCACGGGCTTCCTCATCCAGCCTGCGTTGTATCAAACGCACTGGTTCTATGTGCTTTGCGGCTGCGCCGCGCTCTGCCTTCTCTGGGAGCTGTATCGCTTGCGGCTGCGGCAGATGTCCGCGCGGTTGTCGGCCCAGATGCAAGGCCGGCTAGAAGCGCGGTTCGCCGAGAGGGAGCGGATTGCACGCGAGTTGCACGATACGTTGCTGCAGGGCTTTCAGGGCCTGACTCTGCATTTCCAGGCCGTGATGGAGCAGATTCCCGATCGGGAGCCGGCTCGGCAGTCGATGAAGAAAGCGCTGACTTACGCCGACGCGGTGCTGCTCGAAGGGCGGCAACGCGTACGCGAGCTGCGGCCGGAAGGTACCGACATCCATGAGCTATCGCAACAGATCGCCGCTTACGGCGAGGAATTGGCGAAAGACCGCGCAATCGCCTTCAACGTTACGGTGGTCGGCTCTCCGCAACCGTTGCATCCAGTGGTGAGCGATGAAATATACCGGATTGCCAGGGAAGGATTGGCGAATGCATTTCGCCACTCGCATGCATCCAAGATCGAGGTGGAGATTACCTATGATGCGGCGAGCGTTTGTCTCCGTGTGCGCGACGATGGCGACGGCATCGGTCCGGAGATTCTGGAGAGCGGCAAAGAGGGGCATTGGGGATTATCGGGAATGCGGGAACGGGCTCGCAATATCGGCGCTCAACTGAACATCCTGAGTAATCCCGGCTCCGGTACCGAGGTCGATCTGACGCTGCCGGCCAAGGTTGCCTATGTGGGCGCTCCGGAGAAGCGGCGCTGGTACTGGATTGCTCGCAACAAAAGCGGCGGACGGTGAGAAATCTTGCCCTCCTCGGAATCGCCAAGGGGTAGTCCGGGGTCATTCCAATGAGCGATGGCTTCCGTGGCGCGCGCCCGCATAATAATTAGGGAACGAACTTTCCAGGAGGAACGATCCTTTATGTTCACCGCGCGTAACCTAACGTTTGACCCGAGTCCGCCACGCCCGAGTCTGCCAATTTTGGGCGACGGGCATTACATCGAATTAGCCTCCCTCTCTCACCAGAGAACCGGACCTGGCGGAAGCGAATTCGAGAAGATCATTGGAGCCGGCCGGGGAATGTCCAGCGTGCTGGATCAGGTCCGCATGGTTGCAGCCACCGACAGTACCGTTCTGATACAGGGGGAAACCGGCACAGGCAAGGAGTTGATCGCGGAAGCCATTCACCAGCACAGCCCAAGGAGGAACCGGCCCTGCGTCACAGTGAATTGTGCCGCGATTCCGTCCGGCCTGCTGGAAAGCGAGTTGTTCGGCCATGAGCGGGGCGCCTTTACTGGCGCCCTAGTAAGAAAGCTTGGCAAGTTTGAGGCCGCACAGGGTGGAACGCTCTTTCTGGACGAGATCGGCGACATGCCGATCGAATTACAGCCGAAACTCCTCCGGGTACTCCAGGAACATCAGCTCGAACGGTTGGGAAGTACGCACGCACAGAAGATCGACGTTCGCGTGGTCGCCGCCACAAATCAGCAACTGCCAACGCTGATCGCCTCAAAGCAGTTTCGTAGCGACCTCTATTATCGGTTGAACGTATTTCCGATCGCAATGCCGGCGTTGCGCCATCGGTCCGAGGATATACGGTTGCTGATTCGCCATTTTGTTCGGACGCACGCGTCGCGAATGGGAAAGACGATCCAATGGATTTCCTCCGAGGCACTCGTTGCGCTCGAGCAGCACGATTGGCCCGGCAATATTCGGGAACTTCAGAACGTAATTGAGCGCGCGGTCATCTTGACGACTGACACCGTGTTGGCGATTCCGCTCGACGCATTATGGGAGACAGACTTCCAGGTTGTGTCTCCGCCACGGACGCTTGCCGCCGCGGAACGTGCCCACGTCGTTGAAGCGCTGAATCAGACAGAATGGGTGGTCGGTGGCGCAAAGGGCGCGGCGGTGAGATTGGGCGTGGCACGCACCACACTCATTTCGTTGATTAGACGGCTGAACATTAAAAGAAGCCATGATGGCAATAGCGACCATACCTTCCTCGCGCGCCGAGACGAGCGGAACTATCATTCCGCAGCCGCGGTTTAAAGATTTCGATTTTGCTGTTATCCATCGGCATCACTTCCGCACAGGCATGCCTTAGAGAAGGTTGTGCGAAGCGTCTTTTCCGATCCAAGGGAGTTCGTTAGGGTTGGGTGGCGAGCGTCGATCTCGTGCGATGGAGAGAAGTCGAGCATAGGACTACTGAGTCGTTATCGAGACGTCCGATTTCCGCTGTTACCCCGTCACCGAAAAGGGAGTAGCCACGGTGGGGTTGTGGTCGCCGTCTGAGTAGAAAGAATCTCAAAACAAACTTGGGACAAACCCGACGACGCCTCTTGGCTCGAACCGCACAATCGATAGACGGAAATGGCCAAGAAGCGCGGTTATCCTATACCGCCACCGAAGCCGCCTACCAAGTCGAAGCCCGGGAATAGCGCCGTGGCATGCGGTCTCCATTAGATCTCCAAATAGATGACCGCTGAAAACCAGATCGAAAACTTGATGCTTTCTATCGCCAAAAAGAGCGTGTTAAAAACGCTATGTCCTTTATTGTCTGTCGACCTGCAGTTTCCCAAGCTGGACGTCGCGGGTTCGACCCCCGTCTCCCGCTCCAGTTTTCATAGACTTAGGAAACCCCACCGATTCCTCGTTACTCCGTTTACTCCATTAAGCCCGTTACGCTCACGCTGAGCGCTTCAGAGGTTGCGGTTTTCGAAGCACCACGGCCTCGAGTTTGTTGACTGCTTCGCGCTTCTGCTCCAGGTCCGAACTGGTGTACACCTCCAGGCTGACGCCGATACCGTGACCCCTCTGGTCCGATGCGACTTTCGGATCGACACCCGCCTTCTTCGACAGACTGGCGTTGGTCTTCCTCAGGACCTGGAAGGTCGCCCAGCCTAAGCCAACCTTCGCCAGCCTCGGCTTCATGGTCCGGCGCCAAAGGTTGTCGGCCGATAAAGACGTAATGAGCGTCTCGCTCGGGAAAACGAATCCCTCGGGACTCGGATCCTCCGCAAGATCGTGCCACACCCTTAGCAGCTCCGACGTCCCGTCCGAGACTGCTGTCTCGCGTGTTTTGCCGTTCTTCGGGGTATCGAAGACGCGCTTGTACACGCGCTGCTCTACTCTTATCGCATCGTTCCGGACGGCGTTCCATCGGATAGCAAAGATCTCGCCCGGCCGCAGACCTTCGAAAACCGCCAGCCGCGCGATCAGCCGCTCGCGAAGATCGAAAACCTCCAGATAGTCCAACACCTCCTCTTCCGTCAGGGGACGCATCGCACGGTCTGGCCGACATTTCTTCGGAATCCTCAACTCGGCCGCCGGATTGCTAAGCACAAGCCCGTCCGACAAGGCAAGTTTGAAGATCGCATTCAGGAACCACCGCAGGTGCTTCACGACGCTGGAACCGAGTTCCAACGCGCTTCGGTCGAGAAAGTCCTGCAACTCGTCGCGACGGACCGCATGAAGCAGTTGTTTTCCAAACTCCGAGCACAGATGCGTTTTCACGATCTGCTCCGAAGTCCCCTCGGTCGATTCCTTCCAACTTCGACGACAGAACGGAAGGTACACGCTTTCGACGAACTGCTCGAACGTGTAAACCGGCTTCGGTTCCCGCGCCACGCCTTTGTTGATGGGCTGGAGGATTGCCGACAAGATCGACTCGGCTTCTCCTTTGCCCATTTGCGAACAACGACCTAGCACTTTGGACCGACGGCCACCACCTTCCCAATAGCAGGCAACCCACACGCGATGACGCCCGTGTTTCCGAATTTGCAGGCTGCCTTTCTGAAAACGTTTTCGACGCAATTGTTTGCCTCTTTCCTGCGTCGAAGACGTTGACTCTTGGCACGCTCCAGATACTACCATTACCGGAACGACTCCTGTCCGGCGACCTCCAGCCACTCGTCAGCCCACTGGCGCTTGATCAAGATCCGCCGCCCCGCCCGGGCATGGCGCAAGGGAGGCACGCCAGCCACCTTGCCGTTGATCACGTTCGACAGATGCGCCTTCGAAATCTGCAAGTACTGGGCAGCTTGCTTGAGTGTAAATACCTGCGACTGCTCCTGCGTGCCCGACACACTGAGAATCGGTTGAACGCACGCGACAGCGCCGAGATTCAACGGGCGTCCGCCAACGGATGCACTGGCCACCGAGGATTTCACTTTTGTGATTGCCATTTCAACGGCCGTCTTTCGAAGGCTATAATGCCGCGGCGGACCGCATTATCTCCGTACCTTCTGCGTCCTTCCTCGATCACGTTCCATCCGCGCAGGCCAGGGCTGATTGTGATGCCCGGCCTGAGTTGTAAATAGCGCCTCAAGCCGCTTCGGAAACTCCGGGCATCACCCGAGGAGATGAGCCTTTCGGCAAAGGCTTCAGTAACCCTGCCTGCGGGCTCACGGTTGGCCAGGCGCACTAAGATCCCGATCGAGTGGGCTCGGTTGTCGGACGGCGCCGTTTTCGCAAGCGGCCTCGCCGCCGGAGGACCGGTGTTCACGATGGTCCGCTCGTTGATCTCATCGCGCTTCCTCGCGCATTCTGTTACATTGCCACGCGTCCACTGGTACGCGATGTTGGTCAAGAAATCGCTCCAGATCGGAAACCATCACTCGGATGGCTCTTCCGACCCTCACGTGGGGAATGACGTGCCGAGCAATGAGCAGCCTTAGGTAGTTCTCGGAGAACCCCGTAGCCCCTGCTGCCTCTGGGACGGTCAGAGAGATTCTTGGAGTTGATTGGGGAACTTTCGTGCGCTTCACAATGATATGGAAGCATCCCGGAGCTAATTCTGTCTCGGCGAGAAACACGATGCTTGACCGATTTCGTGCCGTCTTTTCCATGTACTGTATTCAATCCAAATTGGTTAGATAGCGAACTGCTGCTATCTCAAAGGGATCAGCATGCCTGGCCGGCACCAAACGTTCAATGCTGACGAGAAGGTTCCAATGTTTGTTCCAGTATTTCCTTTCTGGAATTCGTGGCATTCTTGGCTTTTCCAGGAATCTTCGAATGCTCCGTTCGCTAAGGCGGGCTCCACTCTTACCAGAAGCAAGCCAAGCCAATTCTTGAATCATTCCCCAATGTGTCTTCCCGGTCTTCGTTTTGAGCGGGCGCAGTGTGGACTGAAGCATCCTGCGGGCTTTACGGAGCGTCGAAAATGTTTCGCGAGACAGGTGCGTGGTTGCCATCAATGCACCATCCATAAACGATGCGAGTCCTGCGATTAAGATCCCGATTGGCTCTTGTTCCGCTTCCCACGGTGGGGGGAAGATCTTGGCGATTTCTATTGCCAGGTTCGCTGCGCGCACTGCGGTTCGGCTCAAGCACTGATTTCGTTTGGGATTGGCCTTCGGATTACATTTGGCTTTTGCACCCTCGGCCCTAGCTATTCTCTCGGTTGTATCGAGAATGAGCCTTAACGTTTCCTCGGGCACACGGAGAGAAAGCTTAACGAAGCGCTCACCTACATCCTTGGCATCGGGATCATTGGCGTGAAGGCCCCACTGCCGAAATCGCTCGGCGACAAGTCGCTCGGCGAGAATCTTTCGTTGTTCTACCCCCGGCCTGCCCGAGGGGTCTAGGACTTGATTACGGGTTCTAACCGTACGGCGTAACATGGTTTCACACTATCTCAAGCTCGCAGTGCCCCTCAATTTGTAAGGGAATGGCGGAGGCACTTCGGGACATATTTTTTGTCGTTGCACGAGACGACACCACCGCTCTCGCCTGGCAGCGTCGAAAAAAGGGAACGTCTTCAACACTCCTTGGTCGATCATGTTAGGTTTTTGTTAATCGAAAACGGATCGTACTCGAACACGGACTGTTTCTTTTTCTCGCGTTGTTCTCGAAGATTGCGGAAGGGATCGGAAGGCGGGGCTTGCAGGCCATCTTCGTGATTCGTCGCGACGGCCGGCGGTGGTAGCGTCTCTTTCGCTTTGAATTGTTGGCGTCGTCGCCTGAGCCTGGAAACGTAGACGCGGAATTGCGCGTAGGACATCTCTAGTCCGTCGCGCCTAACAGCCTCCCAGATTTCTTTGAGCTTCATGCCCACGGCCAATGCAGCCTCAACTTCGGCCCACGCCCAGTTCAGTTGCCCAATCTTCGTAGCAGGTTGTGTTGAAGGGAGCGACCGCAAGTGGACTAGGTCCGATCTTGATTTTCTACGGCGTGGCTGTGGAGTTGTTTCGGTCGACATCGACAATATTTTGCTCCCTAACTTGTAAGGGAATGGCGGAAGCACTTCGGGACATATTTTTGTTGTGCAACCAGACCACATCACCGCCCTCGCAACGTTTTTTGTCTGCATTTGCTCCTCACTTGATAAGGAAATGGCGGGAGGGGCGCGGGACGGTCAAATCTTTTTCGGGCGACCCCCTAGCTGAGACAGTCTGGATTGCGACAGATTGTCAACCTGGAAAGTGTCGCGGTTTTCGCTGCCTCAATCAAGGGGAGGTCCAATTGGCGTTTTTTGCAATGTGCAACAGTTTGCAAACGGTTTGTTAACAAAGTGCATCAGTTTTGGGTTAGCGTGCGGGGGTGCAACAATTTGTGAACAAAGTGCAACAGATTGTTACACTGGACCCCTTCCAGGACGGCGCCCAGGCAACCAAAAATGCGTAGTGGAACATAAAGGATTGGGATGCGCTGTTGCGCGTTTTGGTTGATTTCTGGTTGCTGCGCTTGCACTTCTCGCGGGATGCATTTCGAAAAACTGCATCCCCGTGGGGATGCGGCGTCGATTTTTCCATTTTCGTTGTCCCGAAGTGCCTCCGCCATTCCCTTACAAGTTAGAGGGGGTTCATGTGGCGCAGCGAGCAATTCGATTCTCTGAAACAACAGACAAACGTATCCGAGAGGCGACCGAGAAGCGCGGCTTCTCATCGCCAACTGCGTTCATTCGCCATGCGGTGGAGCAGGAATTGTCCGGCCAAAGGGAAGAACTGCTCGGTGCTGAGGACCGGTTGGCCGCCAGCATTGAGCAGGTCCGCCAGGGCATGGTACCACTGGATCGAGCGCAGCAGGCCTTATTCGCGCTGGTGGACAGTCTCGCCAAGATTCTGCTGACCTGCATTCCTGAACCGGACGGACATGCGTTGGCCTCGGCCGTCGCCAGGGCGCAAGGCCGGCACGCCCGACTGTTGAAGAGCGCGGGCCAGGCGATGGGCGACGATTCGCGGCGGGCAATGGGGGAGTTGGTGAAAAATAGCGACCGATAAGGAGCGGAAGTTTCGGCTTCGGGCCGCGAAAACCAGCCGTCCGGCGCGAGCGCCGTCCATTGGCTACCGCTTACAAGATCATCATGCATTATGCCCGGATGAGCGGCGTGCGGAAGCGCCGGTTTCCGTTCGGCACCCGCCCGATTGGGTGGCCCTGAAGGACTTGAACCTTCGACCAAAGGATTATGAGTCCTGCCAAGCGCTATCCATGGAGTTCGATGTCGCTATTTTTCAGCCACATGGGCAACGTGTCTGGCTACCAGGGACACGCGGAGTAATCAGGACCATTTCTGTTGGCTGTCAGGTTGGCTGTCAACTTCCCTGAATCGCGGGATTAGGTCTCAGACGCCTTCGGGGAATCAACATGCAGCCGCCCCTTTCGCGTCCCGGTCTGATTCTACGGCAGCAGCAGCGCTTCGTTGGCTTGCAGGAATTTCAGAATGGTCTCAATCCTGAATCCTGAGATGATCTTGTCGCTGGTACATTCGGTTGCGAGAATACCGCAGAGGTGTGGCTCCGGTGACCAAATCGGGTCGGCGGACCAGTACCAGACTCCGCTGCCACTATACCCGTTCGCGCGGTGCGGCAGGTCGTAGGGGACGATGAAGTCCTGCTGTGGCTCATGTCTGCATGCATTGCTTGTCACGTCCAGCGGGCCAAAAAAGTGCTCCGGCGTTGCCATATAGTTCTTCCCCATGGGAACCTTCGCGGCTCCAGGATATCCGAACACGCCGACCTGTGTGCCATCAGCCGGCATCATCGAGGTTTCGTCCAGCACAACAAAACATTTCTCGGCGCCGGCCTGGGGCGGCAGGACGATCGCGGCCAAGTCCACCGGGTCATCCGCGAACACGGGCGGAGTCGGCTTTCGCAGTTCAAGCAATCGGCGCAGTTCGATATTCAACGGGATGTTCCCCAGCTCCGCCGGGGCAAATTGAATATCTCGCGCGGGCAGGAAGAACCGCAGAGTGTCTTCGGGGCAATAGTCAACGACATGTCCGGCGGTAAGGAGTAGGTACTGGCCTTTCCACCTCACCCCCACGCTGGTTGCGATTTCCTGATTTTCGACGCCGCGTTTCGAGGGCTGGACCATCGCGAATGTATGGCGGGACATCGCACTGACGACGACGCGCTGGACCTGCAACGATTCTTCGGGAACTACCAGCATGGTTCTGTCATTCCAATTGTCCCACCGGCCTACAGGCGCCGCCGACTCTCATCCTTTGGCGCGCGAGGGCGGTGAGCAAATCCGCTCCGTGATCAGTCAAACGTGGCCCAGAGCGTGCGCGCGGAGTCGTCGAGGGCAGCAGAATGAATCCGGCGTGCGACATCCGGATGCACCGTCGCCATGCCTGGCGCAAGTTCAAGGGTACCGCGCGCATAGCCGTTGAAGCCTGTTGACTTTGTCGAGCGTCCTTCCTGCCACTGCTTGGCTGGCTGGCAGAGGCTTGCGGGATGATTCCGCCGCCACTGCCAGAAGTCCAGCAGATCCTTCGCCGTTGTCTCAATCAGTGCCTTCGTGCTGCCGATCAGCCCCTGTAGTGTGTGCTCGCCTTCCTCGCTCAGCACCAATGTCCAGGGAGTGTCGAGGAACACCTCGACATCAGACCTGCCGGGGTCGCGGGGAAGGTGCATGACGCGGCGGACACGCATCACCGGCAGCGCATCGGCGCCATAAAGAACCGGCGTTCGCGGCACGAACTGACCATATTCGATTCTTCGGCCGCGGTGGACTAGCATGTTGCGCAGGTCCAGCGTCCATTCCAGCCATCCAGGCGGACCGGCGGCGGCGACGCTGGCCTCAAGACTGGCGGCGAAGTGCGCCTGCATTTTTGCGCCATCGTTCGGAGCGCCGGAGATTTTGCTCAGCCCCCTGCGGGCCTTGCTGAAGTCAGCCTTGAGAATGCTCGTTGGCAGTCCCGCCACGCCAGTGATAGCCCCGGCGAGGCAATCCAGAGCCGAAGCCAGCGCCCGAACGATACCGGCATAGTGGATCCCCATATGACACTATCGCAATCAAGCAAGTAAACGCGAGCACACTGACTTTCACGCAGAAGAAGAAGGGCGGAAAGTACAATGTCACGGGCCGATCGGTGGTCTCGAATGACGGCAAGACGGTGACTGCCACGCTTAAGGGAACTAACGCTCAAGGGCAGGCGTACAACGCCACGATAGTGTACGAAAAGCAGTAAATGTTAGGGGTTCGCCCCCTGCGAGAGCAACGGACGATTCTGGGCATCGCGTCGAAGCGCTTTGCCCAGGATCGCTCGGTCCGTATCACCAAACTTTCGGCTTGCAACGCCAACCCACCGGCAGCAATAAGAGACGCGCATAACGAAAACCTCCATTCTCCGCCTCGCTCGATCCGTTCTCCCGCCGAAGCCGTTGAGCGCAGAAAAAATTGAGCGCAGAAAAAAAGTTCTCGTTTTTCGCTTGGCCGGTTAGCCAGGGTCAACTTCCGGATGGGCCGTCATTCAGGAGCAAACCGTTTCCTGATCGGATAAACTGAACTGCATCACTTATATGCCGGCCCGACTCCCCGGCTATAGGACCGCGTGGTGGAAGTTCTGCGAGTCCGGCATTACAGTGACCTATTCGGACAGAAGCACTTTGAGGACAGTCGCAGTGCGGCGTGAAAGGGACGGTGCTTGGCCATGAATCCGTGGATCGCGAAGGCACTGGTGCTCGCAGGTACCGTGGTGATGATCGCCATTCGAGTGCCGCACGGGCACCGGAGTCGAATTGTCAAGGTCGCCACAAGCTATAAAACTCCGCTAGAGACCGGCCTCTTGGTTCTCGCCTGGGTCGGTTTCTTCGTCCCTCTGATCTGGGTCGCGTCGCCAGCGTTTTCGTTCGCTGAGTACGCGCTGGGCACCGGCCCGCTCGTCGCCGGTGTGATGTGCTTGGTGATCGGCCTCTGGCTCTTCTACCGGTCGCACGCTGACCTGGGTACAAATTGGTCGATCACCCTGGAGGTACGCGAGCAGCATCGACTCATCACGCAGGGCGTTTATCGCCGTATCCGCCACCCGATGTACTTGGCGCTAGCGCTGTATTCCATCGGCCAGGCGCTCGTCATCCCGAATTGGGTGGCAGGTCCGTCGAACTTGATCGCGTTCGCGATCCTCTGCGCGCTTCGCGTCCGCGCGGAGGAGAGAATGATGGTTGAGGAGTTTGGCGACGAATACGCGGCGTACTCGGCACGGACGAAGCGTCTCATTCCTGGCGTCTGGTAGACGATACTTACCGGCTAGCAGGCGCAATGCGCCACTTGGCGGGTTGGCGTCTTGATAGACGCGCCGTCGGCCTGACGCTCTCACTATCCGACGTTCTGGGAAGCCTCAGATTCGGATTCCCGTCCGGATGGTCGCCCTCCGGAAGTTGGCACGAAAACGGCCGTGGAAGCAGCCTGATAAGCAGCATTATCGGAGTCTATTGAACGACGGCGTTCTTTCCGGCACGGGCACAGCTACCTGCCCGTTGTGGCCGCGATCACTGCGATCACGGTGGCTAGAGGTCCTGCCTCCTTGTTCCGTGCCGCGGGACGGAAACATAGTGGTGAAGGATGATGAGCGCGCACAAGGAGGAGGGGAAAACCTTCGCAGGTATCTTTCGAGCTCCAAGCTTGTCGCTGTATCGATGCTTGTTGCTTGTGTGCTAGTCTCTGGATGTAAAATCAGCACATTCCATTACGGAGGCCTCCAATGCTCAGACGTTTTCGGCTACGGATCTCGGCTGCGGCATGCATTCTGGTCCTGCTTGCTCCGGAGCTGCACTCGCAGACCAGCGGGAAAAAGAGAGTCAGCAATCAGTCCGATCTGCCTCGCTTCACCTATTCGGTGACCGGCTCTGCTTCGGACCTGGTCGAGGCCGATGACGCCACGTTCAACGCTTTCGCCGCAAAAGTGAAAGCGGACCTGGACTCTATTTTCCGCGACTACGATATTGAGGACAAAGCGACCTTGCGAAGTTTGTTGTCGGCTCGGGTGAACTTGCAAGTAGCCGCTGGGGAAAACCAACTCGCTCTCAAAACCCTGGCAATCCTGCTAACGTTCGCCGAGAAGCCCACCGACAGCCTGGATAAGAGGGTCTTCGCAAAACCAGCGCTCCAGGCTACGATCGAGACCAATGACGCAAGCGGGCCGGCATTCGAACAGGCATTCCGAAAATATTTTCGTGAGGCGTGGGATGCGCTTCCGTTGAACGTGGGACAGGATACCGCGAGATCCGTTATCGCCGGGTCCGCTGCGTATAGCAGCGCTTCGGTTATTGGCCAGGTTAAGGCCGATTTTGATCCCTCTCTTCAAAAGTCCGGCACCCTGGACAACAGACAGGCCTGGCGTCTAGTCGACGCCAGGAACGCTCTCCGGATCTACCTTCCGCTGAATGGCGCCGCCGTCGCGGTTCTTCACCAATACATTGCCGCCCACAGCGGCCAGCAATCCGACATCTGGCAAGCTCGGGAAGTAACGTTCCCTCCGGATCAGAAACTGACGCCGGTGGCCGTCGCCATCTGGGATACCGGCGTGGATGTGTCTCTATTCCCAGATCAGCTATCTACCGATCCGCATCCCACGGCCAGTGGAGATCATGGCCTTGCGTTTGACGGGGCCGGCAATCCGTCCACCTCCTGGCTCCTCCCGCTCACCGAGGCCGAGCAACGGCAGTATCCGGATTTTCTCGCGGACGCGAAGGGGCTCGAGGACCTGAGGGATGGAATCGACTCGCCCGAGGCCCAGGCCGTCCCGAAACGGGCCAGTTCTCTCACCCCCGACCAACTTCGCGAACGGGACATACTGAGAACCACTCTCGACCACTACGCACATGGGACGCATGTCGCCGGGATCGCGGCACGCGGGAATCCGGCCGTTCGTCTGGTAGTAGCCCGCTTCGATGCCAACATATCGAAACTGCCTTTCCAACCCACGCCGGAATGGTCGCGCCATATGGCGGCGGACTTCCAGCAGATTTCGGATTATTTCCGCTCGCGCAACGTAAGAGTTGTAAACATGAGCTGGTCTTACGATCTCCAGGAATTTGAGGATTGGCTTTCCAACACCGGCGCCGGCGCAGAACCCGCGGAGCGCAAGCGGCGCGCCGCCCAGGCGTACGGCATCTGGCGCGACACCATCGAGAATGCTATAAGGAGCGCTCCGGACACGCTGTTTGTGTGCGCCGCGGGAAACAGCAATCACAATGCTGCATTCGCCCAGGACGTGCCGGCATCTCTTCATCTCCCAAACCTCATAACGGTCGGGGCGGTAAACAAAATGGGGATGGAAACCGGATTCACCAGCTTCGGCGACACGGTTGTGGTGTATGCGAATGGTGATCAGGTTGAGAGCTATGTTCCGGGTGGGTCAAAAATGAGGATGTCGGGCACCTCCATGGCTTCGCCCAACGTCGCGAACCTGGCCGCCAAGCTGATCGCGCTTGATCCGTCCCTGACGCCAGTGCAAGTGATCGAGTTGATCAAGAAGGGAGCCACCGCATCAGAGGATGGCCGTTTGCACTTGATTGACGCGAAGGCGTCGGTGGCGTTGCTCGAAGCCAAGTAGGCCGTCTGGCTTGAGTCCCACACTGCCCCTTCAGAATCGCGGTCCTTGCCTCGCCAAAACCCCACGCGCCGATCCACATAGCTGAGAGCTAACCTTACCGGAGGAAGGATTCATCATATTACGCGGCTGTAGGCGTTGGCGAAGTGGTCCCGGATCGACATTCTGGGCCTCCCCTGGAACATACTGCGCCAGATGATCTGGTCGCCTATGGCGCCATCGTCGACGTAGCCGAGCGCGAGATGTCCGGCTTGCGGAATGATGAAAGACGGACCGATCCAGTGCAGGATCGACTCGGGGTTGTTGTCGCCGGTGACGCCGACAATCTGCACCGTGCCGTAATATTGTGAATCGAGATGGCCACTGCCGTCATCTGGATTCACGTAGCGTTTCCAGGTCGAGCCGAAGCCGCCGCTTTGCACGCAACCGCTTGCGTTCAACGTGACGACATCGCCGGGATTAAGAGTGATGGCGGGATAATCGGTGAGACTGCGATCGACCGAAGGATAATCGATTTTCCACATTTCGTGTCCGGGCGGCGACTCCGTGCAGGTAACGATGTCCGCCCCGATGGGGTAGTGATCGTTCTGTCCAGGCAGGAAACGCGGCGGAGGTGGGGAGGCGCACGAAGCGCCGAACGCGACACGTGAAGAGAAGGCGAACGTAAATAGCAACGCAGCAACCAACGCGCGGACGGGTCGCCGCAACCCCCTCTTCTGGCCATTTATCATATTCTTTCTTTTTCCCGTTCAGTGGGATTCTTTCGAATTGCAGGTCGGAAGGAGGCGAAGAATCTAGTGGGGAAAAGTCCTCCGCCCGATTCAGATCCTCTTAGCGACGCCGAGGTTTTGAAAAAATCTGCCCGGTCTGTCAACACAATTCGCCGCAAGCGCGAATCGCCGATTCGAGTTCCACAAATGCAGTCGGCTTTGCTTCCACTGGCGCTATTCGCTGGCGCTTGCGCGGGCCGGAGCCGCGGCTGAGCTCGATTCATTTAGATATCATCGTACCGCATCGTGAATTTTCGGCAGGCCTGGGTAATTCAGAAACGTTGCGATCTTAGCGATGGCCGGTCTGAGCGATATATTACCTAAGGACCAGTTGATTGATCGCTTCGGCACGAACTTGGTCCTCGAAGAGTACGGGAAGAGTGCCCTAAGAACAATCGGCAACAAAAAACCGCTTGGCCCATTCGGGCTTGCCGCAAATGTATGGAACATAATAGTCCTTAAAGGCCGGAATCCAGTAGACCCACAACAGCTCGCACACTACTTTGAAGCCGCAGACCCCAACCTTCATCTGGCCATCTGATCCAATCCTAGCTGCCTCGCTCCAGCCGGTCTCGCAATTCCGACATACTGATCTGTAGCGCCCGAGCGCACGTTTCCGCCAGGCTTTCGTTCCGATCGTGAATGAACCCGTAAGCATCGAAGCGGGCTCGGATAAGTTCCAAATGGAACGTTTCGGGCCCAATCCCGTCGAGAATCCTCTCAAGCTGAGCTATCATGGGCTCTCGGACGCACTTTGCAAGACGGCGAAGCTTCGCGCGAAGAATCTCAGACTGCGCTCGCATTTTCCGATGCGAGAGGAGGATCTGCTCGGCGAGCCCGCGGAAAATTGAAACGCGCTGAGCGTGTTCCATGGCCAAAAATTGTGTCGATGAAATAGTGCTAAAGCGCTCGTCGCACATATGAAGTTCCTTCTGCCTGAATGGAAGCAGGAACGCCCGGCGCTTGCGAGTAACGACGAGGCCCTTGGGATCGAGGCAGGCTTATTGTCGCACATCCATCGATGCGTTAGACCAATCAAACGGTAGCGTGTCAAACGGTAGCGCTTGAAAGGTGCGTTGATAGATTACAACGAGGAGATTAGTCGTTCAAGCTCAGCCAGTCGCTCACCGATTTCGCTTCTGATCTTGCCATCCACCACCTGACTACTGGCGTGCGTCCATATGAGCCAAAAACTCCGTGGCCGCGAAGGAAAGCAGCGCCGACCTCGGGCGCACAAAGCAACACACTGCCACGGATCGTATCATGGAACGAGTGCCATTCGAGTACGTAACCGAACCACCAGGAATAGTGAGACTTAGCACGGAACGTCAGTCCTCTGTTTTGGCTTTTTCCAGAAAAGCCACGTACAGCTGTCCTGTAGCGTACTAACCGCATTGGAATTTGAAAACGGTTGCAACGGACGCGATTGGGTGTATACTCGGGGCATCCAGAAGGCAACAATGGAATCTCGGCTCAAGTCTGGCCAGGCGCCCATGAAAGCGAAAGTAAGACCGCTTTTCGATCCAAAGCTCTTTCTAGCCAAAATCGGCGAAGGAAGGTCAGTTGCCGACTACGGGAAAAAACGGAAGGTCTTCTCGCAAGGCGACCCGGCGGACGCCGTCTTTTATCTCCAGAAGGGCGGGGTTAAGCTGACGGTTGTATCCAAACAGGGCAAGGAAGCGGTCATAGCCATTTTGGGGCCAGGAGAGTTCTTTGGGGAGGGGTCCATGGCAGGCCAGCCCCTTCGGATGGCCACTGCCATCACCATGTCCGAGTGTTCTATCATGCGCCTCGCAAAGGCGGCGATGGTCCGGGTGCTCCACGATGAGCCTACTTTCTCCGAGTTATTTCTGCGCCATTTGCTCTCCCGCAATATTCGCATTGAAGCAGATTTGGTAGACCAGCTCTTCAACTCCAGCGAGAAGCGATTGGCGCGGGTGCTGCTCTTGCTGGCCAACTTTGGCAAGGAGGGCACGACCGATCTGGTAATTCCGCAGATCAGCCAGGAGACGCTCGCTGAGATCATAGGTACCACGCGATCGAGGGTTAGCTTTTTCATGAACAGGTTCCGCAAGATGGGTTTAATCCACTATAACGGTGGGCTTCAGGTTCATCGCTCGCTGCTCAACATTGTCCTGCACGACTGAGTTAGTAAGCTTCCCTGAGCAACTGCTCTTCTTTTCACGAGAAATAGTCGGATAGGCCGGCCCGAATCATCTTGCGAACCATGGAGCGGCTCAGAATACAACGATTCGGACTGAAGCCAAACGCAATCACCACCGATCATATCTTCCGATGCAGGGAGACGTCGCGGCGACATCAGCATCTCCGCCGTGTCCGGAGATTTGACTTAAACTGGACGGCACTAATACAAGGAAGCTGAATAGGTAACAGCACCCGACCCGTGCCCGCAACGGAGCTTTTGAGAAATCTTGCCTTGAATAGAGGCGGCCCCGTGGGTGCGGTGTCTGCCCTCGTCTTAAACGGCCGTATGGCAACGCGTGCAATTAGATTGGAAACCGCTGGTTTCCCTCGGCTACACAGCCCAGTTCAACGCCATGCCTGATGGTAACTGGCTCCTTCACGCGACATCAGCAGCTCCGCTTCTCGCAAACGCTCCGTGATCGAGGCCTCAAAGTCGATTCAATACCCATAGCTGCCGCGTCCGCCGCAAACGCCAGCGGCTTCATTCAAACGCCCCAATCGAAAGTGCCCCGGCCCAAGCTTTCAACTGTGCCCGGAGTCTCACGCTCCGGGACACTTCCGATTCAGTCATAGCGTTTATCGGTACCAATCCGCAGGCATTACTTCCGTGTAACCCGTGACACGACCCCGAAAGCCGGGACCCGCCTAACTCCCGTTGTGAGCGCTGTCAATGTCCGCGTTGGTCGCGATTGCTTCTAGCTTTTGGTTTTGCCTTTCGGCTTATGTAAGCGCTCTTCATGATTGCCGGATCGGTTCAAATGCTCAGGAATTCCTGTGATAAGGCCTTGATAGTCCGTGAGGCGTTCGCCAATGATGACCACACCCTTGGAGGTGATTTCATATTCGCGGATATCCTTGCTATGGTTGCCACCCCGCATCTTGATAACGACCATTATCTTGCGAAGCTGGCCGTCGATGCATACGTACCGAAGTCGGATAATGTCATCGGTAAGAAAGGAAATCGAGAAGGTACTGAACGGGAATTCTGTGAAAGACTCGTTCACCTCAACCGTGCTTAGAATCGTCACCCCGACTCCGGTCAAGGCAGTTATCATCCGGTAGAGCGATTCTCGAAAGTCCGCGCGGAAGCCGGGTGCCAGCGCCATCTCAAAGCCCGCCAGCGAATCGATCACCAGGCGTTTCGCGCCAATCTTCTGGACCGCGGCGAGAATCTCGTGCATGGTTTCATCCACCGAGAGGTCGAGGGGACGGAGGTAGAGGATTTCAAGTTTCTTGTCTTTTCGCGGCGTCTTCAAATCCAGACCAAAACTACTGGCCCGCTCCGCATACTCTTGCGGCCGTTCTTCAAAGACCACCACAATTCCCGGATCCCCATGGCGTATGCCCTCAGCAATGAATTGGGTTGCCAAAACCGATTTTCCCGTCCCCGAAGCCCCTGCCACCAGGGCACTATCGCCTTCAGGAATGCCCCCCCCTAGCATCTTGTCCAATTCCGGAATACCGATGGAAAGGCGCCGTGTACTGGGTATCTTCCTTGCTTGTCCGGCCAGCCCAAGAGTACGCGAAAAGGCTTGCAGCCCGGCATGGGTAATGCGGAAGGTGTGCAGTCCGGGCACGGACGCCTGCCCGCGCAGTTTCACGACCTGTAGCTTTCGCACAATGGAACTTCGCTCCGCAGCCTGGTAAAGCCAAAAGAGGCCATCGGAGACCGTGAAAACGGGATTGTCACGGATCTCACCCTCGACATATTCCCCGACCAAAAAAGTCGTGGCTTGCCAACTCGTCAGGAGCAGGGCTAACCGCTGAATGAAGGATTGCAGCTCCACTTCGGTTGTACCGCCGAGCGCCTTCCGTACCACGGTGCGAAAGGAGTCCACTACCACGACGCCGGGGCTTGCCTTCTCAACCTCTTTCCTAATCTCCTCTAAGACCGCGTCCAGATCCTTCTCCAACACAACCTGGCTCAAGTTGATAAAGCGGACCGCGGTGTTTAACTTGGCCTGGTCAAAGAACGTGTACTGTTGCTGGTAGCGCAGCATTTTGATGGCGGGTTCGCCGAGGATGGTGAAATAGAGCGCGGGGCGCTCCGGCGTCGCGTTGGCGAATATGATTTGGTGCGCCAGCGTGGTCTTACCGCTTCCTGGGGCGCCCGCGATGATATTAAAAGAAAATTCCGGGAGACCGCCGCCCAGGATTTCATCAAGGCCCGGGACCCCGGTCGGCAGTTTCTTTATTATCACTCTATCTTGTGCGCTCAAGCTTTCCTCTCCTTCTCGGAAACGCGGCTGTCGAAGACGGCCTCCGGCCACACATCCTGAACCAGCCGCAACGTTAAACCTTCGCCAATGAAAGTGAGAAGCAGCCCGATTAGCTGGGCAATGAGAATGGCTCCTCCGTCCCCGGCCTGTTCCTTGTCAGTTTGCGACGCAAGCTCGCCTAGACCTTTTACGGAGCCATCCGCCGCGACCTGTACCGCGCTAAGACTGGGAGCTTCCGCCCTGGCCTGCGTCAGAGCACGAGAAAGCAGCGAGCGAAAACCGGCAACTCCCGCGAGTGTAATTAGGGGCCGGCGCAGCTTCGCACAGACGCGAAAAGCCGCAGACTCCGCTGGCTCGGAGTTCTCCCCCGCAACGGCTTCGTAAGTAAGAAGGCGTTGGGCCAACTGTCGCGACTTTGGAAGATTCCCGATTTCTTTTTCCATGCAGCGCGAACTCTGTACTCAGTTCGGCTTGGGGCTTTTAATTGCCGCCACTACCGCCAATACCGTCGCCGTGTTCAGGACGTTTCCCGAGATAGTCCTCAGCGCTTCTGTGACGGGCGGATATTGGTCCGCCAGTTCCTCGAGACGCGCACTGACGCCGCGGAGATCGTCGACTTCGTTGAGGATCGCTTCAAAGCCGATGGGTATACCGCTGTTCGAGAGAAACCTAAAGTCTGGGAGAATCTCAGATGTCACCAGTTGCAACGTCACAGCTTCGCCAACAACTCGGACAAGCAGCCCGAGTAACTGGGTAATGAGGATTATTCCTGCCTCCCGAGCTTGGTCTGCGTCGACTTGAGGCCGAAGCTCGTCTAGACCCTGTAAGGAACCATCCGCCGCGACCTGTGCCGCGCTAAGACTGGGAGCTTCCGCCCTGGCCTGCGTCAGAGCACGAGAAAGCAGCGAGCGAAAACCGGCAACTCCCGCGAGTGTAATTAGGGGCTGGCGCAACCTCGCACAGACGCCAAAGGCCGCGAATTGCGTCGGCTCGGAAGTTTTGCCCGCAGCGTTTTCGTAAGCAAGAAGGCGCTGGGCCAAATCTCGCGTCTGTGGGGGAAGCATCATTATCCGTTCCGTTACCCCGTGCAAATGCGCGTGACACTTGCACGTTTAACGTTCACCTTTAATGTTACCCGCTTTGTGGCTGCTCGGATAGGGGGTGCATGCAGTTCCTTGGTTTTGTCCGTGTATTGGCCAGCCAATCCTTCCTCATTTTTCGGCTATAGCGACGTGGTCGAGTTGACCAGCGACAGCGAGGAGGCGCCGATCAAGACGTTGGAGTTTACGTCGGGCGTTTTGATCCGAGAGGCCGCGCCGCTCGACTTCGGCATTTTGTCGGGTCCCTACAAAAAAGGACCAGCCCCGCCAATTACCCTGTCATCGGCGCGCCTGAGGTTCCGCAGTCGAAGACGCGCATCCCATCCAAGAAAGCGAAGCCCAGGAACAAGCCAGTTGTCGCTGCGCTTACCGCTGAACGATATTCCGGATCGCGCTCTTCCATTCCGAAAATCGGGGGATGTGAACCCTGCGTCGAACCGGCTGCGCTTCGGCGGCACTTTGTAGCAAGGAAACTATCTCCGCCGCGGGCACACGCCTCACAACCGTGTCCACCGCCCCGTAACGAACCACGTGGCTGGAGTCAATAATGAAGACGGCTGGCTTGGCGATGCCGCCTTTCTCTCCTGAATTGTAGATGCCCCAGTCCCTAACGACGCGACGTTCAGTATCGCACAAAATCGGAAAAGGCAACGAGAGGTGAACCCGCAGGGCCTCCGATTCGTCGGGTGCATCCACTGAGATAGCTACCACGCTCGCGCCCGCCGACTGGACTTCCAGGTAGTGCTCTCGATAGTCCGCCAACTGGCGGAGGCAGAAAGGTCACCAATTGCCGCGATAAAAGAGTAACACCAAGCGACTGTGCGAGATCAACTCCGACAGCCGGTGTGGCACTCGTCTCGAGTCTGGCAGTTCGAATTCCGGTGCAAGTTCGCCAGCGATGGGAACGTCTGCCATAGCCCGAGTCTAACACCTGATTTTGTCGGGCATATAAAAGAGGGAGCCCAACCCGCCAATTCCTGTCATCCCCTACCGCCCGGCCTAAGCGACGTCATGGACCGTCAGCGGACTCGACCTGATATCAGCCATTGAACTTAGCCGCAAGCGGCAGGCGCGCGACCGAGCATAGCGGGTAGCGAGAAGCGATAAACCAATGGACGAAGGAGTTCATTGGAATGACCCCGCTACGCAAACGAATGCTGG
>Ga0302179_10000450_pt1 | contig 27346 bp, 19 predicted proteins | sample I_Palsa_E3_1_FD_198788 | JGI IMG/M metagenome (GOLD analysis project Ga0302179, IMG submission 198788) | Peat permafrost microbial communities from Stordalen Mire near Abisko, Sweden - I_Palsa_E3_1 | ecosystem: Environmental > Terrestrial > Soil > Palsa > Peat permafrost | place: Sweden...
CACACAAACGGTGCAGCCGTCGTAATGCTGACAGCCGGTGTCACCTGCGGGATCACCGTCATCATCACGGGGTTGGACACGGCCGTCGGCGCAGTCGAACAGTCCGCATTGCTTGTCAGCACACAGCTTACCACGTCTCCATTATTTAAACCGGAATTGGTATACGTCGCATTATTCGTCCCGGTGTTGACTCCATTCACCAGCCACTGATAAGCCGGTGCTGCGCCGCCATTGGTCGGGGTCGCCGTAAAACTCACCATCGTCCCGGTACAAATGGGACTCGCCGCCGTCGCGATCGTCACGGTCGGTGCGGAAGGGGTGTTGATGGTCAGGACAGCCGGAACCGTAGCGATAGTCCCGCAGCCATTGACAACAGAACACCGGTATTGGTTCGTATTCAAGGTCGCCACAGCCGACGTGATCGTCAGGCTATTGGTCGCCGTTCCTCCATATACCCCGCCGTCGCTCAGATCATTCCATCCGCTGCCGGTGTTCACCTGCCACTGATAACCGGTTAAACCCGTTGCCGTCAGCGTGAAACTGGCATTGTCGCCCGCACAGATTGTATTGCCGGCAGGCTGCTGTGCAATCTGCGCAAGCAGACAATTAACCACCTTCCTGATCACATAGTTCTGATCGTCGGCGATATAAAGGTTGCCGGCATTGTCGAGGGCAATTCCGGTGATATTGGTCATCTCGGCCGCAGTCGCAATCCCCCCATCTCCGCTATAACCGTATGCCCCTGTACCGGCGTAGTCGCTGATTGTGCCTGCCGCATTCACCTTTCGTACCCGGTTATTGGCCGCATCAGCGATATACATATTCCCGCTGTTATCGAACAGCACCTGCCAGGCGCCGTAGAACCGGGCATTCACTGCCGGGCCGCCATCCCCCGATGACCCCTGTGTTCCATTTCCCGCTACTGTGGTAATGATCCCGGCAGCATCGATCTTTCGGATCCGGTTATTTGCGGCATCGGGGATATATATATTTCCGGCGTTGTCAAAACTTACCTGGTAGGGGTCCTTCAACTGAGCACTTGTGGCGGGTCCTCCATCCCCGCTGAAACCGGGCACTCCTGTCCCGGCAATGGTCGTGATGATCCCCGAGGCGCTCACCTTGCGAACCTCGCCGGCGCCATAATCGGAGATATAGAAATTTCCGGCATTGTCGGGAACAAAAGCATCCATATTGGTGAACGTAGCAGCGGATAACGGTCCGCCGTCTCCGGTAGGGGGCTCGTCGGTGATTTGGGTGCTGGAAATGATGGTCGTTATGACGCCGGAGACATCCACTTTCCGGACACAGATGGCATTCTGATAGAATGGCTAAAAAGGCGCGTAAAGCGGGGTTCATTATACGGTTTAGTGAGGCTAAAATAATAGAAAAATAGCTAATTGTCAATGCCTGATTGGGGGTGGGTAAAGTCTACTGATTTGGTAGGGTAATTTTATTGCCTTATTTTCACTTTCATATGACTGCAAATGAGACTGGAATGGCAGGTATAAATCAACCCTCCGGCTGGCAGAAATTCTGGTCGAAGGAGGACTGGTGGGCGGTTTGGCTTGGCCTGGGCATTATTATTCTGGCCTATGTCTTTTATCTTGCCGGCTCCAGCATCTCCTGGATTGCGGTGGCTCCGGCCAAATGGTCAACCTTTTCACAGCTGGGCGCGCAATTTTCAACGAACGCCATTCGGTATTTCGCTTTACTCGGTGCTTGTCTGATTCTCTTCACCGTCGTGATTTCATTCATCGGGCAAAGGCCCAAGGCATTTATTCCATCTTTTATTTTTGTCTTTATACTTTCGACAGTCATCTATGCCGCAGGGAACTGGGATCAAGCCAGTCGCTATAACCTGGAACCGCCGCTGGTGGCTCTCGTTCTTGGTCTGATCATTTCCAATGTAATCGGATTGCCCCGTTGGCTCGACGCCGGCTTCCGGGTCGAATTATATATTAAACTTGGCATTGTCCTGCTGGGGGCCACGTTGCCGTTCACCTTAATTATCTGGGCCGGGCCGGTGGCTATTTTGCAGGCTTCCATTGTTTCTATCGTTACCTTTTTAGTCATCTTCTTCACTGCCCGAAAGCTGGGTTTGGACAACAGGCTGGCGGCGGTATTGGGGGCGGGTGGAGCTGTCTGTGGCGTTTCAGCGTCGATTGCAGTTGCCGGCGCCGTACGGGCCAGGAAGGAGGATCCGCCAATCGCCATAAGCCTGGTCGTCTTTTGGGCTATTATTCTCATTTTCGCGTTGCCGCTGGTTTCACGCACGCTTCACCTGCCCACGGGAGTTGGGGGCGCCTGGATCGGGACATCGGAATTTGCTGACGCTGCGGGCCTGGCTGCTGCCCAATCTTATGGGGGATTGGCCGGTAAGGGTTTGGGCATTTCGGGAACGGCAGACCAGGCGCTTGCGTCCTATACGCTGATCAAAGTTATCGGACGAGACATTTGGATCGGTATCTGGGCGTTCGTATTGGCACTCATTGCGGTCACGGTTTGGGAACGCTCTGAAGCCAACTCGAAAGTCCATGTCGGCCAGATATGGGGGCGGTTTCCCAAATTCGTGATTGGGTTTCTTGTCGCTTCGGTGTTGACGACAGTGATCGTCCATGGAAATACGTTGGCTGATTATAATAAATTGGTGAAACCTTCCCTCATTGCACCCATCACCTCGTTGCGGACCTGGGCGTTCACCTTTAGTTTCTTAAGTATCGGGCTTACGACGCGATTCCGTGAATTAGCCAATGCTGGTATCAAACCCTTTGTCGCGTTCACTGCCGGGGTTATTGTAAACGTAATTTTGGGATACATCCTGTCGGTGATCGTTTTCGGTCATTATTGGTCTTCTGTTGTAACGCATTGACCTGTTGTAACGCATTGACGCATGAAAATTTTTAATTCAATTCAAACGAGTAATTCCGGGCCGATCTGCCAGAAGTGCGCCTATTTCCAAAACGATCCGGTTCTCATTGAACAGGTCTATCGTGGACTCACGGCCATGAGTTCGGGGTTTGCGTCGGTGCGGGATCAGGACGGTTTCTGTAATTATCATCAACTTTACCTTTCAGCACGGGACAGCTGTCCGCGCTTTGCCCTGCGCGGGCAGTAGATTGAGTCGTTTGCCAGCCGGTGAAGCAAAAAGGAAAAGGGATGGCTGGTCAGAGGCCGATATACCTGATGGCTGCGTCCAGTACCAGGTCGTCGCCGCTTAGATAGGCGGCCGTTGTTTCCCGGGCATAAATGTCGGGAGGCACCCCTACTCCTTCATAGATATCGCCATTGAGGTACTTGAACATGGATGAACTGGTATAGACGAACATATAGCCGCCGGAGCCAAAGGCTGCACTCCCGATGGTGAACTGGCCGCCGTCGAAGTAAACGGAGGACGTCAGCGGGCCGTTGGCGCCCCAGGTCCGGGTGCCGATGAACTTGCCGTTCGGCAGGGTTTTAATGGCCATGGTGGTGAGCTCCGACATGCTCACGGAAAGGTGGTCGGCCAGCACCACGATGGGTATTGTCACGTTGACGGATCCGCCTACCCACGGTTTCACGACAGCCGGGGCCCAGGGCGTGTAATCCAGCCGGTTGACGCCGTTCTTATAGCGGGTATATCCGAAGGTATACTGGGACGTCACCATCTGCCCCACGAGATAGTCCAGGTCCTCGACTTCGCCGCCGCCATTGCCCCTCAGGTCGATGACGATCCCCTTGAACTGGCCGTAACCGCGTAACTTACTGAAGAAATAATTGAGCACCGGTCCGGTGTTTGCGCCGGCCTGGGAGAGGGCGAAACTGCTGAAATACAGGTAGAGTATGCTGCCCCGGATGGTGCCGCTGACCGCGGTGAAAGGCGAACTGGTCCCTTCAAGGGTCACCGTGTCCGTACCCATGACCAGCGAAGAGGGGTCGATGTATTTGGCCGGAATCAGGGAGTCAAGGACGGCTGCGGGAAAAGCGCTGTCCGTAAAGTAGTTGGGGTCTTGCTGCAGCCTGCGGTAGGTGGAAGGTTGGAAGGCATTGCCGGTCAGCTCGAATTCCAGGGTGTAATGAGAGTCGATCAGACCCTGGGTCATTTGTGAGAAATACTGCTCGGCCAAGGCTTCGTGGGCGCTGTCGAAGATCGTCAGCTGATCGAATAGCGGCTTGTAAACCGTATACATGTTGTCCCAATTCGTTGTGTCGATCCCCCAGAACATATAATTCGTGTTCATGCCGTTCCAGAAAGATTGGAAAATATCGGGGTAGTTGTCGCCCGGATAGCTGGTGGCTTCGGGTGTCGAGGTGATTGTCTTTCTACAGCCTGTAAGCGCCAGGAAGATCCCCAAAAGCCAGGCCAGGGCTATGCGCGCGATGAGAGGACGAATTGCCTGTATCATGAATGGGCTATTTTTTTGAAAAGAGGGTGGAGAATAGTTTTTTTACTTTTATGGTGCAGCCGAGGGTCAGGCCGTAGTTATCGTTATACCGCGGGGCCTGATTCATTTCGTACTGTTTTTGCTGGTCGGTCATTGCCCTGTAATAGCGCCCTTCCAGGTAAAACGTATAGGTTTGGAACAGCTCGTAGCTTATTCCTGCACCGCCTATCAGCCCGAATTCCATCCGGTTGTCTTTGGTGCTGTTGAAAACGTATTTTTGATCGTAGTTGTAGGCGTAATTCTCGCCCAGGATGCTGGTGGGGTTGACGGTTTGGTAAGCGGTATCCACCTCGTTCAGGATGTTGGCTTCGGTGCCTTTGATCCGGCCGCTTGCCCAGTAGGCTCCATATCCGCCCAGGTCTACAAAACCCCGCAGCGCTTTGCCGCCGAAGGAAAACCGGAGATTCAGGGGCACCTGCAGGTACGTATTATAATTCTTCTGGTAAACGCCGGTGAAGAAGCCCGTTCGGACGATGTCGAAATTCTTGTGGATATATGTCGGGGTGGTCTCCAGGGCCAGCCAATCGAAAAACTGGTAGCCTACCGGGATACCAATGTTCCAGCCACGCATTCCATCGTAATTGGTGAACGGCTCGCTGGCATTGCTGGTCGTGAGGTAATTCATATTCGGTCCTCCTTCGACCCCCAGGAAGAGCTGGCACCTGCCTTGCAAACTACACAGCAAAAAAAGTAGAGTTGGCGCCCAATAAAGTGTCAACTTTCGCATAAGAGAAGGGCTTTGATTTCAATAGAATACGCTGCTTTATCGAAGAGGGTTGCCCCTTATACCTAAAAAGCTGATGATCAGGGAATCGGGGTGACCAGCCGGTAGGGGAGGCGCGGGCGATGCGCTTCATCTGTTTTGTCGCACTTCGACTTCCGGGCCTTCATTCCAGTACCGGTATTCAGGCGTGTAATATAGACAGACGCTGCTGGCCTTTGCCTTGTACATTCCGGGTATTTCGGCTTTGAGGTCAAGTTGGATCGTCTTTGTCTCTTTGGCGGCAAAGCCCATCCAATACAGCACCAGGTAATTGTCAAATATTTCATAATAGGCGACGCGTTTCTGTTCTGTTATTTCTTTCAGTTGCCAGGGTTGCAGGGAGAGACCTGCGGGAATTCCTATTTTGGCGATGGCCATCGGTTGTAAGCTGTCTTTCCTGTTACTGACGGCTATTGTCATCCGGACGGTTTCGCCTATGTTGGGTTGCGTATTGCCGATGCTGGTGTTCAGGAGCAAGTCTGCCTTTTCACTGTTGGGCGGTGTGAGGGTATAGTACGAAACTTCGAGGTTATAGGGGATACCTCTTTCCTTGTCCGGGTAATCGACAGCCAGGGAGTTTGGCCCCTGGTGTAAAAATGCGGCAATGCTGTCATCGGGTGAGACGGTCTTGCCATTTACGGTAAAACGGATATCGGTTGATCTGGCCTGCTCGCCTGTCCGTTTGCTGTATTCGGTTACTGCCTGCAAGGCGAGGACGGTGCCTTGTGTGGACCCGTATCCGTAATAGGATTTATTGGCGAGGATCTTCGATATCAATTCTGCCACGGTCCCCATATCGGGTCGGGTATTGCGCATCAAAGCAAGGGCGTATAAGGACATGGTTTCGACACGCAGGGAGATATCGCGTGAATTAACGACACTTGTCTCGGCCGATAATTCAGAGGTCAGATAATTTGTATTTAGCTGATCCATCAGGCGTTTGTAATCATCCTCTTTTTTCATATTGCCGGCAGCCAGCGCCATCATAGCCAGCTGGTATCCATCCTTGCTTTCCATGGCTTTAGCCAGCGCCGCCGCGTATTCGGGTTTGATCTCATTACCATAGCCGGCCTGTGTAAGGGCATATACGATATAAATATTGGCTATTTTATCGGGTACGGCCGCGAACTGGTCATATCCGCCGGAAGAGATTTTGAAGCCGCCCTGTCCATCCCGGCGGCGCAGCAGAAAGTCCTTTGTACGCTGCAACATGTTTTTATCTACGTTCAGGAATTCCTGCATATCGGTGAATTCCAGCAAGCCGTAAGCTGTCAGGGCTGCGTGCGCCGGGCTATGTCCAAACCATTCAAAGCCGTTCTCGGAGGTCTCGAAACCAATTAGCTTTTTATAACCGCTCTCAATGTATTGCATTGCTTTTTGTTCGATCGCGGGGTTGGATTTGCCGGTCTCGCGGAGGTATTTTAAAATGAAGATATTCGGATAGGTCGATGAGGAGGTCTGTTCAAAACAGCCGGAGGGTTCACGCAGCATGGATTCAATGCCATTCAGCAATTGTCCTTCGAGATCTTTATACAGGGTCAGTTTAGCATGAAGGCTGCCGGGAAGCATTTGCCCGATCTGCAAATCGTGTTTTGCGCTCTCATTGCCCGAGAAGGTTTCTATCACCGGGAAGCCCTTCCCGGTTGCGGAGACTGGCAAGACGATCGTTTCATTGCTGAGATTGCTGGTTATGCTGATGCTGATTTTTCCATTGCCGGGTGCGGTTGCGGACATGGGGATCAATACCTGCTGTGAAGCGCCCGGATCAAGGGCAACAGTATGCGGAAAATTGCCGGCATACATATTATCGGGTAGAGATATGCCGATGGTGGCTTCGAGCTTTTCAAGACTGTTGTTTTTGATGACGACGGGGATGAACGCCTGATCACCCACTGTGAGGTAAGGCGGAATTTTGGCATCGACGCTCAGCGCTGCCCTGGCGACATAGGTCGTATCTGCCCGGCCCAGCTGGCCATTGTAGCCGATCCCTTCTGCTATGGCCCTGAAGGTGGTGGTGGCGTCCGAATTGTAAAATTCAAGCGTAGCCTTTCCTTCCCGGTCTGTTTGTACTACAGGATTCCAATAAATGGTTTCGCGGTAATCATGGCGTTCATTTGTGACGGTTGACTGGTATTGCGGCACGTAGAACCGGCGGGCTATGGTAAATATAGGGTCTTTCAGGGTGAAGGACCGGGTAGTATATTGGCTGTGCCTCGTTATATTGAAACGAAGCTTTTCATTGCGCAGCGGGTTTGACTGGATCAATATCACCCCGTTGGCGGCTCTTGCTCCATATTGGGCAATGGCGACGGCATCTTTTAATACGGTAACGCTTTCTATATCGTTGACGTTTATTTTGCTCAGGTCATATTTTTCCTGCGGCACGCCGTCTATAACGATCAACGGCTCATTGCCGTTGTTAAGGGCTCTTGCGCCCCTAATCCGGATCAGGGGTGTTTCACCGGGGTTGGCCATCGGGGTAATATACAGCCCTGCCACCTTGCCCTGGAGGGCCTGCGGCACGCCGCCCACGGGGATGGCCTGGAATTCGGCGTCGGCGACGGTCGTTACCGATGCGGTGAGGTCTTTTTTACGCATAATGCCATAGCCCACTACAACCACATCGTTCAATGCCTTGGCTCTGGTGTCTAAATTGATGGCGAGGTTGACCTTTTCCGGTTGTGAGATGGGCGGGAGTTGATGGACAGGTGGAAGTTGATGGACAGGCGGACCGAGCGGACCGATGTGCAGTTGTTTGATGGCTGCGCCCCGCAAAGGATTGTAGCCTATGCCGTTTTGCTGCAACCGGATCTTTATTGGCCCGGTCTTGTGTGATGATTGGGCGATCAAAAGATAGTCGTTTCCTTCGACCAGGTTTGGAAAATAAAACTGTCCGGTCGGGCCGGTTTGTCCTTTCAAGGCTTTTCCTTTTACCGTATTGTCGATGAGATATATCGTCGCCGACACGGGCTGGTCTTTATCGTTTGTCACCAGGCCGCTTACTATATTGGATTCGTCGGGCGTGAACTTCAGTTCTCCGTTGCGGCTTACTTCATCGATGAAGTCAAAATACCGATAGCCGTTGGTCAGCATGACGAGGTCAAGCGCAAGCAGCGCTTTCGGTTCATCTTTCTTAAAATAAAAAGGAGGCTCTTCGATCGGGCCGCGTAATTCGGAGCTCATGAGCAGCCAGGACAGGATATTGTCCTGCCGGTCATCGGCCAGTGTCCATAATTTGTCATCCACTACGGAAAGGGAAAAATTGGACGGTATGGGCTGATCGTGCTCATCTCTGGTGGTAATCGTCATGAGCACTTTTTCTCTTGGCAAATAATGCTGCTTGTTGGTCATGAGCGTAACATGCAGCTGTTTGTCGCGGTTCAGGAATATCAATCTTTCAGCCAGCGGCTGTTTTTGGCTGTTATATAGGGTGAACTGTGCTATGCCCGCCGGAAAAATGTCTTCCTGCAGGGTGATATCGTTTATGCCTTTCTTTAGCTGCAGGTTCTGCGAATAATAGCTGATGTTTTTTGTGCTGCCGACGATGCGGACAGCGGTTTCGGATGTTGTACGGCATTTTATCGTGATAGTTCCGGCATTTTTGCTGATATTCATGACAATGCCTTCCGGGGCGGCCCCTGGCAGGGGATACTGCTCTTTTATATTCGCCGGGGAAGTGATGGTGGCTTTATAGGTTTCGCCAGGCCGGGGTGTGAACGGGAATTCTCCCATGCCAAACTTATAACTGTCAAAAGAAGCCACTATTCGATCCTTGTTGTCTTTGATCACCCCTTTTACATCGACGGGTTTACCAAATTCATTGAGGGCCTTGAACGCGATATTTGTCGGCAGGTTTTCGATAAGACTGCCTCCTTCCGGCAGGAACTGGAGATCGATCTTGTTTAAGGTGATGGGAATGCTTCTGGCTATCGACTCCGTATGTGCGTCGTAGTGCACCGTTATGTTCAGCAGTCCGTCTGTCGTATGCAAGTTTGGCGGCAGAGTAAAGGACAGGGCAACTTTTCCATCGGCATTTGTTGTAAAGGAGCCTTTTTTTAGCGCTTGCCCGTCGAGAGAGACAGTGAATTCGCCGCTGTAATGTTTGATCGGCGCGTCGTCCAGGTTGCGCATGGAGAAGTCGGCCATGACTTCATCGCCGGCGCCATATCCTTTTCTGTCAAATTCGAGCTTCATCAGCACGCGGGGTGCAATGATGTTCTGAACGGTAAACGCTTTTGTAAACAGGGTGCTGTCCTTTTCATTCCGCATCCAGCTGGTATAGGCCTTTAGTTTGTAGATGCCTCCGGCTGCCTGTTCACCGAGGGTGTATGATCCTTCGCTGTAGCCATTTTCTGCCCGGTAGGTCTGTCGTTCCAGCATGCTGCCGGACGGTCCCAGGATCTCGACGTAGAGAATATTGCTAAGCGTGGAGGGTTTGTTGTCGGATCCCCTGACCAGCCAGGTCTTGAAGAATATCGTTTCTCCGGGTGTATAAAATACATGGTCGGTCTGGATGTAGATTTTTTCCTTATCATAGGAATAGGCCGGTGATTGGGCTGCGCAGAGGGCGCTGATGGCAAACAGAAAGAGGAAGGATAGCTTTTTCATACGCTTTAAAATTGAATGGATGCGCTGGCGCCGTAAGTTTTTGTGGATGGAAGGTTAAAAAAGTCGAGACCGTCCGAACCTGGCTGATCATACAGGAGCTGATTGGGATCGGCGCCTTTATAGGTCGTCCAGAGCAGGAGATTTTGGGCATATGCCGTCAGCCTGATCCGTTGTAAAAGCCGTCTTATTTTGAGGTCATAGGCAAGGGAGACGGTATGGATGCGGATATTATCTCCTTTTTGTACATAGGATTCCGCTGCGGCGCCATTCCAGATGTCGCCGCCCTTTCTGTATTCCCAGTCGATATTGACGGAAAGGGCCCTCCATGTTGCCATATGAGAGAATTTCAGGGTATAATCCGGTGTCGGATTGCCGATAACGGATGGGGGGTTGGTGGCAGCCCGCACGATGACGCCCACGGGCTGTCCCTCGACGAGCGCCTTGTAAACGGTGGAGAAACCTGCGATCGGTTGGCCGTCGTAGCCGTCCTGAACGCGGGTCACGATGTTGGAGAATTTGTAAAAGGAAATACTGTTACTGGTGGAGATCGTTTGCGAATTCGTTTTTGTGCTGTTGAATTGCAGCTGCACTTCAAACCCTTTGTAGCGGGTGTCCGCGATATTTTTTAGGATCAGTTGATTGTTCTCGTAGGTGGGGAAGACATTGTCTTTGGTATTTCGGATGGAAAAATCCGCGTGTAAACCGATGATGCGGTCGAGATCGAGTTGGATCCAGGAGGCGAATTCCCGGTGTTGCATGGGGGATAGATTGGTAAAGGTCCGGGGCTCGGTGGTAGGGATATACTGGAACGCTGCCTGTGGCGTCAGCTGTGTGAGCAGGAAGGCGGAAAGCGAGTGATTGATCGGCAGCTCGCTGCAGAAGGAGGTATAGCTGGCTGCGAGCCTGGCATTGAGATGATAGTCGAGCAAATGACCGGGTGATATGAACCCGCTGAGTTCGGGAAGGAAGAATTTCTCCTGCATACTGGTATTTGACCCGTAAAATTTGTTACCAGCGTTTAAACCCGCCGTGAAATTGTTGCCGGCGTAAATAGAATTATAGGTAAGTGAGGCGTCGCTGCCGGACCGTTGATAGGAATAAAGATCGGCGGGATAGGCTATTTTTACCTTCTCGTCATTGTAAATATAGTTTAGCCTGGCGGTAGACGAGAAGACGTTGCCGTGATAGTTGATTCTATATGCCAGCCACGCATTCGAAGAATAATGATTGTCATTTTGTCTCCGGGTATAGATCAGGCCTGCGGGAAAGAATGTTGTGCCGGGTCGCAGGGATTGGTTGCTATTGTCTCCTATGGCGTCAAGGGTAGTGATGACACCGAGGGTCAAATACCCTTGTTTTTTCTGTAGGGACAGGTTGCCTGTCTGTTGCGTCCGGTCTGCAAAGTGGCCGTTGTCTTTTAAAGGAAACCAGGGGTTAGAGCCTGCCGGTGTCCGGAGGGCATTTTGGTAGACCCGGTTTAGAAACCCGTTGCTATTGTCATTGGAGAAATGGGAAGAGAAAGAGCTATAGCTGCCTGCGAGGGAGAATTTCTCCAGGTATCTTTCCGCCGACATATAAATACTATGGGATGCATTGCGGTTGTCCGGGATGACGAGGGTTTCTGCATTGGTGGCGGTCTTTAGCGAAAATGCCCAGAGCGGTTTCCAATTACTCCCTTTTATAGTTGCGTGCAGGGACAGGGACTGACCGGTCATATGCCCTGTTCTGAAGATGTTGTTATTATAGGGTGCGGGAGTTTGTAAAGAAGGGGTGGTATTGACCGAACTTGCTGCTGATGAAAAAGTATAGGCGCCGCCGATGGTAAGCCATTTTGTTTTTGCCGGGATGATGGTCAGGCTACCTTTTCTTTCTTTGATCTTCTTTATCGGATATTGATTTGCGTAGGGTTCCTTTAAGACGGTCGGTTTTACGGGTTGCTGCGCGGGCGTCAGTAGCGGGGGGAATAATAATAAGAGTAGCAACTTATACATAAGCAGTCGTTTAGATAACGGAATGTCCGTGCTTTATGTATCAGATGCGCTTTTTTTCGGGATTACATACGGGAGGGGGAAATAAATTTCTTCGAGGCGTCAATTCCAATCCATAGAAGTCCCCCCAGCAGCAAGATGCCTGCCATTAAAAATTGTGGCGTATCGAAGCTGTGTGTGAAGTCGACGATTCTTCCGAAGAAGATGGACATGAGAAAGGCGCCGGTCTGCCCGAAGAAATTCATTACACCGGCAAGCGTACAGGCATGCTGTCCGCCAATATCCACGCATGCGGAAAAACTATTGATTACGACAAACGGCAGAAAAAAATGGGCGGATATAAGACAGAGTGCCACCGCCAGGTGATTACTGTTTTCCGCTGACAGGAAAACCATCAGCGCCATGATCGAGCTGCAGCATATACCGATAAACCGGCGAGAAAACCGAACACCCTTTCTCCGGATCAGCCAGTCGCTGAAAAAGCCGGCTAAGATTGCGGAAAGGATTGCAAAAATAAACAGGCAGCTCGTGGTTATTTTCATTTCCTGCTCTGAGAAATGCTTCCCTTCCTGCAGGTAATTTGGCATCCAGGCGACGAAAAAGTAATTGGCCCATTGGCAAGCGAGATAAGTGGTGACTAATAGCCATACCAACGGCTGGCTGAGTGCCTGTTTCCAGGGAAAGGGAAGATCATGGCTAGCGAAACGGCGATTGGTTTCAATCAATTCCTTTTCCTGTGGAGAGATCCCTTTCATTTCAGACGGCTGATTCTGAAACCACCCGTAGCAAATCAACACCCAAACAAGACCGAGTGCGGCATTTACAAGAAAGGGTGCGCGCCAGCCATAGGTTACTGCGATGGGGACAACAATCAGTGGCGCCAGAGCTGCACCGCTGCTGGAGCCCATTGAAAACCAGGAAATTCCGCGAGAGGTTTCCGTTTTTGGAAACCAGCGGCTGACCGTACCTGTGCTATTCGGGTAGGCGCCTGCTTCCCCCATTCCGAATAAAAAGCGGACGATGATGAGACTGGTTAAGCCGGTTACCGCGCCTGTCAGTGCGGTGAAAAGCGACCACCAGATCACAATGCGCAAAAAGACCTTACGCTGGCCCAGGCGGTCGCCCATCAGTGCGGAAGGGATCTCAAAAAGGGCATAAGCCAGGGCAAAAGCTCCAAGCGCATAGCCAAACTGGGTATTGGTCAGATGAAAAGCGGCTTTCATTCGTACGCCCACCAGGGAGATCGTAACCCGGTCCAGATAGGTTATCAGGATCAGGAAATATAAAAGGATGCCTACCCGGTACCGGTAGGGAAGTTTAGGGATTGAAGCCATTGTAACTGGGGGTTCCCCTAATGTAGGCTAATTATATGAACTCTGCTAAACGAATTTGTTGGGTACAACCGGTTGTGGCGGCGGAGTTAGCGGATGAGCAATAGGGTCCCTTTTTGTTCGAATCTTTTCCCTGTCAGTTGGTCCTGGTAGGTCATCATCCAAACATAGGGTCCCGCGGGTTGGGCCTTCCCCTGCCACTTCCCATCCCAGCCGATGGAGGGGTCCTTCGTAGAAAACATCAACTCTCCCCAGCGCCCGAACACCGACATTTCAAAATGAGTATACAGACAGGTGTACGTGGGACGGAAGACGTCGTTATGGCCGTCGCCGTTGGGCGTAAATCCGGTCGGCACGTAGAATTTACACGCGCAATTTTCATATTTCACGATCGAGCTGCCTTCCGTTGTGCCGCAGGTGTTGGTCACCTGCACGGTATAAGTGCCTTCCGTTGTTACCCGGAATTGTGGCTGTGTCGAACTATCCTGCCATAGATAGGTCGACTGCGGATAAGCGGCATCGAGAACCAGCTGTTGCGTAATACAAAGCGTCGTATCCGGGACGATGTTCAACACTGGTTGGGACATATATCCGACGGTGATCGTACCGGAGGAGTCGCAGCCGTCGATATCTACCTGGACCGAATACGTGCCGCCGCTTTGTACCTTATATTCCGGCGTTGCGCTCCCGTCCTGCCAGCGATAGGTCGCATCGGAATTGGCAGCATTCAGCAGCAGTACCTGTCCGTCGCATAAGATGGTGTCATCGCCGAGGTGCACGGAAGGAATGGGTTTATAGCTCACCGTTATGCTGTCGCGATACAGGCATTGCGCAAGGGTCTCCTGCAGCCAATACTCTCCGGCCTGGGTGGCTGTTATGGATGGCGCCGTGCTGCCGGTGCTCCATAGATAGGTTGCCCCGGAAGAACTCGGGTCCAGCGGTACCGGCTGTCCCGTACAGACGACCTGGTCCGGACCGAGCGTGAAAACCGGAAGGGGCTTACCGGTAATGGTAATGCTGTCTCCCGCGGTGCAGTTGAGGGTATTGGTTGCGACCACCGAATAGGACCCCGGCTGCCGGACCCAATATTGGTTGGCCGTACTGTTGTCCTGCCAGAGGTATTGGTCGCCCGCCAAGCCTCCGGAGATCTTCAGCAGGAGGCTATCGCCTGTGCATATGGCGGTATCGTGGCCAAGGTTGACGACCGGCGTATCCAGTGTGGTGATGGTTTGCAAGGTCGTCGCCGTGCATCCATTGGCATCCTGAACGACAAGCGGGTATTGGCCTGCCGCCCGGACGGGAAGGGAATTGGAGGTCTGCCAGCTCTGGCCATTGTCCAGACTGTACTGTAGCGGCGATGTGCCGCCGGTAGCGTTGATCGTGATCGTGCCGGCGACGTTGCCGCAAAAAGGCGGTGCCGACACCGCGGTGATGGCAGGTCCGGCCGTATTGACGATGGTGACCTGGACAACCCCCGAGAGCCCTGAGGCATCTTTTGCCGTGAGGGTATAGGCGCCGGCTGACAGCCCGCTGAATACATTGCTCGTGACGAAGTTGACTCCGTCATTGGAATAGGTGTACGGCGCCGTACCCGTTGCTGCGGTCACCGTGATCGATCCGTTGGCGTTTCCGCAGGTGCTGTTTGTGGGGGCTGCCGTTACCTCCAGACAATTTTCCGTGGACGGGACGGTCAGCGTGGCGGTACCGGATTCCAAGGCTCCCGTCGCATCCTTCGCGGATATGCCATAGCTGCCGGCCGGTAGGTCGGAAAAAACGTTGCTGGTCTGATAGTTCACCCCGTCCATCGTATAGGTGTAAGGGGGTGTTCCAAAGCCGGGCGTAATGGTGATGCTGCCGTCGCTATGATTGCAGGTCGGCGGTCCCGTCCGGAAGGTCAGACCGGTTAGAGGACAAGCCTTGGCCATCGTAACGGTGAGTTGGCCGATCAGGGTTCCATCCGCAGATTTCGCATAAACGTGATAGACACCCGGAGCAACATTGGTATAAACATTGACGTCCTGATTGGTGCTGTTCGCCAACTGGTAGTTGACGCCGTCGAGGGAGTAGTAAAAAGGCGGCGGCGCATTTAGGGTAGTGATGGTAAACTGACCGTCGTTGGTGCAGGCAGTTTTGTCCACGACCACATCCACTTCCAGATTACAGCATGCAAAGCACATGAAATAGACCGGCGTGGTTCTGCCGGCGCTCGTCGGGGCGCTGGCCAGGCAGCCGTTTGCATCCCTGACTTCGAAAAGCTGGTAATATCCTTGCTGCAGGTTGGTCATGACGGTTGGTGTTGGCGCAAAAGTCAATCCGCCGTCCCAGCTATAGGTATATGGTGGCGTGCCTCCGATGGGCATCAGCTGAATGGCCCCATCTGCGTTGGTGCAGGAGGTGGGCAGCTGAAGGACGTTTAGCTGCAGCATAGGTTGTGGAAGTGTATACGACAGGAAGACGTTGACGCTGTAGCGGTCCCCTGCCGCATCGGTGACCTCCACCGCATAATTGCCCTGGTCCAGCTCCGGGAAATAGCCGTTATTCTGCGCCGGCCGTACCAGCCCGAGGTCGTATTGGTAGGGGGGTGTCCCGCCGGATGCAACGGCGGTAATGGAACCATCGCCCAGGTCGCTGTAGGCAGTTGGCTGGATCTGCCGATTGCATTTGGGGTTGATAGTCGTGACGGTCAGGGATAGCGTTGACAGCGGTTTGGGCTTGCCCTGCTGTGCATAGCCCTTAGAGACCCCGAGCAGGCAAACAAGCCAGATAAAGCTGGAAAGTATAAATGGTTGGTGTTTGAAGGACATAGGGATTGTCAGTGCCACAAGATAGTAAAAAAGGCGGTCAGTCGGAATAGCGATAGGGTGGGCAGAATGATTAGCCGTGCGGGGATGGGGGGTATAGTGATTAGCGGTGGTGGGATGGGAGTAGCGGCGGGACGTTTCGGAAAATGTGGTTGATCTTTGGGAATCTATGAAGAATATCTCCCGTATACTTGCTTTGGTTTTGGGAATGCCCGCGGCGGTGTATTGCCAGTCGCGAGCAGCGGGAGATACGGTGCTTTTGAAGCCCAAGGTCGTGCTGATGAAGGAAGCGACGGTAACGGGGCGGACGCCGCCGGTGGAGCGAAAAAGGGACCGGACGATTATTAATGTTGAAGCATCTCCTGTCAATACCGGATCGACGGTACTCGAAGTACTGGAACGTTCGCCAGGTGTCACGGTGGACAGGAACGGCGGTATCAGTCTGAATGGCAAGCCGGGTGTCCTTGTTATGATCGACGACAAGCCTACCTATCTCGCCGGGGACGACCTCAACAACCTGCTGAGCAGCATGAATTCTTCACAGGTCGCCAAAATTGAACTGATCTTCAACCCCCCGGCGCGGTATGACGCAGCGGGTAATGCGGGGATCATCAATATCAAAACGAAGAAAAACAACAATGCGGGCTTTAATGGCAGCCTCACCACCTCCTACGCGCAGGGCGTGTACCCCAAGAGCAACAATAGCCTGGTGCTGAATTACAAGAAGGGCCGTATCAATGCCTTCTTCAACTACAGTCTCAATGATGTCGGATACCTGACGAATTTGTATGCCTACCGCCAATATTTCGATGATAATAAGAACGTCATTGGCATCCTTCAGCAGCCTTCTTATTTTAGCGGCACTGTCGTGAACAATACCGCCAAAACGGGGCTGGACTATTCACCGTCAGCAAATACCACGGTCGGATTTGAGCTAACGGGTGTGGACATTCACCGGAGCGGCAGCAACACGGGCCACGCCAATTGGCTGGATGCGGCTGGAAATCTCGATTCCTCGATTCTGACCAAGACGACGCCGGTGAACAGTTTTAAGAACGGGGCTATCAATCTCAATGCCCGGCAGACCCTGGCGAAAAACATGGAATTGCGGATGGACCTCGATTATCTGCACTACCAGATGCTGGGGACGCAGCGCTTCGATAACCAGCTGCTGGAGCCGGGCGGGTATGATTCGGTGTTCAGGAGTTCCATCCCCACCACGATCGACATCTTTTCGGGTAAGCTTGACCTTGAGACGGCGGTCGGGGGAGGGGTGACGCTGCAGGCCGGCGTGAAGTTCTCTTCCAGTCATACGGACAATGCCGCCACCTATCAAAACCTGGAAAACCTGCAATGGGTGGAGGATGAGACCCGGAGCAACCATTTTGTATACCAGGAGAACATTCAGGCGGCCTATGTCTCCATCGAAGGTAAATATCATAGGATCGGCTACCAGGCCGGCTTGCGCTATGAAAGCACGGCATACACCGCCAACCAGTTCGGGAACAGTTTGCAGCCGGACTCCACGGTCACCCGCAACTACGGTAACTTCTTCCCAAGCGGCTATCTTTCCTATCCCATCGACTCGCTGCAAAGCCTCACGCTGACCGTGGGCAGGAGGACGGACAGACCGCCGTTCCAGGCCCTGAATCCCTTTCTCTATATCATCAACAAATACACTTATGAAACCGGCAATCCGTATCTGCTGCCGCAATACAGCTGGAATTTCGAACTCACGCATCAATATGGCGAGCTGTTCACGACCATGCTGTCCTATAGCCGGCTCAGCAACTATTTTTCGCAGCTGTTTTTGTCGGACTCAACGGGGACGATCCTGTTCTATTCGCAGGGCAACGTTGGAACGGTCAATAATTTTGGGGCCTCAGAGAGTGTCAATGTGAAGCCGGTTCCGTGGTGGGCGGTGCAGGCGGGTGCCTTTTTCAATCATAAGCAGTTCCGCGGATTTAATGGTAACAGTTATACTTCAACGATCAGCCAGCTGACTGTCAATGTCAATAATCAGTTTAGTTTTGGCAAGGGATATCTGGCGGAGCTGTCCGGGTTCTATACCACGCGCGCGAGGAACGATATTCAGGAGCTGCTGTATCCGACGGGGCAGGCATCCATGGGGATGGGCAAAGCGGTTTTAAAGAAGAAGGGGACGGTAAAGATTAGTTTCCGGGATATCTTTTACACGGATGCGATGTCAGGATTGACTTCGTTTCCGGATGCCAGCGAATATTATAAGATCAAAAGAGATACCAGAGTCGTCGGCTTGTCCTTCACGTATCGGTTTGGGAAATCGTATAAGGTGGTCAGGCACCAGAATGGCGCGACCGAGGAGGAGGAAAGGGTGCAGCATGGGGGTTAAGTGGACGCCGGGATCCGGTGGGCCAGTGGATGTCCGGGCGCTTAAGAGTTATCCGGCATCCGGCGCTCTGGCGGCGGCCATTGCTCCAGCCGGTCGGCTCCCGTAAAGTCCAGCATCCATCCCGGATATTCCAGGGGCAGCTTGCTGACGGTGTCAAGCTGCTTCAGCTCCTCCGCGGTAAACTGGACATCCACCGACTTCAGGTTATCCTCCAGCTGTTCCATTTTGTTGGCGCCGATGATCACCGACGTCACCACCGGCTGATGCAGCAGCCAGGCCAGCGCCAGTTGCGCGATCGACGTCCCTTTGGCCTTCGCCATCGGGTCCAGCGCATCGATGATATTATATCCCCGCTCCTTGTCCACCGGCGGAAAATCGAAAGCCATGCGCCGCGTCCCCTCCGTGGGCTTGCTGTCCCGCCGGAACTTGCCGCTTAAAAAACCGCCCGCGAGCGGGCTCCATACCATCAGCCCTACCTTCTGATTCAACAGCAACGGCACGATCTCGCGCTCGAGGTCCCGGCCTGCGATCGTGTAATAAGCCTGTAGACTGGCAAAAGCCGCTATGTGGTTGTAGTGAGCGAAATCCAACGCCTGCGTCAGCTGCCAGGCCGCCAGATTGCTCGCGCCGATATACCGCACCTTTCCGCTTTTTACGAGATCATCGAGGGTCCACAAGGTCTCCTGCCAGGGGGTCAGCGGGTCGAAACTGTGGATCTGGTAAAGGTCGATATAGTCGGTCTTCAGCCGGCGCAAGCTTTCTTCTACTTGCCAAAGGATATGCCCCCGCGTTAACCCGCTGTCGTTTGGTCCGTCGCCCATCTGGCCCCGCACTTTTGTGGCCAGCACCAGCTTATGCCGGCTGAAGCCAAGATTTTTTATCGACTGGCCTGTCAGCTCCTCTGACCAGCCCTCCGAATAGACATTGGCCGTGTCGATAAAATTGATGCCTGCATCGATAGACCGCTTCATCACCGCATCAACCGCCTGCTGATCCAGTTTGCCGATCATTTGGGCCCAGCCCCTGCCGCCAAATGTCATGGTACCCAGACAAAGTTCCGATACTCGTAACCCGGTGTTTCCTAATATTTTGTATTTCATCTATGATCGATTTTGGTAAGACCAAACAAAACGCCATGGTTTTGGTTCATAGCGGAGAGGGAAAAGTTGACGCTTTTTGTGTGGGATGAAATATAAAGTTTAGGATCGGAATGATGACGGCTGGCCGATGGCCATTTGGGGTGGGTTGACTTAGCGCGTCAGGAGGCTATTGCAGATGCTGAAAGCAAGGTTGGCGCCTTCGCCTTTGACAGAGATCGTAGTTTTGTGGTCGTCGACGAGGGCGAGGACGTGAATGTTTGCATTTTGGCGGGCGTGGAGGGCGCTCCCGAGGAGGTTCCAGAGGTTGAAGGCGAGGAGGTTTTCCTCGGCGACAAAGCACAGCCCCCGGGGCACACCATTGTGCAGGACATTGTTGCGGTTGAGAGCCAGGGGTTGGAGGCTGGCGAGCAGATCGTTGACCAATTGATGCAGGGAGACTTTGATGCGACGGTTGGTGGGTTCGAAAGGTAAAAAGGAGGATTTCATTAGCAAAGTAACAACGCGGGATCGTCACGATCGATCGGGAGGAAGTGATTGTTTTGCGAACTAAATAAGAACGAGGGATGGAGTAAATGTTTCTATGTAATATTGGACTGGAACGTTCGCTGGTACCGGTGATCATTTCGGCTGCGAAGTCGTTGCCCTGATGTTGACATTACTGACGGCAAGAAGTAGCCATTGTCCTTTGGTCTTGATCACCACCCAGGTAAAAATCCCGTGCCGCGGTTTCCGGGGTGTGCCGTCGGCATCCAGATCTCCTGTTATGCCCCAGCCAACGTGAATGATGGCCAGATCCGATTTTACATATTTTATGTTCACACTATCGTTGGTAAAGACGCTGTTTTTAAACATCATCGAATGACTATCCTTGTGATCGTACACCGTCGCCGTTTTCCCTTTTAACCAGGTGCCGGCGACATTGATAAAGTCAACATCTTCCGTTAGCATCGTACCCATCGAATCCATGTTGTGATCATTCCAACAGCGTTCAAAGGTCGCCGGCAAGGCCTGCAATGCAGCCATGTCTTTTGGGGGATAGCGCTGACTCTCCTGGCAGAAGCTGCTAAAGGAAAGGGCTCCGAGGGTTATCAGGAGACAGAGTATTCGCATGGGGGCTGGTTTAAAGGTGAGACTAAATGTAGGGGAAAGAAACGAAATTCTGTAGATAATATTCCCGATTAGCATTTTGAAAGATCGATGAATAGTAGCTTTTCGGCGTTTTCCGTCCATTTTCAGCGCTTTGCGTGTATGGCACGCTTTTTAGCTTTTATTCAGTGAATGAATTGTGAAAATGCTTCATCGTAAAAAATAATCAAATGTATATTGGACTTGGCACCGTGCTGTTAATTGTGATACTTTACCTTATTTTCAGAAGAAGGTAATTACATTTAAAAGCTTTCGTTCAGTAATTTACTGTTGTTTTGTATTTGTCCTGTTCGAAGGATATACAGGATAACTGCCTCTTTCCAGCTCAACACTACCCGAGATGGAAAATGTCTTTGCGTCATTGGTGTAGATTAAACCTGCTTGTACTCCGGCATTCAGACCGAAGCCATATGGTCTCGAAAAATTGCCCGGAGAGGATGGGTTTGCGGCGGGGTCGGTGTATAACCGGGCCATGCTGAAAGCGACGGGCGCGGCGGAAACGCCTGCAAAAGCAGAAAAGTTTTTATTCAGGGGATGAATCAGCGCGACTCCGGCCGGGACGGATAAAAAGGATAGTCCTCCATGGAAAAAGGCATATCCTGCCTGAACACTGGCGTAGGGTCTTACCTGCCATTTTTGGGTCGGATCGGTGCTGGCAGCGGCGAGGGGGGGTAGAAAGCCAGGGGCGAGGGACGGTAGAAAGCCAGGTAAATACGACTGCGCCTTCGGGGAGAGAAAAGTCGTCAATAGAATTGTTGACAATAATATACGCATACCGGCTAGTTATAGGATGAAGTTACTGAATAATTAGCCATTTCGGTACAAGGGGTACAGGGGAGCGGGCTCAAATGTCCCAGCTTTTGCGTCTGAGGGCATTTACCGCATAATTCGCGGCTCTGGCGGTCAATGCCATGTAGGTGAGCGAAGGGTTTTGCGTCGAGGTAGAGGTCATACAGGCCCCATCCGTTACAAAGACATTTTTGCAGGCATGTAGTTGATTCCACTCGTTGAGCAGGGAGGTCTTTGGGTCGCGGCCCATGCGGATCCCGCCCATTTCATGGATATCGAGGCCCGGGGCCTGCCCGGAATCCCTTGTCAGGATGTTGGTGAACCCAGCCTTTGTCAACATCTCTGACATTTCCGTAAAAAAATCATGGATCATTTTTTCTTCATTGTCCGTATAACCGATATTGAATCGCAGCAAAGGGATACCCCATTCGTCTTTCTTTTCGGGGTCCAGGCTGAGATGGTTTTCCTCTCTCGGAATGGTCTCACCCATCATTTGGCACCCAATCTTCCATGGACCCAGGGTTGGATGCAACAGACCTTCTTTCAGGGCAGCACCGGTACCCTTATCGTCCCGATCCGTGTCCCGCCAGCCGGAGATCGTGCTTGCATAGCCCCTGAGGAAATCCGTCTCCTGGCGGCGAAGGTTCCTGAAACGGGGCATATAGGCGTTGGTAGGTGTCTGGCCATCCGTCGTGCTGTCCGCAAAACCGTGGTGTTCCGCTGTGAGACTGGCCCGGTAGTTATGAAAGGCAACGAATTTGCCCAGCAGGCCGTTGTCGTTCCCCAATCCCCGGGGAAAGCGGTCGGAAATGGAATTCAACAAGATCAGGTTGCTGTTCATGGCCCCCGCATTGACGAAGATCACCGGAGCATAATACTCGGACAGCTCCTTCGTGTGGGCATCGATGACCCGTACCCCCTTCGCCAGTTTTTTTTCAGGGTCGTACAGGATGGAGTGTACGACGGAAAATGGCCGGAGCGTGAGATGACCGCTGCGTTCCGCCCAGGGGATAGTCGATGAGTTACTTGAAAAATAGCCGCCAAAGGGACATCCTCGCTGGCATAAATTTCTATCCTGGCATTTGGCTCTCCCTTGTTGCAGGTGGATAGGCTGTGGTACGGTGAGATGGGCGCAACGGCCGTAGATGACATGACGGTCCTTGCCCTTGTACTCTATGTCGACGACTTTCCGCAGATGATCTTCCACGCAGGTGAGGTCTAAAGGGGGTAGAAATTCTCCATCCGGTAACTGCTCAAGACCGTCCCGGTTGCCGGAAATGCCGGCGAATTTTTCGACATGGCTATACCAAGGCGCCAGATCCTTATACCGGATCGGCCAGTCTACCGCGTAGCCGTCCCTTGCCGGTCCTTCAAAGTCAAAGTCGCTCCAGCGTTGCGTCTGCCGGGCCCATAGTAAAGATTTGCCACCCACCTGGTAGCCGCGTATCCAGTCAAAGGGCTTTTCCTGGACATAGGGGTGCTCTGTATCTTTTACAAAGAAGTGCATCGCGTCCTCCTGGAAGGCATAGCAGCGGCTTACCACGGGGTTGGCCTGCTGGATGTCCAGCGGCACCTGTCCCTGGTGCTCGAATTCCCAGGGATATTTATTCGTCGTCGGATAGTCTTTGTTGTGTTTTACGTCGCGCCCTCTTTCCAGCACCAGGGTCTTAAGACCATTATCGGTAAATTCTTTGGCGGCCCATCCTCCCGACATACCGGACCCAATCACGATGACATCGAACGAATTGTTTTTTATCGGATCTCCCATGGTTAGCTTTTTTTGATCACCGGTGTACATCCATGCCAGCGCCCCGGCACCAGCTCGTACACTTCTATTTTAGTGAGGAAATATTGTGAGCCGAGATAACCCCGGATCACGAGGCTTTTATTTTCGCGAAAGAAAAAGAAAAGATCGGTGGTTTTTTCGGAGGCGGAGGTGGAAGGTGGCGCGGCGGAGGTGGCGGCGGCGGAAGCGTTAATGGCTGCGACGAGGTCATCTCGTTGCTTTTGATCGCAGTTGGCAAACGACTTGCCGTATTGATGACGGGCCTGTTCGTCGAATGCCTTTAGTCCCCGCATGAATTGCTGTTGCTGTATGTCCGGGTAACAGTCATCGATCATTTTTAAAGCGAACAAATGTGCCCCAACGGCTTTAGCGCCCAGTGTCTGATCGGACGGGGGCGGTGGGTTGGGATGCCGATCGGACGGGGGTTGTAGGCCGGGATGCCGATCGGATGGTGAAGAGCCGGCAGGCAACAGGGCATCCGCGAGCGCCGCCAGCGTTTCCTGCTGATCTCCGTCCAACCGGATATGATGCAGGGCCAGGGTAGATTTGTCTTTGTGATGAAAGCAGGCGGGCAGAAAGATCACACCGCCGGCAACGAAGAATACTTGCTGAATGGCTGTGCGACGGTTTATTGGCATGCGGGTTGCTTTTATACCTATAAATATAGTTCTAATCCTTTGAAAAAAGGGGAAAGACTGTGGAGATTACAACTATGACAATCCAGGTCGAACATACTTTGTCAAAACAGGAAGCTAAACATAGAATCGAGGAACTCATCGAACAGCTTCGTCAGGAATACAAGAATGAGCTGCAAAACCTGGTTGTGGACTGGACTGACGACAACGCACATATCCGATTACAGGCGAGGGGTTATAGCACTGCCGGCAGCCTGGCAATAAAGGGCAGTGTCGTCGATCTGGATTTTTATGTGCCGTTTCTGTTGCAGGTCTTTGGAAAAAAGATCAAGTCTGTCATCCACGATCGGGTGCAGGAGAGTTTGGTATAGGGGGGTCGTCTGGAAATCTGAGAAATATATAAGTCTTCCAAAGAAACGTATAAACCGGGCTGCGTCGTTCGTGGGAACTTTGTGTGGAACAATTAACACAAGCTCGAATGAAAAAGACAATAATGATCACAGGCGCTTCTTCCGGCTTTGGGAAGGCAACCGTTAAATTATTTCATCAAAAAGGCTGGAACGTCATCGCCACCATGCGTTCACCCGAAAAGGAAACAGTGCTTTCCGCGAGTGGCGGGGTACTGGTGACCCGGCTGGATGTTACCGACAAAGACAGCATCGGTGAAGCCGTACAAGCAGGTGTCCGGCAATTTGGCCGGATTGATGTATTGGTGAACAATGCCGGCTTCGGGACGCTTGGTGCGCTTGAGGCCGCTCCCGAGGAAGTGATCCGGCAGCAGTTCGAGGTCAATTTTTTCGGGTTGATCGAAGTCACCAAGGCCGTTTTGCCGGGTATGCGGAAGGGCGGATCCGGGGTCATCATTAATGTGTCTTCTGTTGGCGGAAGGCTGACCTTCCCATTCTGTACGCTGTATCATGCTACAAAGTTTGCCGTAGAGGGATTGACCGAATCCCTCCAATACGAACTCAACCCGCTGGGTCTCCGGGTGAAGCTGGTTGAACCGGGAGGATATAAGACAGAGTTTGCCGGGCGTTCCATGAGCTTTTATGGCGTAGGCGGTATTGACGACTACCAACAGCCATTCGACCGCTTCCTGGGGAAATTGGAGCAATGGCCGATGTCCGAAAATATCGGCGAGGTAGCTGAAGCTATCTATGAAGCTGCCTCGGACGATACGGAAAAATTACGGTATCCCGTAGGCCGGGATGCTGTGTCAATGCTGGGGGCCCGCCCACAAATGGATGATGTGGCATTTAAAAAGATGATGATAAGTCAGACCGGGATCTGAGTGATGGCTGCCGGGCAAATAATGGCGCGGGGCGGCTTTTTCTTTAATTTTGTGAAACCAATGAAAAAAGATAGCAAGCCTTTTATTGACATTGAGTCCATCAATGACCTTTATGACCTGGTACAATATCCCCGGCCGCGGCATCCGCTGGTCAGCGTTATCGATCATACAGATTTCTACGCCAAACGGCCGAAAAGCGATTCGCTGTTCCGGTTCGGATTTTACACGATCTCCTGCAAAAAATTCGAGGGTCTGCTTTATTATGGCAAGAGCCAGTACGATTTTCGGGAAGGCTCTCTCATGTTCACCGCGCCGGGTCAGGTGATCGGATCTAGTCCCGATGTAAAGGTGGATGAAGGATGGGCGTTGTTTTTTCATCCGGATCTGCTTCACGGGACGACTCTGGGGAGTAAGATGCACCAATATTCCTTTTTTCACTACGAGGTGAACGAAGCGTTGCATATTTCGGAAGAAGAAAGTAAGATCATAAAAGACGGTGTGGAAAAGATCGACAGAGAATACATGCATGCTATCGATAAGCACACTCAAAACGTGATCGTCAGTAATATAGAGCTGTTGCTGAACTATTGTAACCGCTTCTATGACCGTCAGTTTTATACCCGGGCCAAAGTGAATGCCGATGTCGTGCAGCGGTTTGAAGCATTGCTAAAAGACTACTTTAGCCAGAGTGTTTTGATAGAAACAGGGTTACCTGCGGTCACTTATTTTGCATCAAAGCTCAATCTGTCGCCTAATTATCTTTCCGATCTGCTGCAGAAGTTCACCGGCAAGAGTACGGTGGAGCATATTCACCTCGAACTGGTCGAAAAAGCAAAGTCGCTATTATGGGGGACGGAAAATTCTATCAGCGAGATCGCCTATGAGCTTGGCTTTGAATACCCTTCACATTTTACCAAAATCTTTAAGGCTAAGACGGGTAAGTCGCCGAGCGAGTACAGGAATTACAATTAGAATGGAGTAGCTGGTGCGGGAGACCCTCGGGATACCTGGCCAGCGCCGGCGGATGTTCAGACGTGCCGGCGAGTGGTATTTTTGTGAATGTTCACTGATTGACTGCCTGGGCTTGTCCGCGTTCAAGTAGTTGTAGCAGCTGTCCGAGTTTGGGGAGAATAACAATCCTGGTACGACGATTGGCGGCCCGGCCATCCGGGGTATCGTTGGCGCCTACTGGCATATACTCGCTGCGTCCGGCTGCCGTCATGCGTACGGGGGATATATTGTATTGATTCTGCAGTGTCCGGACTATGGAGGTTGCCCGTTTGACGCTGAGATCCCAATTATCTACCCATACTTCCCGGGGATACGAAATGCTGTCCGTATGGCCCTCGACCATGAATTCGATATCCGGCTGGTCGTTCAATACCCTTGCCAGCCTGCCTAAGACGGATTTTGCCTTATCGGTAAGTGTATAGCTATTGCTGTCACTGTTGAACAGGGCATCGGAAAGATCGACGCAGACGACGCTTTTCTCTGTTTTTATGGTAACGAGGTCGCCGAGGCTGCCAAGGGTGGCTTTCAGGTCCAACAGTACGGCCAGGTTCACCGAGTCGCGATGTGCCACGGCGGATCGCAGCTCGCGGATATAATCGTCTTTCGCGCCGATATTGTCCAATGACTTCCTTATACTCTCCGCCTGGGTGCTACTGAGGGCGGAGAGGTCCTGCAATTGCTTGTTCAACTGGGTGTTATTTTCTTTGGTGGCATTCAGTTGCATGTTCAGATCGTTCGCCTGGTCCTGCAGGAGTGTCTTTTGTTTGTCAAGGGTATTGTTATCATCCTGGCAGGTTTTCAACGTGTGCGTCGACGAGGTATACAGCGAGTCATATTTTTGCTTCTCTTGCTGCATGGCGTTGAATTTCCCGGTGCTGACACAACTGGCAAAGGAAAGGACGGCGCATACGAAAATAACGGAGTAGAAACAGATCGGTCGCATAAAGGGGTTTGAAGTTGGTTCCAAAGATAATGAGGGTGGGGTGAAAAAAATAGATAGAGTTATCTATTTTGTCCTATCTTTGCTGAAATTTACCGGATGTCCAGTGAAATATCTGTCAAGGAGCGGCTTTTGGAAACGGCTTCCCGGCTTTTTTACCGGCAGGGATATAATCTTACGGGTATCAACCAGATCCTTGCTGAATCCGGTTCGGCTATTGGAAGCTTGTACAGGCATTATCCCTCCAAGGTAGATTTGTTGATGGCGTATCTCGAAAAGGCGAATGAGATCTATTGTGCTGCGCTGAAAGCGTTTATTGGCAAGTATAGAATGCCCCGGAATAAGTTGCTCGGTCTTTTTGATTT
>Ga0302179_10000453_pt1 | contig 27181 bp, 31 predicted proteins | sample I_Palsa_E3_1_FD_198788 | JGI IMG/M metagenome (GOLD analysis project Ga0302179, IMG submission 198788) | Peat permafrost microbial communities from Stordalen Mire near Abisko, Sweden - I_Palsa_E3_1 | ecosystem: Environmental > Terrestrial > Soil > Palsa > Peat permafrost | place: Sweden...
CTCGCCCGCCGACGAGGGATGGCGCGCGGCCGAAGCGGTCGCGGCGCCCGCGGCGGGGGATACGACGCAGGCCGGCCTGCCCAGGCGCGTGCCGCGGGCTAATCTGGTGCCAGGTTCGGTCGGCACCGGCAGCGCCCAGGGCAGCCAGGAAACGCCAACCGAGGCGCCCGTCAGGTCGCCGGATGCCGCTCGCAGCCGCATGGCCAGCTTCCAGCGAGGCGTGCGCGAGGGCCGCGCCGCCGCACCACCCCAGACCGAGGAGTCCTAGGACCGATGACTGACCAAGGCCCCAGGCACAACGACACCGGAGGAGGAACCTGTATGAGCGGGCGACGAGAGGAGTGCGGATGAGCACGCCAGGGCGCCCAGCGCAGGATCTCAACTGGCTGATCACCAATTTTGTCGAGCGAGTTCCCGATGTGGCGCACGCGGTGGTGGTGTCCTCAGACGGCCTGCCGCTAGCGTTCAGCGCTGGTTTTCCGCAGGAACGGGCCGATCAGCTAGCTGCGGTGACATCGGGGCTGACGAGCCTGACCCAGGGTGCGTCGCGGGTTTTTGAGGGCGGCGCGGTGGTGCAGACTGTAGTGGAGATGCAGCGGGGTGTGCTGGTGATCATGGCGATCAGCAACGGGTCAAGCCTTGCTGTCCTCGCTGCGTCCACTTGCGATCTTGGCCTAGTGGCATACGAGATGACCCTGCTGGTGGAGCGGGCCGGGCGGGTCCTTACCCCCGCCACCCGCGGTGTCATGCAAGCAGCCATCCCAGGTGATGGACGACGGTGACCGGAGGTTTCAGTGGCGGGCCAAGGGCGAGGTGATGACCGGCCGCCGTTCGTGGGCTTGCCTGGTTCGTGGCAGGGCCGGGCCGGTCTATGGGATGAGGGGCCGGGGCCAGGACGTTCGGGCTTCGGCAACTTCGGAACCGACGACGACGGTGCCACCAGGCTCGTCCGGCCGTATACGGTAACAGGAGGCCGGACGCAGCCGAGGTACCAGCTCGCCATCGAGGCGCTGGTCACGGCGACCGTTCTCGAGCCTCGCGATCTATCGGTCTTGGCACCTGAATGCCAGGCCATCCTGCAGTTCTGCCGGGACTGGAGGTCAGTGGCCGAGGTGTCGGCGGTGCTGCGGCTGCCGCTCGGCGTAGCTAGGATTCTCATCGCGGATATGGGCGCGGATGGGCTCGTCCGCATCCACCAGCGCGATGATTCTGAGGGCCGTCCGGACCTCAATTTGCTCGAAAGGGTGCTTAGTGGACTCCGTAAGATCTAGCGTCGCCCAGCCGCGGTCCGACGCCCCCTCCGCAATGACGTCGGTCAAGATCGTGGTGGCCGGGGGGTTCGGCGTCGGCAAGACGACGTTCGTGGGCTCGGTATCAGAGATCACTCCGCTGACGACCGAGGCCGTGATGACGGTGGCCAGCACCGATGTCGATGACCTGTCGCACGTGCCGGACAAGTCCACCACCACGGTGGCGATGGACTTCGGGCGGATCACCCTGGATAAGGACCTCGTGCTCTACATGTTCGGAACGCCGGGCCAGCACCGGTTCTGGTTCATGTGGGACGACCTGATCCAGGGCGCGATCGGCGCGGTCGTGCTGGTCGACACCCGGAGGCTGGCGGACTCCTTCCCCGCGGTGGACTATTTCGAGGCGTCCGGACTCCCGTTTGTGATCGGGATCAACGGGTTCCACGGGCAGTTCCCGCACCGGTCACGGGACGTGAGCGAGGCGCTGGCCATCTCGCCGGACGTGCCGGTGATCCCGTGTGACGCGAGGAACCGGGAGTCGACCAAGGCCACCCTGGTCACACTGGTCGAGCATGCCATGTCCATGCAGACCGCCGGTCGGTTCTGATAGGTGAGCGCTGGTTACTACACGACCAGCACAGCGTTTCTGGAGGCTCTGGCCGAGGCCGGGGTCAGGTATATCTTCGCCAACCTCGGTAGCGACCACCCGGGTCTGATCGAGGCGCTGGCCCAGGTTAACGCCGAGGGCCGCGCGGCCCTGGCGGGGGGTTCCGGGGGGCTTTCGGGTTCGCCCCTCCGGGATAGCAGAGTCCCGCGGCTCATCGTATGCCCGCACGAGACCGTCGCGCTGTCCGCCGCGCACGCGTACGCTAGCGTGAGCCGGCAGCCGCAGGCCGTCCTCGTGCACGTCGACGCGGGCACGCAGAACCTCGGCGGTGCCGTCAGCAACGTCATGCGCGGTCGCGTGCCGGTGCTTATCTTCGCCGGGGCCGCGCCGGTAACGATAACCGGTGAGCTGCCCGCCGGGCGGAACGAGTTCATTCACTGGATCCAGGACGTGCCCGACCAGCGCGGCATCCTGCGTGGCTACGTCAAGTACGACTACGAGATACGGACTGGCCGCAACGTCAAGCAAGTGGTCCACCGGGCCCTGCAGATTGCCCGCAGCGAGCCCGCGGGTCCGGTCTACCTCGTCGGTCCCCGTGAGGTGATGGAAGAACCGGTTGAGCCCTACGCCGCCGACCCCGCCGATTACCCGCCCGTCGGCCCCGTGGCTCTCACCGACGAGACCACCCGCGACATCGCTACCGCGCTGGCCGGCGCCCATCATCCGCTCATCGTCACGTCCTACCTGGGCCGCAACCCGGATGCGGTGCCCGCGCTTGTGCAGCTGGCCGAGCTGCTGGCGATCCCGGTGCTGGAGTCGGCCGCCTTCTGTGTCAACTTCCCCGGCGAGCATCCGCTGCACGCCGGATACCAGTTCACCACCTCCGCGCAGAACCAGCTCCTGGCCGAGGCCGATATGATCCTGGTGCTCGACAGCGACGTACCGTGGATTCACGCCACCAACCGGCCCTCGCCCGACGCCGCGATCTACGCCGTCGACATCGACCCGCTCAAGGCCGGCATGTCGATGTGGCACATACCCGTGCGGCGCGTCGCCGCGGCCGACACGAAGGTGGCGGTGGAGCAGATCACCAGGTTCGTTCGGGACAATGTTCTTCACGACGCGGGCGAGGTGGAGACCCGGCGGGCGGTGATCACCGCCGCCAACCAGGCTCGCCGGGCTGCGCTCGATTCCCTCGAGCAGCCGGAGCCCGGCGTGATCACGCCAAGGTACCTGACCGCGTGCGTCCGTGACGTGCTTCACGGCACGGACGCGCTCGTGCTCACTGAGGCGATCACCAACTACCAGGTGGTGGCCGAGCACCTGCGGGCCAGCCGGCCAGGATCGCTGCTCGGCTCCGGCGGCGGTTCCCTGGGCTGGACCGGCGGCGGCGCCGTGGGGGCTAAGCTCGCCACTCCCGAACGGACCGTGGTATGCCTGGTCGGAGACGGCTCGTTCCTGTTCGGGGTGCCGTCCTCGGCTCAGTGGGTCGCCCGGCGATACGGCACCCCCGCGCTGACCGTCATCTACGACAACCGCGGCTGGGCGGCGCCGAAGTTCTCCACGCTGGCGGTCCACTCCCAGGGCGCCGCGGCCGCGGCCGATGATTTTCACGTCAGTTTCGAGCCCGAAGTGGACCTGCCGGGTGTCGCCCGGGCGGCCGGCGGTGCCTACGGCGTCACGGTGTCCGATCCGGGGGCGCTTCCCGGCGTGCTCAAGGACGCGCTCGCCGTGGTGCACGGCGGCCGGTCCGCGGTCGTCAGCGCACAACTGCCCGGCGTGTAATTCCTGCGGGCTCTACTGTAGTTATTACACGGGTGGCGATCGGTACAGGTTGGAGGTAGGCGCCATTGGCTACGGGCAGGGTATTGCAGTTCGATCAGGGTCGCGGTTACGGGTTCGTCGCCGCCGATGATGGTGGCGAAGATGTCTTCTTGCACGCCTCGGTATTCGATGGGGATCCGAGCGGGCTCGTCCCGGGGATGAAAGTCGAGTTCCAGGTGATGGCAGGCGATCGCGGCCGGAAGGCGTTTGCGGTAAGCCTGGCGGACGACGAGTCAGCTCCAGCCGGCCGGATGTCCCCGGCGGCACAGCCGCTTTCTCCGGCAGAGGACGAGCAAATGTGCGACGTGCTGTCGCAAGCCGAATTTAGCCAGGAGATCACCGAAGTCCTCTTGCACGTGGTGCCGGCGCTCACTGGCCACCAGATTCTTGAGGTACGGCAGAGCATGATGGAGTTCGCCAGGAAACGGAGCTGGGTCGATGCCTGAGACACCGGCGGACGTCCAGGCGGAGCAGGAGAGTTTCAGTTTCCAGGCCGAGGTCGTCCAGATCCTGGACCTCGTGGTCCACTCGCTCTACAGCAACAAGGACATTTTCCTGCGCGAGCTGATCTCCAACGCGTCGGACGCCATCGACAGGCTGCGACTGGAAATGCTGTCCCGCTCGGAGGTCCCCGAGGCCGAGGGCCCGCTGCAGATCCGGGTCAGCTACGACGTCGGCGCGGGCACGATTACCGTGGCCGACAACGGGATCGGCATGAGCCGGGCGGAGGTGATCGAGCACATCGGGACCATTGCCAAGTCGGGCACCCGCGAGTTCCTGCGGTCACTGACCGGCGATCAGCGCAAGGACGCGACCCTCATCGGCCAGTTCGGCGTGGGTTTCTACTCTGCGTTCATCGTGGCGGCCCGGGTGAGCCTGACCACGCGCAGGGACGGTCTGCCCGCTGAGCAGGGCGTGCGATGGGAGTCCGACGGCAAGGGCGAGTACACGCTGGAGACAGTTGAGCTGCCGTCCCGGGGCACCACGATCGTGCTCAAGCTTCGCGAGGGCGAAGACGACCTGCTCAACGACTACCGGCTGCGCTCGATCATCCAGAAGTACTCGGACCACATCAGTCTGCCCATCCTGATGCCCTCGCCACCGGGGGAGGGGACCGGTGAGGCGGCGGAGACGGCGGCCGGGGAAAAGCCCGTCAACCAGGCCTCGGCGTTGTGGGTGCGCTCGAAGAGCGAGCTCACGGACCAGGACTACCAGGACTTCTACCGGCACGTCGCGGGCGACTACAGCGACCCGCTCGCCTGGGTGCACGCCAAGATCGAGGGGACCTACGAGTTCACGCTCCTGCTGTTCATCCCGAGCCGCGCACCCTATGACCTGTGGATGCCGCAGTCCGGCCGGGGCGTCAAACTGCACATCAGGCGGGTCTTCATCGCCGACGACGCCGGCCAGCTGATGCCGCAGTACCTGCGTTTCATCCGCGGGGTGATCGACTCAAACGACCTGCCCCTCAACGTGTCACGGGAACTGCTACAGGGCAGCCGCGTGGTGGACCAGATCCGTTCCACCGCGACAAAGCGGGTGCTGAAGCTGCTCGCCGAGCTCGCCGCCAGCGACCCGGACAAGTACGCCGCCTTCTGGAAGGAGTTCGGCGCCCTGCTCAAGGAGGGCATGGCCGAGGATTTCAGCAACCGCGACGAGATCGCAAAGCTGCTGCGCTTCACCTCGATCACCTCCGGCCGCGAGCAGGCGGATGTCTCGCTCAGCGATTACGTCGGCCGGATGAAGGAGGGCCAGGAGAAGATCTACTACCTCCTGGCGCCGGGCCTGACCGCCGCGACCTCCAGCCCGCACCTGGAAGCATTCGCCAAGAAAGGCATCGAGGTCCTGCTGCTGACCGAGGACATCGACAACTGGCTGGTGGACAGCCTGCGCGACTTCGACGGCAAGCGGCTGCAGTCTGTCGCCCAGGGCACCGCTGACCTTGGCCCGCTGGAGGATGAGGCGGAAGCCGAGGCGAAACAGCAGGCCAGCGCCGAGTTCGCCGACCTGGTGGCCAAGCTGAAGGCCATCCTGGCGGGCCAGGCCTATGACGTCAGGGTCACCAGCCGCCTGACCACGTCGCCAGCCTGCATCGTAGCCAACGAAGCGGACACCAGCATCAGCCCGATGCGGCGGCTGACCGGCACCGGCCTGCCCAGCCAGCCGGTGCTGGAGATCAACCCGCAGCACCCCCTGGTGCGGCGCCTCAACCGTGAGCCGGCCGACCCGAACCTGGCCGAGTGGGCCCACCTGCTGTACGACCAGGCCGTGCTGACCCTCGGCGCGCGGATCGAGGAACCCGCCGCCTTCGTCGCCAAGCTCAACGATCTGCTGGTAACCCTGACCCGCGAACCGGAAGACGCCGCCGAGCCACCCGAGGACGCTGCCGATACGCCCCCGGCAGGTGAGGACGGGTAATCTCCTCCGCCGGCCGTCCCTCCGGCGCGCCGCCGGTCAAGACAAACTGGTAATGTGCACCGGTGCGGGGCGGTAGCTCAGCCGGTCAGAGCAGCGGACTCATAATCCGCCGGTCGTGGGTTCGAGCCCCACCCGCCCCACCAGCCGTTTTACCTATTTCGGGCTTGGTTCCGTGGACCGGTTCGTGGACCGATGTCGGTAGTTCGATGTACCGTTATGTCATGGCTAGAGGACCGGCCGGACACATAGAGCAACTTCCCAGCGGATCCTGGCGCGTGAAGGTGTACGCCGGGGCCGACCCGCTGACGGGGCCGTGAGATCCGGTTTCGCAAGACCTGCAAGACCGAGCGGGCGGCGCAGATCGAGCTGGGCAAGCTGCTAGAGCATGCCGCAGCGGGACGCCAGCCCGACTCGGACGTCACCGTGGCCCAGCTGCTCGACCAGTACGTGTCAACGGCCGAGTGGGACATGTCCACCCGGGAAAGCAACCTCGGGTATATCCGCCGGACCATCAAACCCGCCCTCGGGTCCACGCAGGTCCGCAAGGTCCGAGGGCCGCTGCTGGACACGTTGTACGCGCGGCTGATGCGATGCGGCAACCTCGCGTGTACCGGCAAGCCGTTCACCGAGCACCGCAACATCCCGGACCTCAGGCCCGACCCGGCCGATCCCCGGCTCGAATGGGAACAGGCCGCGGATCGTGTGCGGGCAGCGATCCGCTCTGGCCAGCTGGTCTCAGGTGACGCGCTGCCGTCGGTGCCCGACCTCGCCAGGCTCCAAGGGCTGAAACCCGGCACCGTTGGCACATGTTCCTAGCGCTCGCCGAAGAAGGGGTTGTGCACATCCGGCACGGACGGACGACGACGATCGCAGGCGAACCGGCCGCTGACGAGTCTAATCCACGCCTGCAGATCACTCGCCCGCGTCCTGGCCATGACTGCGAACTGTCCGGCTGCCGCCCGCACGTCTGCAAGCCCATGGCCAAGGGCACCATCCGCGGCATCCATGCCATCCTGTCCGGGGCCTTCGAGGCAGCGATGCGGTGGGAGTGGACCGACCGGAACCCGGCGGCTTCGGCCAAGCCTCCCACCCCCCGCCGTCAAACTATCCTGGCTACTTCGCCGGAAGATGTAGCCAAGGTGATAGCCGAGGCCCGGGCGCGCAGCGCTGCCCTGGGGCTGTACCTGTGGCTAGTGATGGTCGCCGGTGTCCGCCGCGGTGAGCTGTGCGGCCTGCAGATCCGCGACGTCGACCTGGACCGCGCCCTGGTGCACGTTGCGTTCAACCACGTCGTTCGCGGCGGCCGCCGCGTTCGCAAGGCCACCAAGACCCACCAGGACCGCTGGCTTGCCATCGACCCGGTCACCTGTGCGCTGATCGTGAGCTACCTAGCTGAGATCAAGGCAGAGCTCGCGACGGTCGGTGTGGGGCTGCGAGATGACGCGTACCTGTTTTCCAACGATCCGGCACACGCCCGGCCGTGGAACCCGGACTGGGTCACGCACAGGGTCGCTGACGCTGCGGACGCGGCCGGGGTGGAGCTCGACATCAAGGGCGGACGGCACTACACCGCGAGCCAGCTCCTGGCCGGAGGCTTCGACTTGCGGAACACAGCCGCCCGCCTCGGCCACAGCGGCGGCGGCGCGACCACCCTACGGCACTACGCCGACCCGGTTCCCAAAGTCGACCGGCGCGCCGCCGCCTACCTCGCGCAGCTAACCGCCGGACGCGCAACTCAGAGCGGCTAAAGCTCGCGGTACGCCTGGCGGGTATGGGCCTCTTCGTCCCGAGCCAAGTTGCGGCGCAGACTGCAGGTGGTTCGGCCCGATTGCTGCAGTGGCGGGAGACCCTCGAGGAAGTGGGCCCTTACCGTGGCTGCGATCAAACCACTCGGCGAGCACGTTCATCCGGCACGCCATACGTCGCAGACGAAGAGGAGCTTGCCGAGGTCGAGTGGTGCGACCGCGCCAAGCTCACCAGTTATGTACCGTATCCGTTCTTTGGGCCGGTTGAGGAATACTTCGATGCCACCCTCGCCTGACTACAAGGGCACCGGACGGCAATGGGCCTACGACACATGGAGCTTACGCCAAGCAAGCCTTAAAGCTCATAAGGATTGGTCATCCGCGGCAGTATTTGGGCCGTTTGAAATCGAGGCGAACATGTTACGCAACATTTCAGCGAGTCGATCGTTGTCGTGTTCATCGCGCCATCGGACTACCTCAACCCTTCCAAGGGAACTGATAAGTTCTCGCGCCGCGTTGGATAGTTCAGTATAGGTGATCAGAAGTGCGGGAGTCCGGCCAGGGGGGATCCTAGGTAGCAGACGATCAATTGCCTGCTTAGGTACTGGTCTGGTGAGACGCTTTAGGTCGGCGAAAATTATATGGCTTCTGCTTTCATCCGAAATGACAAGATCGAAACCTAGATCTAGCGAAGCCGTCATTACGTGGTACCCCATTTCGATTATCGCGGCGGACACCTTAAGTTCATATTGAATTCCTACATTCCCGGGCCGCAGCGCTGGACTGGCGATAGCCGCGCCCTCGGCTATACCGGATGCCTTTTCAAGGTTTCCTTCATCTTGAGCTTTTTCGATTGCGTATGCAATCCTTCTCTGTTTTCTTTCTAGCTCCACCACAGCCGAACCGCTTGTAAAGCGCATCAATCGAGTTCCCTGGATACCAACTACAAGGAATACAGCTCCGACAACTATAAGTACTGCGGCGCCAAGCTGATTCGAGCGTTCCAACGCTGCGTACCCGCCTGCGCCATCAGCAACGACACCTGCGATAATGAAGCACGTGCGCTCTAGCCAATTTGGCGGTGTCTCAGGAACGGGATCAATAGTTGGCATTGATGGCCTTTCTTCTGTAGCCATGCCTCCGGCATCTGCCAGGAATTGAGTCGCCGGCGAGCGCGCCCACTCTGACGTAGAGATCCATCGCCAAGATGATCTCTTCCCTGGTCCAATCGAGCCGTGGCACAGGTTAGAGCATGCCATGTCTGGCCTAATAAGCGCGCCTGTTCCCGGTCCTCCAGGCCGAGAACTCCTGGCTGTTCCTGACCCCGGCTGTAGCCGCAGCGTTCAGTTCAGGACGCAGCTCGCAATAGCCGCGGTCCTGCTTCGCACCGGAATGGAAGCTGCTGCGGACCTTCTCTACGGAGCCGCTGACATCATGGGCGGGGTGGCGGAAATTGCCTTTTACGCCGGGCCTGCGGTCCCCGGCGGGCCCGCAGACTGCGGGGGTCAGGCGACGGGCTCAGCTCTTGATCGCCCCGATCCATGCGGCGATCGCTGATGCCAGCTGGACCGAGGTCAACGCGCGTCCACGCCATCGAAGGCAAGTTTGGGAGGGGCCCTACGCGACCTATCGTTCCAGGTCTTCGCTGGTCGTGTACAGCACGGAAGTACAGCAACCGCCGTGCGCCGAGGTGGACCCCGGCGGACTCTAGCGGACTGTTGCTCTGCGGGTGAGCAGGCAGGACGCCAGGGTAGCCAACACCACGGCCGGTAGCTGGCACGGAAAAGGCGCACAGGACATTTCGTAGTTCTCGGGTCGCACTACGCTGGGGTGATGGCAGAGGGGGAGGGCGGCCGCGCTGGCTGGTCTACTAGCTGGGGAGCCGCGGCCGCGGTGGCTGGCGGCATTGCGGGGACGCTGTGGAACACCGTGGCGACCACCGGGCCCCGGGTTCTGATCTGGCCTGCCTTTGCGCTGAGCGTGGTCGCGCTGGGCAGCTTGTACCTGTGCTTCTCAATGCTGGGCGGCTGGTGGCCCGCCCGGGGCCTTGTTTCAGCCGTGACGGCGGCGCCGCCTACCTTAATAGCTGGGAAAGGTCACGGGACGGTGCCCGCGCTGTGGTCACCCGAGGCGACTGGAATCTCGCCGCCATCTTCTGGCGGTCTTGGCCCGGTGGTGGTGGGAGATGTGCCGCAGCGGCCGCCGGGGTTTCAGCCGCGGCAAACGCTGGTGGCGGAGCTGGATGCGGCCGGGCCGAGGGTGTCGGTGGTGCACGCGGTGACCGGGATGCGCGGGGTGGGCAAGACGCAGCTGGCCGCGGCGTATGCCCGGGCCAAGCTGGCGGCGGGCTGGCGGCTGGTGGCCTGGGTCAACGCCGAGGACGCTGACAGCCTGCTGGCGGGTCTGACTGCGGTCGCCGAGGCCGTCGGACTGGCTGGGCAGGTGACCGGTCAGGGTACTAATGATGCGGGCCAGGTAGTGCGGCGCTGGCTGGAGGCCGACGGGGACCGCCGCCTGCTCGTGTTCGACAACGCCACCGACGCCGATGTACTGCGGCCGTATGTTCCGGCGGGCGGGGCAGCCCGGGTGCTGATCACCAGCAATCGCTTGTCGGTGGCGAACCTCGGGACGCCGGTCGGGGTGGAGGCGTTCTCCCCTGGTGAGGCAGTGGCGTTCTTGGCCGAGCGGACCGGGCTGGCTGATCCGGTGGGGGCCTGGGCGGTGGCGGCCGAGCTGGGTTGCCTGCCGCTGGCGCTGGCGCAGGCCGCGGGGGTGATTGCCAGGCAGCATCTGTCGTACAGGACGTACCTGGAGCGGCTGACGGCGCTGCCAGTCGCCAAGTACCTGGCCCGGGAGCCGGGACAGTCGTACCCGCATGGGGTGGCCGAGGCGGTGCTGCTGTCGCTAGAGGTCGTCCGGGCCAGTGACCGGGACAGCGCATGTGCCGCCAGCGTGCTGGAGCTGATGTGCGTGCTGTCGGCGGCCGGGGTCCGCCGGGACCTGGTGCATGCCGCTGGGCACGCGGGCGTGCTGGGGGAGGCCAAGGTGGGCGCGGATGAGGTGGATGAGGCGCTGGGGCAGCTGGCGGAGCGGTCGCTGCTGTCCTTCAGTTTGGACGGCCAGGTCGTCATCGCGCACCGCCTGGTGCTGCGGGTCGTCCGGGACCAGCTGGCCAAGCAAGCGCAGCTGGTGGCCGTGTGCCGGGCCGCCGCCTCTGTGCTGGACGCGCGGGCCATGGCTCTTGCGGGTTCACAGAACCGGCTGGCTGTCCGGGATGTTCCGGAGCAGGTGACGGCCTTTCGGGAAGTCGTGGCCAGATACCCTGAAATCTCCGATGCGGACCTGGCAGGCGGGCTGCTCCACCTGCAGTTGTCGGCGCTTCATCACCTCAACAACCTGGGTGACTGCACACAGCAGGCGATCGTGATCGGTGAGCCGTTGATCGCCGACCTTGAGCAGGATCTGGGCCCCGACCACCCCGATACCCTGGCCTCGCGGAGCAGCCTCGCCTACGCCTATTGGGCCGCGGGCCGAACGGCGGAGGCGATCGCGCTGCACGAGCAGACCCTCGCCACCTTCGAGCGGGACTTGGGCTCCGACCACCCCGACACTCTGAATTCGCGGAACAACCTCGCCGCCGCCTACCACGCGGCAGGGCGGACGGCGGAGGCCATCTCGATGTTTGAGCAGACCCTCGCTGCCAGCGAGCGGAAGCTGGGCCCCGACCACCCCGCCACCCTCGCCTCGCGGAACAACCTCGCCGCCGCCTACCGGGCGGCGGGCCGGACGGCGGAGGCGATCGCGCTGCACGAGCAGACCCTCGCCGTATGTGAACGGGTGCTAGGCCCCGACCACCCCGACACCTTGCAATCGCGCGACAACCTCGCCGTCGCCTACCACGACGCTGGCCGGACGGCGGAGGCGATCGCGTTGCACGAGCAGACCCTCGTCACCTTCGAGCGGGACTTGGGCTCCGACCACCCCGAGACCTTGCAATCGAGGAGCAACCTCGCCGTCGCCTACCAAGCGGCGGGGAGGACGGGTGAGGCGATCGCGCTGCACGAGCAGACCCTGGCCGCCCGGAAGCGGGTTCTAGGCCCCGACCACCCCGACACCCTCGCCTCGCGCAATAACCTCGCCGCCGCCTACCAGCCGAGGAGCCGGAGACTGACACAATGGATACTGCGCGCAATTGCAAAGCGGATACTGCGTGCACTTGCAAAGCGGGGGCTCTGATGAACAGCTGGCCTGCAGCAGTCGGCTGCGGCCTGCGTTTCGCTGGTGGCTACACCGTCACCGTCCGGATAGATGGTAAGAAGACGGTCTACTCGGGGGTTCGCTCCCCTGAGCGCAACGAAGATCCATAATGAGCGTTTTGGCAGATCATAGCGTGGCAGAGTTCGACGGCGTCCGGGACCGTTAAGACTTGCTGCCGTGACCCCGGGGATGACCTCCACGGCCGAGCCTGTCTCAGCCGGGTCCGACCCGGAGAGTGAGTTAGCTCCTTACCTGTTCTGACGCTTGAGACGCGTTCCCGCCAGCAGGCTAATGATGATTACAACTGCGATTGCGGTCGGCGAATGCCATCGTGCACCGCGAATTGATAGATTGCGGCGAGTATCGTTGGCGTGTTCATAAGGCACTGGGTTCGAGACGGCCGCTCTCTTATCTCCTCTTTCCGAGATAGAATTAGAGATACGAAGTCAGCGACGAGCAATAAGGGGACCCAAGTATATCGTTGACACTGCGCCGAGATTTATAAATATTATACTCACCGCGTAAGAGAAGGCTACCCAGATCCATGCTTATTGTATAGGTGCTACTGTATCAAATGGCCAGAATGGTGAAAGGAAAGAGCGTTCCTATCGTGAGCAGAATGCCATAAGACGGAGACCAAGCGTGGCAGTCGGTCAGGAGTGTGCGGTGATGTACTGGATGACGGTGGCCGCGTCTGGGCTCTCGGCGTACAGCTCGGAGTCGGGGTCGTCCTCAGCGGCGCGCCAGAGATGGTATTTCGGGTCCCAGAACACCGACCATTGCTGGTGCTCGCGCACGATGCCGGTGATTCGCGTGGTGTCTTCGGGTGCGGGCTGGCTAGCCATGTGCATGCTGCTCTGGGGCCGGGCGGGCCGGGTACTGCGTCTCGCCAGTTCGGCATCGATGGCGCTGATGCGGGTCAGGATCGGCGTGCGGACGGATGAGCCGGGCCGGGCGGGAGCCAAACTGGCGGCCAGCTCGCGGCGGGCGTAGTCCAGTTCGTCGGCGGCCAGCGCGGTCACGTTGTGCTCACGCACGGGCCAGCCTCTTACGGTCGCCCTGCTCGGCGATCACGTCGTCAAGCGTGGCCTGGAGCCGGTCCCGGTCCCGGGGCACGGGAGTCTGCAGGTCGAAGAACGCGATAGCCAGTTCCAGGTCGCGGCGGTAGTCCCGCAGCTCGTAGGTAGTCATTGCGGGCAACGGGTGTTTCGGCGGGTTTACGCTTGGGGCCTGCTGTGAGGCGGCGGTGGGTAGCATCGGCTGGCGGTCCTCAGGCGGGGTTGGCGGGCGTCATCTCGTTTCCTAACGTGGCAGCTGCAGGGCACAATTGGCTATGTGGCGGGGGCGTACGCCACGATCGGCCACGACTGGACGGAAGGGTGTCCCGATGGACGACCCAGAGAGCAATCCGGCGTCGTTCCTTGGTGCAGAGCTGCGCCGTGCGCGGGTGGCGGCTGGCTTCTCGAGCCAGGAAGCGCTGGCTGCCAAGCTCGGCTATGACCGTAGCGTGATCGCCAAGGCGGAGACCGGCGAGCGTCCGCCGAGCCCGGAGGTTGCCGACGCGCTGCAGGCGGAGCTCTTCCCCGCCGGGCCGGACGGTCTGGTCATCAGGCTGGCGACGCTGGCGCGCCGGGCCGACGGGCCGATCCCGAGCTGGTTCGAGAGCTGGCTGGAGGCCGAACGGGCCGCGCACATGCTGCGGCTGTGGTCGCCGATGCTCGTACCGGGGTTGCTGCAGATCGGCGAGTACGCCCGGGCGCTGTTCCTGGCGACCGGGCTGGACGAGGACGCTGCCGCAGGGCACGTCGCGGTGCGGCTCGGCCGCCAGGCCATCCTGGAACGGCCGAAGCCTCCGCACGTGGTCGTCGTGCTGGATGAGCCGATGGTGCATCGCCTGATCGGCTCACCGCAGTTCATGGCCGACCAGCTGACCCACATCGCGGAGCTGTCGGAGCGGCCGAACGTCAGCGTCCAGGTGATCCCCTCCGATACTGGCGCGAACGCCGGACTCAGCGGAGCGTTCGACCTGGCCAGCGGCGACGGCGCGCCGGAGGTGCTCCGCATGGAAGCCGTGGAGGATGTCACCGCCGAAAGCAGATCGCTGGTCCGCACGGCAGCGGATATTTTTGTTCGCGTCCAGGCTGACGCGCTTCCCCGCGCCGCTAGCCGGGCTCTGATCTTGGAGGCAGCACAGCAATGGAAGACCAGATAGACCACCGCTGGCGCACGTCCAGCTATAGCGGGAACGGCGGCGGCAACTGCGTCGAAGTTGCCGCCGATGGCCGGATCCTCGTCCGCGATTCGCAGGACCGTGCCGGAACGGTGCTCCGGTTCCCCCCGGCTGCATGGCGCAGGTTCGCTGTCCGGGTCAAGCGCTCGTTAGCGCTTGGTCAGCCCTCCTGCTGGCGCAGGTGTGAGCGCTATCCGGGACGGGCAGCCCAGTCACCGGGATTGCGGAGCATCACGCACTGCGGCATGCATGTCCGTGTGATGCCAGTGATGCGGCGCATGGTGCAGGGCAACCAGCGGTCGTGGAACTCCAGGGCCAAGGCGAGGTCGGGACGGGTCGCCCGGTATGTGCGGTGCCACTGGGCTGCCAGGGTGGATAGTTCCCAGATGACGTGGATGTGGCGAGGCCAGCAGCCGGCGAGCTCGTACCCGCCGTAGTGGGCAGATCCGGCGGGCCCAGGAATGGGCCGGGGGAACCGGGCATCTGCTCCACCTGTGGTCCGCAGCCACGAGGCAGGCCCTGTACCCGGACATCGACGAGCAGATCACCGCCAGGCTTACCGACTCCGACGCCTGGCGTTACCAGCGGGAACCCTCCCGGCCCGTGCTGCAGCACAAGCTGCGCGATGCCCAGCTGGCCGGGCATGACATCGGCGAGGTCATCGACCGGATCACCGCCGGCCCGATGGACGGCGCCCGGTCGATCGCCAGCGTCCTGCACGGCCGCCTGCAGCGCCTGCAGCTCCCGGCGCAAGAACACAACGTGACCTGGGCCCAGCGGACGGCGGAGAATGCCCCGGTCCTGGCCCACGAGCTGGCCGCTGGGCTCGATGACCGGCGCCGCGAACTCGGCGAACGCGCGCTTGCGAACCCCGAACCGTGGCTGACTCGCCATCTCGGGCCTCCGCCCGGGCCGGACGCCTCCCCAGTCCTGCGGGACGACTACGCGCGGCGGGCCGGCACGGCCGCGGCGTACCGGGAAGCCTGGGGGATCACCGACCCGGACCAGGCAGTCAGCTTCAGTCCCCATCCCGGACCCGAGCTCGAAGCCTTGCGCAAAGACACCTTCCGCGCCCTGGAGATCGCCGATGAACAGGCCGAGATCCGGGCCATGAGCCGGGGTGACCTGGAGGCCCAGGTCCTCGAAGGCGACCGCGCGCAGGCGACCGCGCCGCCGGACATGAGCAGCCAGCTTCGCGTGACCGCCCAAAACGCGGCCGGTGCCTGGCAGCAGTCGGCCGATGCCAAGGTAGAGCACGACCAGGAACAGGCGGAGAACGCCAGGTCGCTGGCTGCCGTGCTGGCCGTCCAGATGAACCGCCTGGAAGCCGCGGACGAGCGGTTCGAGGAATGGTCCGCCCGGACCGCCAGCACCCGGGAGATAGCCGGGAAGGCCAAGGCCGAGCTGCAGCGCCGCGGGCAGCAACCGCCCGGCAGGGAAGCACCCGGGCCGCAGAGCATGACCGCCTGGTGGCGGGAGTTCCAAGCGGACGTCGACGCCGTGGACCGCGCGATCGAGCGTGAGCACCAGGCCGCCGTCTACGACAGCCAGCCGTGGCCGCCAGAACGGAAACCGGAAGCCGGGCACGAGGAACCGTATGCCTGTGCACCGGGCAACCGCAACCCGAAGCTGCCATACCTAACCCCGCTGACGACGGGCGCGCCGCGCGACTGGATGAACTGCAGGCCCGCGCGGACCAGGCTGCGCGCCGGATCGACGCGCAGCGCGCAGAGCTCGACGCCAGCAGCCACCACACCACGCGGATAGAGCGCGAGGCCCAGGCCGAACCAGCAGCCGACCAGCAGGCGGAAACGTCCTATGACATGGAAATGGAGCTGTGAGAGACCAGGCCGCACTGGTGTTGCGGCCCGCGGGACCTGGTCCGCTCGGCTTTACCCAGGCCAACGGTCGCGGCAGCAGCCGCTTCCGACCCCAGTCACAACGATCTGGAAACTGTCCCTCCATCCCGCGCCCGAGGCCCCCGCCGGGCACGGAAGTCATCTAGTCGCCGCACGCCCACGTCACTCCGTACCGGGCGGATGCGACACGGTGGACTTCTGATCCAGCCTGAATCGAACGTCAGCGAGCTTTGAGCAGAACTCAGGTCACGCGCCGGCGGCGGCAGCAGCACCAGCCGCAGCGCTTTCGCTGTCGGAGGCGTGGTTCGCATCCATGGTCAGCAGGAGAAGCAGCGCGAGGTTAGGGTCGGTGCGGCCAAGGGCCGAGAGCTTGATAGCCCCTTTTCCTTTTTTGAGCGAGTGGATTTTCTTAACGGTGAACAGTTCCTGGCCGTCCCGTTCACACCGCCATCGTTCACCGACCGCACCCTTCGCCCGGATGTCGTAAGATATGCCACCGAGTTCTATCATGCCCCCGCGCTTCCAGGCCCGAAGATCGAGATCGGCGCGGATCTGGCCGTCCTGGCTGGTCACTTCTATACGCCGGTGGATGACACCCTTCGGTCGGCTAAAAGTCCAGGTGCCCTCGGCCGAGCGTGCGGTCGCCTTCCCCGAGATGGTGTAGTCGATATAAGCAAACGACCGGCCGCCGCCGGCAATCTCATACGCCTGTTTCCGCCAGGAACTCTTGACGAGCTCAAGATCCGATGGCGCATCCGACAGAGGATGTAGTTCCGCACCCTGGTCTTCAGCCATGTATGGATCGTACCCAACCTGTTACCTCGGAGGGAAGAGCGCCTGGCCAGCAAATGGAATACCTGCGATCAATCATTAATGAACGCCGATCATTTACGGCAGCTGTAGTTCGTTGTGATCATGGTGTTGTCTCGGCGTAGGCGTTCCAGCGTTGATGGGCTTGGCGGGCGCGGTGCTGGTGGCGGCGTCGCCAGGCTGACCAGTGCAGCCGGTGGGCCCGGTCTCGCCGGGGTGGTGGGATGACGGTTTCGCGCAGGAGCCGCAGCAGCTCCGGAACGGTGATCGGGATCAGCCCGGTGTCCAGGTCTGAGCCGGCCTCGTGCTGGCGTTGGATGGCGACGGCGACGGCGAGGTAGATGTAGGCGAGCAGGCAGATCGCGGTCCAGCGGTGCCAGGATTTCCAGCGGGTGACCTGCCCGGCGTCCAGACCGGCAACCTGTTTAGCGAGCTGGTGATCTTCCTCGATCCGCCAGCGGATGACTGCGATGGCGATCAACCGGGACAGCGGGACCGGCGCCCGGGTGTCCAGCACCGGTAGAACGACAGCGTGCCGGTGTAGCGGTGCCGCCGGGCCAGCAGCACGCTGTGCCCGTCCCCGTGCCCGCCGGGAGTGTCGTCGCTGGCCACCTCCAGCATCGCCCAGTCGTAGTGCCGGGTGCCCTTGGTCCCTGACCCGGTGCGCATCCGGTGCCAGGCGTAATGGGGAATCATGCTGACGGCACCGGCGGCGGTCACCGTGCGGCCCGAGCCGGCCGTAAGGGCGTAGTTGGCGCGGACCGCCATCACGTAGCTCATCCCGCGCTGGCGGATGCCGCGGCGCAGCTCACGGCCGCCGTACACTTCATCGCCTGCCACGAACGCGGCGCGGATCCCGCGAGAGTGCGCGCGTTCGAGCAGGCTGTCGGCTAGCTGCGGCTTGGTGGCGAACATCACCTGTTCCGGGACGCCGGCCAGCTCGCGGTGCTCCTCATCAGCGGCGTACGTTTCGGGTAGGTACAAGGCCCGGCCGATCAGCGTATGCCCGCGGCCGGTGGCATAGGTCAAGGTCACCGCCACCTGGCACAGCGCGATACCGCCCACGGTGCCGCTGTACTGGCGGGCCGCGCCGGCCGCGGTGCCAGAGGACTTCTCATCGGCGGTCTCATCCACGATCAGCACCCCATCCCCGTCATCGAGGTGACCGGCCGCCCACGCCGACGCGATGTCCGCCACGCGCTGGTCGGCCCAGACCGCACGCGACAGCAAATGCTGCAGCCGGTGCGGCCCGCGGTAGCCGGCCGCCTCGGCGATCGTCCAGCAGTTATGATCCTCCAGCTCCATCAGCAGCCCGCGCACCATCTGGCCGCAGGACTGCCGGGTCTCCCGCCGGGGAAAGCATCCGGCCACCCGTCCCAGAAGATCCGCCGGCAGCGCGGACCGGGCATCATCGGCTACCGTGACAGCAGCGACTGCCGCATCTTGATCGTGTCTCACAACCCATCATGACCGCGGCAGCCGCACTTTGTCAGGAGAGCCCGGCGCGGTGGCATGGCATGCGGAGCGGTAACGTTCCCGGAACGGTCCGGGCGTACCGTGGCGCTCGTGGGTGAAACGCAGCCAGCGGCCGGGCAGGCACCGGTGACCGCGCGCACGGCCGGCCGCCGTTCCAAGATGGCGGCTCCCGCGGTGGCCGCGTGGTCGCTGGGTGTGCTGATAGTCCTCTTCTGCGCCGCGCTGGTGCCACTGGCTTTTGCGGCCCGGGAGGCGGAGTCCGACATCGCGATCCTCATCATCATGATGTCGCTAGCAGCCGTCGGGTTCGTGGTGGCGCGACGCCAGCCCGGTAATCCACTGGGCTGGATGTTTCTCGCGCTGGCGGCGCTGTCAGCGCTTGGCCCTGCGGCGGGGGCCTACGCGGTGCTCAGCTACCGGCTCGGTCATCACCTGCCGCTGGGCGTGGCGGCCGTGTTCCTCGCACTGTACTGGTGCCCGGGGATCGTGGCGTTCCCGCTGGTGATCCTGCTGTTCCCGGATGGCCGGCTGCCCTCGCCCCGCTGGCGGCCGGTGCTGTGGGGCTACCTCGCGGTCGGCGCGTGCTGGCCGGTGAGCGTCTACGCAGTGGCGATCGGCGCCGTCGCCACGGGCGATCTGCACATCCTTCCCGGCGGCGACCTGCAGGCCGTGGACCGCCCGGCGGGAAGCTCGGCGTGGCTGGGCTCGGTCGAGGCGGTCATCTTGCCGGTGCTGGCGGTGTTCTGGGTGGTGTTCGTGGCCCGCCAGGTCATGTCCTGGCTCCGCGCGGACGGCGAGCGCCGCCAGCAGCTCAAGTGGCTGATGAGCGGTGCAGCCGTGTGCATGGCCGCCGTGGCGGTCATCGCCGTCGGGGGGACCCTTGACACCTCGGCGTCACCCGCCGTCCAGGCGGTGTTCAACGGCGCCGCTATCGGCGCCGCGGCGCTGCCGGTGTCGGTCGGGGTGGCGATCCTGAAGTACCGGCTGTATGACATCGACCGGATCATCTCCCGGACCCTGGCCTACGCGATCGTGACCGGGCTGCTGGTCGGGGTGTATGCCGGGCTGGTGCTGCTGACCACCCAGGTGTTCGGGGTCCACCACTCATCGGTGGCGGTGGCCGCCTCGACCCTGGCGGCGGCGGCGCTATTCAATCCGGTGCGCCGCCGGGTGCAGAAGGCCGTGGACCGGCGGTTCAACCGCGCCCGGTACAACGCCGACCAGACCGTGGCCGCGTTCGGGGCCCGCCTGAAAGACGCGGTCGACCTCGACGCTGTCCGTGATGACCTGGCCAGTGTCGTGCACCAGGCCCTGGAACCCGCCCACGTCTCGATGTGGATCAGCCAACGCGACTGAGGCTGGCTTCCGCCGCCGCCGTCAAGCCCGGCCCTGTGACGAAGTGCCACTGCCGTGCTACGCGATCATCCGCCATGACCTGCACCAACAACCCCACGATCACGAACTACAGCTGCCGTATCATTGCGGCATCTAGCCCGATCAAAGGATGTTCGCCGCGCGCCGATCCGGCCAGGCCTTCAGCCTGGTCCTCGCTGCAGGCCCGCTGGGTCGGCAGAGGGGCCGACCCGTACAATGCGCGGCGTTCCGACCCCGGCGCCGGTGACCTTTCGCCCGGCGACAGGCGCACACCACGCGACGCTGACGGCTTGGTCCTGCTAATGTCGCGCGACCCTGGTGCCGTTGCAGCGGGACCGGTTGCGGCCGGTGGCGGGGCAGCCGTGCGCGGCAGCCGCCGCGCCCGCAGGGCCACCGCCCGAAGGGCGCAAGCGAAGCTGCGGCCTCGCAACGGCGAGACCCCGGCGATATATCCGGTCATCTTGGCCGCTCAACTCACTCCCCGGTTCGCGCCAGCTCACGACGCCAGGCCGCCAGGTGGGCCGCGCCGAGGGTGCGCCCTTGAAACCGTAGAGAATGTTGTCGCAGTCTCGGACTAGTTTGTTTGTCATGTAGCAGACCGGATGAGGACGAGCTTTAGGGCGTGGACCGGCTCGTGGACCGGGTCGCCGGATAATCCCAGCGCGGCGGGTGCCATCAGTGCAATGACCGGTGCTATCGGTGCAGCTAGGGCGTATGCGGGCCGGGAGCATGCCTCTCGTAATGCGTAGGTCATCGGTTCGATTCGGATAGGCGGCTCCCATTGCGCTTGGACGGCTGCTCGCCCAGGTGCCTGGCCTGCAACTACCTCGAGAATTGCTGGAAGAACGCCGGCGGCGGCCGCAGGGGACAGCCGGCGCCGCCTGAGATTGAGTTTGAGCCGGCGAATGGCCTGCTTGTGAGCTCCGGGCGAGCCGAATCACCGCGAGATGCGATAGTCGGCAAGCAGGTAACCCCTGGGCGACGTCGCGCTGCGGAGCGATTCGAGGCGAATCGGCGGCAGTCCGTCCAGGAGCCGTCGCCCACGGCCAGCGATCGCCGGTGCGACGACGAGCCGTACTTCGTCGATGGCGTCCGCTGCGAGCAGCGCTTGGGCGACCGAGATGCTGGCGTGGACGCCAATGTCACCGCCGGACGAATTCTTGAGGTTCTGTACGAACTGGACCAACCCGCCTTCGATCACTGTCGCATTGTGCCACTGCCGCCCCAGCGGTGTGGAAGATGCGACGTACTTTGCGACGTCGTTGATGAACGTGGCGAACGGCTCGATCTCGCTGCCTGGCCAAAACTCAGACCACTCGTCATAGCTGCGACGGCCGAGAATGACCGCGTCCTGAGTGGCGATGACAGCGGCAAGGTTGGCATCCATCGCCCCATCCCAGTCGATGACAAACTTGTCCGGGTCCTCGGCTACGCCATCGAGGGACAACAGCTCGTACAACACCACCTTGCGCATGCGTACTCCTCCGGTTGAGCGGGACGCTGCCTACTCTGACGCTCGATCCGTCGAAACTCACCGGTACGTTTCGGTCGGGATCCGATGGCAGGCGACGCCCACAGCGCAGCGACTGCCGCCGGGGCGACGCCCTCGTCGAGCGCGGACGTGGCCGGGAGTGCCTGATGGGATGCTTATCCCTGGGCTGCGGCGAGCCGCCGCTGCGCCTGCTCGTCGAGCGTGACGTCGGCGACGGCGAGGTTCTCTTCCAGGTGCGCCACCGAGGAGGTGCCGGGTATCAGCAGGACGTTGGGCGCCAGGCCCAGGGTCCAGGCGAGCGCGATCTGGGCCGGAGTAGCACCGAGCCGTTCGGCGATTGCCCGGACCTCCGGATTGCCCAGCACCTGGTTGTCCTGCGCGAAGGCCGAGCCCAGCGGGAAGAACGGCACGAACGCTATTCCCCGTGTGGCGCATTCCCGCAGGACGGGCATCGAGGAGCGGTCGGCGAGGTTCAGCGGATTCTGCACGCACGCGATCGGGGTGCGCTCCAGCGCGTGGCGCAGCCGCTCGAGGGTGACGTTGCTCAGCCCGACGCCCCCGATCAGGCCATCCTCGCGGGCCTGGATCATGGCGGTGAGCTGATCGTCGAACCGCTGGTCCGGCTCGTCGCCCATCACCCGCAGGTTCACGGCGGCCAGCTGCTCGATGCCAAGGCTACGCAGGTTGTCCTGGATGCCGCTGCGCAGCTGATCAGGCTTGTTGTACGGTAGCCATCCCCCGGTCTGGTCACGGCGTGCGCCAACCTTGCTGACCAGCGCGAGGTTGTCCGGGTAGGGGTGTAGCGCCGCGCGGATGAGCTCGTTGGCGACGTCGGGTCCGTAGTACTGCGCGGTGTCAATGTGGTCCACGCCGAGCTCGACGGCGCGGCGCAGCACCTCCAGCGCCTCGCCGCGGTCACGCGGCGGCCCCCAGACGCCCGGGCCGGGTAGCTGCATGGCGCCGAAGCCGATGCGAGAGACCGAGAAATCACCCAGAGCGTAGCTGTCCACGGCACCCACCCTATCGGGCGGCGGAATGGCGCAGCCCTGGCCAAGAAGCTCAGGAGCAGCGGAGGACGCTAGCGCACCCCTAAGCACTTACAAGCCAACTCTGAACCCGGCCGTGAAGGTCCGCCTCGACGGCACGAGTGAGGATTCATCCTCACGCTGGGACAGGCGTCCTCCGTCAGGTTCAGCGCGGGACGCGAGCAGGCCGCTGACGGACAGGGCCACGGCAACCGGCCGAGCCCGTCGGTCTCGCGGTCAGCTGATGGTGCCGTCGATGAGGGGTGGGTCGACCAGGGCCGTGAGCCGGTCGAAGGTGATGCCGAAGACGTCGCGGACGACGACACGTGCGGATCGATGAGGAAGACCTCCAGGTCGGTGTAGACGCGGCTGACGCAAGCCAGCCCGGTCAGCGGGTAGGTGCACTTGCGCACGAGCTTGGCGGTGCCGTCCCGGGACAGCAGGCTCATCATCACGAAGGTCTGCCTGGTGCCGGTGGCCAGGTCCATCGCGCCGCCGACGGCGGGATGTCGAGCAGGGCGGCGGCATCGGCGGGGCTGTCGTAGTCGTCGGGGTCGCAACCGTGGGCTCCGGCTTGCTCTCTGTCAGCTGCTCGAATCGGTGGGCGGCAGCTTATGCCCGGTCTATCCGCACGATGGTGATCAGGTTCGCTTCGACCTCGTACAGCACCCGGTAAGGGCCGACGCGCAGCCTACGGTAGGCGCCGCGGACGAACGCACCCGGAGGCGCTGGATCGTCAGCTAAGGCTTCCACGGCGCGGTTGACGGCCATCATCCCGGCCTGGTCGGCCATGAGGCGGACGAAGGTCGCCTGCGCGATCTCTGCCCAGATGATCCTCACCGGGAGCCGCCGAACACCTCAGCCATGAACTCCTCGTGCGACTTCAGGCCCGGCCGCCCGGCCGCCTTCCACGCCTCGTGCTCGGCGATGGCGGCGTCGATCTCGGCTTCCTCGACCTGCTCGGCGGATGCGCGGTCCCGCAGGGCCTTCAGCGTGTGGTACTCGTGCACCGGAACCACCACAGCGGTTTCGCCGCCGAGACGGATGACGTCGTGACTGTCGTGCTGTGAAGGCTGCGCGCTCATGCCACGATGCTAGCTCGCCGCGCCGCCAGCCCGGCCGTATGGACGGCGCGGGCGCGCCGAGACACCCCGGTTAGTTATGTTCGGGATCGCATTCGGCTGGGCCACTGGCTCCTGACGCACCGGACATACCCGATCGGCCGCAATGTTACGTACAGTAGCGGGATAAAGGGATCGGGCGCTGCGGCCGTGGACCGGCGCGTGGACCGAACCATCGGTGCAACCACTGCAATCGGGGCCATCAGTGGCACAACTCTGTCGTATCCGTGCAGGTAGTGGGTACGGCGCACGCGGCCGGGCTTCTCATAATCCGCCGGTCGTGAGTTCGAGCCCCACCCGCACCACCCATCCTGACCTGTCGAAACGTTCGAAATATCTCTGGTCCGGGGAACGCCGCCAGAGGAACATACGGGGAACATCCGTGCCGTTCGTGACCAGTTTCCGGCCTTGCGGACGAGCGCGGCGACCTGCCCGGCAGCGGCCAGGTGCGCCTGCTTCGGCGGGTGGTCATAACGCTGGCTGATCTCCGGGCTGACGTGGCCGACCTGGCGCATCACGAGGTCCTGGCGGATCTCGGCGTCGTGCATCAGCGGGTTGCCGGTGTGCCTGCCGCCCGCATAACCTCCGCCCATGTCGAGCGACCTCTCCGGTGAGATCACCGCCATAGCCACTACGGTGCTCGCCGTGTTCGCGATCCTCACCGGCATCTACGCGATCCGGGCTTTCCGCAAGCAGTCACAGGAAGTTCGCGCCATCGAACAGCAAGTCACAGACCAGCGGGAACTGACGCGGCAGCAGGGCGAGATCCTGAAGGTCCAGTCAGGGCAGCTTGAGCTCCAGCGCACGCAGCTCGACGAGCAGAGGCAGGTGAACGCCAGGCAGGCCGAGGTCCTCGCGCTTCAGGCCGACGATCTCCGCGAGTCACTCGCCGGGCGCAAGCGCGAAGCTGACCTCCGGCACCGTGACCAGGCCTCCCGCGTGTTCATCGCGGAAGAAACCTACGACACGAACCCGGAGGGCCGCCCCGCAACGGACGTTTCCCCTCCGTCCGTGACCGCAGTGGTGAGCAACACCAGCGACCAGCCCATATACGAAGCGGCACTCTGCTGGCACCTCTGGACGGCCGGGTAAGGCGACCCGAACCGCGAATCGCTCGACACCATCATGCCCGGCGAACGGATCACCCAGACGCGGACCTTCCCGCTGGATACCGACATGGCCGCTAGTGGTGCCGTCGTCAGGTTCCGGGACGCCGCAGGTGTGGTGTGGCTACGCCGCCCGGACGGTTATCTCAACGATTTCCCGCGCAACCTGCCAACGCAGTTCACCCGGCAGCCTCCCGTCCACAGAAGCCAAAGTCAGATGCTCGACTTCATCGTGGTCGATCCCCAAAGCCACGCATACTGCAGATGCCCGACCGGTACAGCGCTGCCAGCCCGCCCCCCGCGCACGAGCTCGAGATACCCGGGTCGGACGACGGGGGCATCTATACCGAGCGGAACCAGCTCGGCGGGCCAGACGAGTACACGGTGAACTACGACATTTGGAACCACCGGGGTTATCGCGCCGTCGCCATGCTCGTCCTGACTGGCCCGGCCACGCCTGAGGCGCCACATGGCCCTGGAGAGTAAAGCGTTCCCTTTGGACGGATTTGTACACGAAACACGCATGAATCTGCGGCTTAGGCCGTCGTCTCATAATCGGCACGCCGGAGGGGCGCTGACCGCGAACGCGGGGCTGGCCGCGATCAGCGAGTTGTGTGACCGGCTGGGCGTGATCGAGGCGCTGGATGCGGCGGTCGGACCTGTCAAGCAGCGGGACCTGATCAGGAACCGGGCACGGGGAGGCTCCTCCAGTTGTGGCGCCGCTGGCCAGCTGGCCACCGACTCTTGACAAGAAACTACTTGTTAAATATAGTTCTTGTATAAGGTGGCGCGAGGCCGCCCGGCACAAGGAGAGCACCATGACCGCAACGACCGACATCGCCGGCTACCAGGCGACCAAGACCTTCGAGTCCGCGCCCGGGGCCGTGTTCGACGCGCTGACCTCCGCCGACGCGATCACCAGGTGGTGGGCCCCCGCCACCGGATCGGGCATCGCCGGCGGCGAGCTCAGACTCATGTTCCGCGGCCAGGAAGTGCGGATGCGGGTTGACGAGACCGCCCCGGCCGCCCGGGTCTGCTGGACCGTGCTCGCCTCAGTGCCCACCCCGGACTGGGCCGGCACCACGATCACCTTCGACATCGCGCCGGCCGGGGACGGCGGCACGGTCCTGCGCTTTACTCATCACGGCCTCACCCCGCAACTGGAGTGCTACTCGATGTGCCACGCGGGCTGGACCCAGTCCCTGGCCAGCCTGGTCGACTACGTCGACCGTGACGGCGGGAACGCGTCCGGCTAGGCCACCGACGAGCGCGCCGCCGCCTGCCGCGAGCATCAGGCCGACACCGTGAGCTAAACCCGGGAAGATCAGAGCGACATGCCAAGACCCAAGAGCCAGGCGGACGCCTCAGCACCGGACGCGGTGCTGAGGGCGCTCGCCGACCCGCACCGCCGGCAGATCCTCCGCCTGGTGCAAGGCCATGAGATGGCCGCCGGGCAGATCGCGGCGAGGTTCCCGCTCACCCAGCAGGCGATCAGCCAGCACATCGCGGTCTTGAAACAGGCAGGCCTGCTCACCGAGCGCCGCGACGGCACGCGACACCTCTACACGCTGCGACCCGAAGCGCTGGACCCGGTGCGGGCCCTGCTCGCCGAGTTCTGGCCGGACGCGCTCGCCCGCCTCAAGGACGCCGTCGAACGTGCCCACCCTCCCCAGGAAACGAGATAACACCGTGCCCCCATCCCCGCCCGTGACCGCGACCACGCGCATCGCCGCACCGCCCGAGGTGGTTTTCCCGTACTTCACCGATCCGGCGCTGATCGTCACCTGGCTGGGCGACCGGGCCGACCTCAACGCGCAGCCCGGCGGAGTATTTGCCATCGACGTGGGCGCCTCGCCAGCACGCGGCACCTACCTCACGGTCGAGCCGCCCACCCGCGTGGCCTTCACCTGGGGGCTGCCCGGCAGCGAAACGATGCCAGCCGGCAGCACCACCGTCGAGGTCATCCTCACCGCCGACGGCGACGAGACCATCGTGTCGCTGACGCACCACGGCCTGCCCGATGAAGACCAGCCTGCACACAAGAAGGGCTGGGACACCCTCCTCAGCGCCCTTCCCGCCGCAATCAAGCACCGCTAGGCCGGGACGGCTCAGCGTCCGACGTGGACGCAGCGGACCGGAGGTTTCCGTGGATACCTCCCGTGGGAGGCCTAAGGTTCACACCCGGACTGCCTGCCCGCCCAGGGACAAAGAAGCTGACCGGAGAGCCCGGCGAAAGCGGTACAGATAAGTGGGTGACACGGCCCGGCGAATGTCGGCAGGTGCCGCTCTGACCTGGGACGAGGTCATTGCTACGTGAGAGTCATCTCACCGGGGAAGGCACCTATCTCGTGGTCAGGATACGCGGCAGGAAGCGGCAGCAGCCGCGGGTCGGCACGCCGGAGGCAGCGCTGACCGCGAACGCGGGCTGGCCGCGATCAGCGAGTTGTGCGGCCGGCTCGGCGTGATCGAAGCGGTGGATGCCGCGGTCGGCCCCATCAAGCAGCGGGATCGCGGGTTTAGCGCTGGGGAGCTGCTGGCCGGGATCGCGGCGGCGCAGCTGGCCGGGGAGGATTTCCTGACCGGGCTG
>Ga0302179_10000456_pt1 | contig 26993 bp, 19 predicted proteins | sample I_Palsa_E3_1_FD_198788 | JGI IMG/M metagenome (GOLD analysis project Ga0302179, IMG submission 198788) | Peat permafrost microbial communities from Stordalen Mire near Abisko, Sweden - I_Palsa_E3_1 | ecosystem: Environmental > Terrestrial > Soil > Palsa > Peat permafrost | place: Sweden...
GGTATTTAACAAAAATTTGTAATGACGGGCGGGTCCTAGAGGGTGCGCTTAACTTCTTCTTCTTCGTATGCTTCGACAATATCGCCTACCCGGATATCATTGTAGTTCTTGATCGTCAATCCGCATTCCATGCTGGAAGGCACTTCTTTCACATCGTCCTTGAAGCGTTTGAGCGAAGCCAGCTCGGCGGAGGCGCCTTCTCCGACGGGATAGATCACGATGCCATCGCGGACAAGCCTGATCTTGGAATTGCGGAAGATCTTTCCATCCAGCACATAGCAGCCGGCGACGGTGGCTTTGTCGAATTTGAAGACGTTGCGTACTTCCACGTTGGCCACCACTTTCTCCTGGATCTTTGGTTCCAGCAGTCCTTCCATGGCGCTCTTGACTTCTTCGATCGCGTTGTAAATGATGGAATAGGTTTTGATTTCCACGCCTTCGTTCTCTGCCAGACGGGCCGCCTGAGAAGAGGGCCGGACGTTGAAGCCGACCACGACGGCATCCGAGGCCGTAGCCAGCAGGACGTCGCTTTCGGTGATGGCGCCCACGGCCTTGTGTACGACCCGGACGGCGATCTCTTCGGTGGACAGCTTTTGGAGGGAGTCGCTGAGCGCTTCCACGGAACCATCCACGTCCCCTTTTATGATCAGGTTAAGTTCCTTGAAGTTACCCAGGGCAAGACGTCTTCCAATTTCGTCGAGCGTGATATGTTTTTTTGTCCGGATACCCTGTTCGCGGAGGATCTGGCCTCTTCTGTTCGCCACTTCTTTTGCCTCGCTCTCATCCTCGTAGACCTTGAATTTTTCCCCGGCCTGCGGAGCGCCGTTCAAACCCAGGAGCAGTACCGGTGAGGAGGGCGGTGCATCTTCGATACGTTTGTTCCGTTCGTTGAACATGGCTTTGACGCGGCCGAAATATTGTCCCGACACGACCAGGTCGCCGTTGCGGAGCGTACCGCTTTGCACCAGTACCGTCGCTACATAGCCGCGGCCTTTGTCCAGTGATGCTTCGATGACGCTGCCCGTGGCTTCACGACCGGGGTTGGCCTTCAGGTCGAGCAATTCTGCTTCGAGGACGATTTTTTCCAGCAGCAGGTCTACATTCAATCCTTTTTTGGCCGAGATCTCCTGGGACTGGAACTTACCGCCCCAATCTTCCACCAGGATATTCATGCCTGCCAGCTGTTCCTTTATCTTTTCGGAGTTGGCGCCGTCCTTGTCAATTTTATTGATGGCGAACACCATGGGCAGACCGGCGGCCTGGGCATGGGAGATCGCTTCTTTTGTCTGAGGCATTACAGCGTCGTCGGCGGCTACCACGATGACGGCTACGTCAGCGGCTTTTGCACCGCGGGCGCGCATGGCGGTAAAGGCTTCGTGACCCGGTGTATCGAGGAAGGTGATCCTTTTACCGGTAGTCGTCGTCACCTGATAGGCACCGATATGCTGGGTGATCCCGCCGGCTTCCCCGGCAACCACATTAGCGCTGCGGATATAGTCGAGCAGGGAGGTCTTGCCATGGTCTACGTGGCCCATGATCGTCACGACGGGTGAACGGGACAACATATCTTCGGGGTCGTCCTGATCTTCGTCCTCTTCCATTTCGGCCGCGTCGTCGATGCCGATAAACTCTACCGTATAGCCGAACTCGCCGGCCACCAGCTCGATGACGTCGGCTTCCAGGCGCTGGTTGATGGACACCATCATACCCAGGCCCATACATTTGCCGATGACATCGGCGTAGCTCACGTCCATCAGGTTGGCGAGCTCGCTGACGCTGATGAATTCCGTGACCTGCAGCCGGTTGTCCAGTAATTCTTCGCTACCGGCCTGTTCGGCCATTTCGTCGCGCTTGGCACGGCGATATTTGGCCTTGAGGCTTTTGCCGCGGCCGCCGGCTCCCGCCAGTTTAGCTTGTGTCTGCCGGATCTTTTCCTGGATCTCTTTTTTATCGATCTCTTTTGCCTCCCGGGTGGTATGACGGGGATCGGGGCGTCGGTTGCCGCCATGACCGGGTCCGCCTGCGGGCCGGCCGCCGGTGTTCCGCTGGATGGGAATGCGGCTTTGTCCCGGTGGCCGGGGGTTGCCGGGCTGGCCTGCTCCGTGCTGGCCGCCACCATGTGCGCCGCCGTGCTGGGTGCCGCCACTATGCTGGGCGCCGCCCTGGTTATTTCCGTGAGGGGGTCTTCCGCCGCCGCTGTGATCTTTTTTCTCGATCGGAATGCGTTTGCGTTTCCTTTTCTCCTCCGAGGGCTGTTTTGGCCGGGTATCGTTATTGGTTGGTAATTCGATCTTGCCGAGGATTTTGGGGCCTTCCAGTTTCTCCGCTTTGATATTTTCGATCACGGGCGGCGCCTCGTTTTCTGTTTCTTCCGAAGTTTCTTCGGCCGTCTGTGCGGTGACCACCGCGATTTCCTCTTCGGGGGCGTTTACGGCGACTGCGGGTTCTTCGACGACGGGTGTTTCAGCCACACGGGAATCGGGCTGTTGCAAGACCGGGCTTTCTTCTTCTCTGACCGGTACTTCCCGGACAGGTTCAGGGGCGGTTTCTTTTTCAACTTGTTTCTTTCCGCCTTTCTTAGGCCGCGTAGAGGAGTCGATGGCAGAGAGGTCGATCTTGTCAATGACTTTTGGGCCTTCCAGCTCGGGGGCTTCGATCTTGACAATTTCCGGCTCTGCGGGTGTTTCCTCGATGACCGGAGGGGGCGCCACTGCCACTACAACGGGTTCTTCCACCGGCTGTTGTTGTGACGGCTGTTGTTGTGACGGCTGTTGTTGTGAGATCACGGGCGCCTCTTCTTTAACCGGTTTTTTTACGGTAATCTCTTTTTTAACCGGCTGAGGTTCTTCTTCTTTTTTCTTTTTGCCTTCGAGGCTTCCTTTTGGCAGGTCGATCTGATCGCTCTTGATCTTCGCAACCTTATCTCCCTGGAATTCCTGCTGTAAAGACCTATACATATCCTCCGTCAATTTTGACGTAGGTTTCAGATCGTCTTTACTGAATCCCTTGCTCACTAAAAAATCCACCAGGGTGTCTTTCCCGACGTTGAATTCCTTGGCTGCAGCCATTAAGCGTAATGTCGTAGTTTCTGCCATAAATGAATATGCGAGAAATTCTCTTTCAAAGAAATTAGCGAATTTCTCGCAAACCGCTAATGTCTGACCTATCGGTCAAGCCGGCTGTGCCGGCTTTTGTGTAAAAATATAACTATTTGGCCGTATCTATTTTGGCCGTTATCCTTTTTCAAACTCTTCTTTCAATACTCTTCTGACTTCATCGATGGTCTCTCTTTCCAGATCTGTCCTTCTTTCCAGCTCATCCGCGGTCAGGTCAAGAACACTGCGTGCCGTATCACAACCGATCCTTTTGAGTTCGTCGATGACCCAGGTTTCGATTTCGTCGCTGAATTCTTCCAGGTCGATATCGAATTCCTCCGGTTCGCCTTCGTTGTCGCGGAATACGTCGATGGTATATCCGGTCAGCTCCTGCGCAAGCTTGATATTCACCCCTTTACGTCCGATAGCCAGGGATACCTGGTCGGGTTTAAGATAGACATTGGCGTGCGACTTTTCGTTGTCCAGCTCCATATTGGTGATCTTGGACGGGGTAAGTGAGCGCTGGATCAGCAGCTGGGTATTATTGGTCCAGTTGATGACGTCGATATTCTCATTTTTCAGTTCCCGGACAATTCCATGGATGCGGCTTCCTTTCATGCCTACGCAAGCCCCTACCGGGTCTATACGATCGTCGTAAGATTCTACTGCGACTTTGGCGCGTTCACCGGGTTCGCGGACGATCCTTTTGATAACGATCAGTCCGTCGAAGATCTCAGGAACTTCAATTTCCAGGAGTTTGGACAGGAATGTCGGGCTGGTCCTGGACAAGATAATAACGGGCGAATTATTTTTCAGCTCGACTTTTTTCACCACTGCGCGGATATTCTCTCCTTTCTTGAAATAATCCTGTGGGATCTGTTCGGATTTTGGCAGAATCAGTTCGCTTCCTTCCTCATCCAGCAGGAGAATCTCTTTTTTCCATACCTGGTATACTTCCGCGCTGACGATCTCCCCTACTCTTTCGCTGTATTTCTTGACGAGCACATTCTTTTTAAGGTCGCCGATACGGCTGGCCAGGGTTTGTTTGGCAGCCAGGATGGCGCGACGGCCGAAATCGAGGATCTCCACTTCTTCATAGAGTTCTTCCCCGACCTCATAATCAGGCTCGATCTTGACGGCGTCCTTGTAGGCAATCTCCGCCAGCGGGTCATTTACTTCTCCGTCACTGACGATCATGCGCCGGCGGACGATTTCCAGGTCGCCTTTTTCGGCATTCACGATCACGTCAAAATTTTCGTCGCTTCCGTATTTCTTACGCAATAAAGTTTTGAATACATCCTCTACTACCTTCATCATTGTCGGACGGTCGATATTCTCTGCTTCCTTGAAGTCCTGGAAGGCTTCGATAAGATTGATACTGGCCATAACACTGAATTTTAGAATTGCGGCAAAGCCGGTTTCGGCCGGCATTCGCCTAGAAAACTACTTGAATTTTTGTTGTTTTTATGTTTTCGAATAAAAAAGTATGATTGATCACTTCTTTTTTTTTGTTTTTGCCCTTTATCTCCTCTACGATGACCCCATCTTCGCTCACTTCCAGCAGGCGGCCTTCTATTTTCGATCCGTCCTGGAGAACCAGCTCCACCTGGCGGCCGACATTCTTTTTATACTGGCGGTGGAGCTTCAGCGGCTCGTCGAGGCCGGGGGAGGAAACCTCCAGGGAAAAGTCGCCATCCGGGAAAAGTCCCGATTCTTCGAGTTTCTTGTATAGGGCCCTGTTAAATTGGACACATTTCTCGATAGAAATCCCCTGATCGCCATCGATATACGCCCTAATATTGTTAGTCGGCCTGATCCGGATGTCCACCAGGAAATAACCCGGTTCGCCAGCCAGCAAAGCCTGCAAAAATCCCTCTGCCGTCTTTATTGTCTCGTTGACCATTTGCTTCGTAAATAGAAGAAGGGAACGAGCCCGTTCCCTTCTGTTGTTTCTTTTATCTGTGCGAAGGTAGGAAAAAATCTGCTTTCCAACCAAAACTGACTTTCGGATGCCCATGAACTTTTTTATGGATCGGGAGGTAGCTCGTTTTTTTGTATTTTTAAACAAAACAACGAAGATGCCCCAGCCAGATAATTTAGGCAGTTTTTTCGCAGAGAATAAAAAGCTCGTGAAAGAATACCTGGAAACCCGGCTCGAGATCTACCGGTTGCAGAGCTTACGCCTTTTCGCCAAATCGGCCGGCTACTTCGCCTGGATCTTATTGTCGCTGTTCCTTGCTTTTCTTTTTCTCCTTTTTGGGGGAATGATGGTGGCTTTCTGGTTTTCCGGTCTTTTTCACAGTTATGTCAAGGGATTCGGTATGGTGGCCCTGCTCATCCTGGTAGTATTCATCCTGATAGCCCTGTTCCGCCGGGTTCTTTTTGTAGAGCCTGTCATTCAAAGCATTATACAAAAATCCACCGACGAGAACGACGAAGATAATTTAAACCATTGATCATATGTCAAGACCGACTAAAGCCGCACGCAGTCTGAATGCCCTGGATCAGGAGATCCGGGAGCTCAGGCGAAAGGCCCGGCAACTGGAAGATGAAATTGACGAGAAATTTAATTATTTCCAGCAGCATTCCGGTTCGATGTTTGTCCGGTCGCTGTTGCCGAGGAAGATAGAAGGCGAAGTTTTGACGGGGTTCCAGGTGTTCGATACCTTCCTGCAGAATGAACGGTTGCAGAAGATTCTGCTCCGGCTGGCGGACCGTTTGGCCGAAAAGCTTGGAGATGGCCTTAATTGGTTGGTTGACAGGGTTTTAAAAAAATAACTCGCCCCTTTAACAGCCTTTTATCATTTTTTGTCCTACCTTTACAGGCTATTTTTTATACTATGATGCCTTTAGCCGACATATTATTTCTGGCGATTGTGGTGTACTTGTTGTACCGGTTCGTTTTTAATTTTTTGCTGCCTGTTTTCCGGGCGACCCGGCAGGTACGTGAACAGTTCCGGAATATGCAGGGGCCGGCAAACGATGTCGGGGGTTCTTCGCAGCGCCCTTTCAGTGCGGATCCTTCCCGGCCGGGTCAGGTGGATAGTGCGGGGGGTAGGCCGGGTCAGGCTGCTAATAAGCGGTCATCCAAGCCGCCTGCGGAGGATTATATCGACTTTGAAGAAATTAAATGAAGATGGGCTTCAGGTGTTTTTTGAAGAACATTTCAATTATTGCCAGGCAGATCTAAAAAATTCATGAATTCCTTAAATGAATCACACCTGCCGCTTTCCATTAATTCAAAGTAATCTTCCCTGGCGATAAAGCTGACAATAGCATTGATATCACCTTTACTTTTATTGTAGTTTCTGCCGACTAATCCGAAAATAGCAGCTACCTCATTTGCAGGGTGAAAAAAAGCTTCCTCCGGATTGATTGTGTCAAGATTTACTTTCAGTTTTTCTTCAATGAATGCCGGGGTCAGCTTTTCATTCATTTTTGAGAAGGCCTTTCTTAATCCCAGGAGCCACGCTTCAACTTCCATGATGGCAAAAGAAAAATGGATATTGGCCGATTTTATCTGCCCCCTCACTCCATCTATAAATTTTTGATTTATGGCTGGATCTATTTTATGGTTATGGGCTTCTTCACGGTATTCCCTGGAATACATATCCCTTAATCCGATAATGCGGGAAAATCCTGCATCCCACATAAATTTTTCACGCCTCAGTATCCTGGTCAACACGCTTTGATCATTACCGACATTTATGATCTGGAAGAAATATTCCGCTTTATCATTGGGGAATGCATATTCTGTCGGATTGAAATTGCTATCAGTAAATAAGGTATAACATTCCAATGCTATTCTCTGATACTCGAAAATTTTCAGCAGCAATTACCGGATAAAAATGAGTTCGGTTTGCCCCTCCACAAAAATGGCAGTCTTGATCATTTATCCATCTTTTGAGAAATGTAGTCTGAGGCAAAGAAATCAAAGTTCGATAAGCCAGTATACCGGAATTTCTCAAACAGTTCTGGGTTGCTTTTAGCGTTGAGGGCTGTAACTATGCTAGCGTTTCTTTGAAGTACATTCCAGTGAACAATATCAACTACATCCATTAAGAACATGTCATTGGAGGTAGCGATCAGTTGTATATTGTTATGTTCACATTTGTCAAAAACGATTTTCCCTAATTTGGTGGCTCTGTCGTAATCCAACCCTTCACAAAAATCATCAATGACAACTGTCGCTGTTTTCCTTTTAGCTGTTAAAAACTCAATAAAGATAAGCAGGGACAGGCTTCTGAACATGCCCTGCGATAGTTCATAATGAGGCAGATAATTTTTTAACCTGGATTCTTTAATAAAAAGCCATTTGGCCAGTCCTTTTTCTTCTTCAATATAGTCTATGGCCTCTATCTTATATCCTAATTGATCTAAATAATTTCGGACTTGTTCTTTGCCGGCCTTATTTAAAGATTTATATAAAGCGGGTATTTCTTCGACAACGGTCAGCAAATTATATTCCTGTTGATTGTAGGGTCTGTCAGGACCGATCGAGCCGAATTTAAACCCAAAAGAATTTTCAGCCCAGATAGCAATATCTTCGAGGAAAGGATATTTTTTAACATCCCGTATCGTATGAATCACTAACTTATTGGCGGGGGGATATATTGAATCTTTTTGGTGGCTTAACAAATTATTAATGGTGGCAGTTTCAGGACCTGTTCTATGCAAAAGAGTTCTCTCATTTATTACTATTTCTTCATATTCAACAGCCCATTCGCCATTTGGATATGCGGTTCGGAACTTATAATTGATCTCATCACCCTCTTCCTGAAAAGTTATGTCCCATTCTGTTGCTTTATAAAGGCCGGTTTTTTGGGTGATTAATTTTCCTAAATAATCAATGGCAAAAAGAGTTTTGGATTTGCCGGTGGAATTTTTACCTACCAACAGGCAAACCTTATCAAACTCAAGATTTTTTATTTCCCAATCATTGTCTTTATATGATAATTTGGTAAGTTTCATGGTATGCCTTAATAGTAATAAGTCAGGTAAATTCTTTAGCAAAAACCTTGCGCAAATTTACAATTTTTGAATTCCTGCAAACGATAATTTTTGTAAGATAATTAAATAGGTGTACGAGTTTTCAATAATTTTCAGAACGCCTTGGCATTTACCACTGAAAATCGAGCAAGCTGATACCCGGGCGCAGGAACAGTCCTTTTAGGCCGGCCAGTTCCGCGCCTTCTACATTGATGATGGCGTCGTCTACAAAAAGCGTCTCCTGTGCGTTCAGGTGATTTTCCTTTAAAATAAATTCAAAAGACTCCCGGTCGGGTTTTCTTATTCCCATCAGATGGGAATAATAGGTCTTTTCGAAATGCTGGTCGAGCGATCCGTCGCCAAATGTGCCGGTCCAAATCTGCTGCAATGCGGCCAGGTGGAGGGCATTGGTATTGCTAAAAAGAAAAAGCCGGTAGTTTTTCCGAAGCTCTTTCAGCAATTGGATGCGTTCAGCGGGAAAGTCGAGCAGGAGGGCGTTCCAGCTGTCGATGATGTCCTGATCCGGCACGGCAAGGCCTGTTAGTTGCCGGACCGAGTCGATAAACTCCCGGTCGCTGATCCGGCCGACTTCATATTCCTTAAAAAAAGATGCGGCGAATCCGTGACCGAAATATTCCCGGAAATTTTTTACGCCGAGGGCGACGAAAGCATCTTCTGTCCGCCGGTTATCCAGGTTCAGGATGACGCCGCCCAGGTCGAAGATGATGTTTTTGATACCCTGCATACTACAAATTTTATTCGCACCCTTTATTTCTATTAACTATTATCTATTATCGATCAAGCGTAAAAGCGGCCTCTTTCAACTCTCTCGGGTTACCGCCGACGTATACCCTGAAATCGCCGGGCTCAAAGATATGCTGCAGCCGGTCATTATAAAAACGGAGATCGTCGACCGTGATGCTAAACGACAGCTTTTTTGACTCGCCTGCCTTGAGGTAGACCTGCTGAAACCCTTTCAGCTCCCTGACAGGCCGAACGACGGAGCCGACCATATCGCGGATGTAGAGTTGTGCCGTTTCCTGCCCGTCATAACTGCCTGTATTTGTCAGCGTCACGGTTACAGTAAGCTTTCCGCCGGGCCTGAAGGAAGGGGCGCTCAGGATAAGGTCGCTATAGGAGAAGGTGGTATAGCTGAGCCCAAAACCGAAAGGAAAGCGAGGATCGTTGGGCAGGTCGGTATAGGCCGATACATAGTTGACGTCCTGATCGTCTTTGGCGGGGCGGCCGGTGGAAAAATGATTGTAATAGATGGGTATTTGTCCTTCCGAACGGGGGAAGCTCATCGGGAGCTTACCAGAAGGATTATACTCCCCGAAAAGAACGTCAGCCATCGCATTGCCGGCTTCCGTTCCCAGCCACCAGGTATACAATATCGCGGGCGCATGGTCCGCCGTCCAGCCGAAGACGAGCGGGCGGCCGGCGCTAATCAACAGCACGACCGGCTTACCCTTGGCCATCACGGCTTTGATCAATTCTTCCTGGACGCCGGGCAGATGGATATTGCTTCGGCTTTTGGCCTCGCCGGACATATCCGGCTTCTCGCCGACATTCATGATGACTACGTCGGCCTGTCTGGCGGTTTCGACGGCTTCGGCGAATCCATCCCGGGAGGTATCGGTTAGATCGCAGCCCCGGGCATAGAGGAGCTTCGTGCTGTCACCGGCCTTGCGCTGTATTCCCGCCCAGGGGGAGATAATACGGTCCGAGTCATCGGGCCATTCATAGGACCAGAATCCTAAGTTATCTCTTACGGATTTGATCAGGGGGCCGATCAGGGCAATGGTGCCTCCTTTTTTAAGCGGCAGCAGCTGATGGTCGTTCCTGAGCAGTACAATGCTCTTTTCCGCCATGGCCTGTTCTGTTCGCAGGTTGTCGGCGTTGTTCCATTGTTGTGCCGCGCGCCGGGCATTGGAAAAACGAAAAGGATCATCGAAAAGGCCCAGCTCAAATTTTTTTGTGAGTATGCGGCGAACGGCATCATCGATCAGGGTCATGCTGATCTTCCCTGCCTTTACCAGGGCGGCGAGCTGGGTGATATAGCTGCGGCTTTCCATGTCCATATCGCAACCTGCTGTCACGGCGGCCAGCGCGGCTTCGTAATGGTCTTTGACATAGCCATGCGCGATCATTTCACCCACGGAGCCCCAATCGCTGACGACAAATCCTTTAAATCCCCATTTACCTTTCAGCACTTCGCGTTGCAAATAGGCGTTACCGGTAGCCGGAATGCCGTTGAGGTCGTTAAACGAGTTCATAAACGTAGCCGCTCCGGCTTCTTCGGCTGCTTTGAAGGGCGGCAGATAGATCTCCCAAAGCGTTCGGAGGCTCATGTCCACCGAGTTATAGTCTCTACCGCCGATAGCGGCGCCATAGGCGGCAAAGTGTTTCGCGCAAGCCATGATGGCCGTTGTATCGCCCAGTCCTTTGCCCTGGAAGCCCAGCACCCTTGCCCTTGCGATGCAGGAGCCCAAATAAGGGTCTTCGCCTGCACCCTCCATCACCCGGCCCCAGCGGGGGTCGCGGGCGATATCGACCATCGGCGCGAAGGTCCAGTGGACTCCGGCGGCTGCGGATTCGGTAGCGGCTATACGTGCGGATTGCTGAATGGCGGGCAGGTCCCAGGAGGCGGCCTCCGCCAGCGGGATGGGGAAGGTCGTCCGATAGCCGTGAATGATATCCTGGCCAAAAAGTAAGGGTATCTTCAGCCGGGATGTCATGGCGATCTCCTGAAGCTGCCGCGTATGCTCTACTCCCGTGACGTTGAGCATGGAGCCGACCAAGCCCTTACGGATCTGGTCCTGCTTGTCTCCTTCTTTCGTAATCGGGCCCGTCGCCTCCCAGTCGCCATTATATTGATTCATCTGGCCGATCTTTTCTTCCAGGGTCATGAGTCGCAGGACCGAATCGACCCTTTGCGGTATAGTCTTTTTTTGTGCCTGTGCCCCCGGCAGGATTAGCAAGAGGATCGCGGCTGTCAGGACAGGAGGCCACGCTTGTTTCATGTGCTGGTTATTTTACCCAATTGACATTGGCGGAAAGAACATCGCGGGAGTTGCCGCCTACCATGATCAAAAAATCGCCGGCTTCCCAGTCGTATTTTAATTCGTTGTTATAAAACTTCAGGTCTTCCGGGGTGATGGTAAAGGTTAGCTTTCGGGATTCCCCGGCCTTCAGGTCTATTTTCTGAAATCCCTTTAATTCCTTTACCGGCCGGGTAATGCTGCCCACGAGATCACGGATATAAAGCTGTGCGACTTCCCTGCCTTCCGACGCTCCGTCATTTGTCACGGTGACCGTTGCAGTTAGCCGCTGATCGCCCTTCAGCGCGTTGCTGCTTAGCGTCAGGTCGCTATAGGTAAAATGTGTATAGCTCAGTCCATAGCCAAAAGGATAGACCGGATCGTTGGATACATCCAGATAGTTGGACCGGAACTTTTGGAACCAGGCGCCTTCGAGGGGGCGGCCGGTATTCATATGATTATAATAGATCGGCACCTGGCCAACGTTTTGCGGCCAGGTGGTGGTGAGCTTGCCGGAGGGGTTGGCGTCGCCAAACAATACATCGGCGATGGCGTGGCCGGCTTCGGTGCCGCCGAACCAGACGTTGAGGATGGCCGGCACCTGGTCGTTTTCCCATTTGATAGCCAGGGGTCGGCCGGTGAACAGCACCAATACGACGGGTTTACCGGTCTTGAGAAGTGCCATCAGCAGGTCCTGCTGTGCTTGTGGGATTTCGATATTGCTGCGGCTGCTGGATTCCCCGCTCATTTCCGCCGACTCGCCCAGGGCGGCGACGATAACATCGGCGCCTGCGGCGGTATTGAGGGCCTCCTGTATAATTTCTGCCGCCGGCCGGGGGTCATGGTGAATGGGCTTGCCAAACATCCCGGCGCGTTGTTCGAACAGGCTGTCCGCATCGAGGTTGGAGCCCTGGCTGTACAGGATCTTCACCCCGTTGCCTGCGGCATCCTTCAGACCTTGCAATACCGAGACGGATTTCGATCCGTCGGCAGCAACGCTCCAGGTACCCGTCATATTCTCTTTGTTATCGGCCAGGGGGCCAATCAGCGCGATGGTACCGCCTCTTTTCAACGGCAGGATATTCCCCTGATTTTTTAGCAGGACGAAGCAGTCGGCGGCGATCCTTCTGGCGGTCGCCCGGTTTTCCGATGTAAAGATGTCTGTAGCGGCCCGGCTCTCGTCGCAATACTTATAGGGGTTTGTGAAAAGCCCCAGCTTATATTTTGCTTCGAGCACCCGGCGACAGGCCAGGTCGATCCCGGCCATGGTCACCCGACCTTCCTGAAGGGATTTCTTCAGGGTTGTCAGAAAGCCTTCTCCAACCATATCCATATCGATGCCTGCCTTTAGCGCCAGCGCGGAAACCTGTTGCAGATCACCCAGGCCGTGCGCTACCATTTCATTGATGCCGGTATAGTCGCTGACGACAAATCCTTTGAACCCCCAGCGTTTCCGCAATACATCTGTCTGGAGAAACTTATTGGCGGTGGCGGGGATGCCGTTGACATCGTTGAAAGAAGCCATGACGCTACCGACGCCGGCGTCTACTGCCGCTTTATAGGGTGGGAGATATTCGTTGAACATCCGCGTATAGCTCATGTCGGTAGTGTTATAGTCGCGGCCTGCTTCTGCCGCGCCATATAAGGCAAAATGTTTGACGCAGGCCATAATGTCGGTATTGCCGGAAAGATTTTCCTGGTAGCCTTTGACCATTGCTTTCGCGATCTGCGATCCCAGGTAGGGGTCTTCGCCGCTGCCTTCCGCAATCCGTCCCCAGCGGGGGTCTCGGGCAATGTCCACCATCGGGGAAAAGGTCCAGCAGATACCGTCTGCGCTGGCTTCCGTGGCGGCCACCCGCGCGCTCTTTTCCACTGCGGCCATATCCCAGCTGCAGCTGAGACCCAGCGGGATGGGAAATACCGTTTCGTAGCCATGAATTACATCCATTCCAAAGATCAGCGGGATCTTTAGCCGGCTTTTTTCCACGGCGATCTTTTGTACTTCGCGGATCTTGGCGACTGATTTGATATTGAAGAGGCCGCCGACCTTTCCTTCTTCGATCTTTTTGGCGATGTTGGAGCTGCTGGCTTGTCCGGTGGTGATATCGCCGGCGCCGGGCAGGTTGAGCTGACCCAATTTTTCGTCGAGGGTCATTTTGGCCATGAGGTTGGAGACATAGGTCTGCATCTTGTTCTCCTGGGCATGGAGCGCCGAAAAGGAAAAGAAGAGAAGGGCAAAAAGGAGTGTTTTTACTTTCATGATTGGAAGGTCGTTATTTTAATGCTTGATCTTTATCTTTTTCAAGAAAGCCGGCTGTCTCTTCGCGGATGCCATCCGTGGTCCATTCCAGCAGGGCTTCGTCGGGGACGGTGCGGACGGCGGTGGTAGCGCTGCCGTTTGGTTCGTTGTACCCGGTATTGGTCTGCCGGTTATAGCAGGAGATCAGGGACCATCGGGCGGTGTCGGATAGATTGGCGGCTGAGCGGTGCAGCAGGTTTGAATGGAAAAACAGGGCATCGCCCGGTTCCAGTTCCACATAAACCAGGGGGAGGGTACGAAGCGCAAGGTCTACATAATGCTGTGAGGCCCCTACCTGTTCCCCCGCGAAGCCATGTTCGATCCGCCCCAGCTTATGCGAGCCGCCGATCACCTGCAGGCAGCCGTTTGCCTTGTTCGCCAGCGTAATGGCCACCATGACCGAAAGCAGCTGATCGGGGAACAGGAATTCATTTTTGTACCAATAACCATAATCCTGGTGCCATTCCCAGGCACCGCCAACCCGCGGTTCCTTCACCATCAGCTTGCTGTGGAAATGGCAAACGGAGGAGTCGCCGTCGAGCAGCCGGTCTGCGGCCTCCACCATTCTCTTGCTGCGGGTCAGGAGGCCAAAGGCGTCGTCGCCCGGATTATACCATAGGGTGAGCTTTGTTTTCTTTCCGGATTGATCGTTGAGATCAAAAGCGTGGCTGCGAAGGACTTCATCCGCGGTAGCAATCCTATACAGCTTATCGACCTCCGGCTGCGAGAGGAAGTCCTTGACGATAAGATAGCCGTCGTGCTGATAGCCAGCTACCTGTTGAGGTGTCAGTTGAAAGTCCTGCATGGCTTTTATTTTGTAAGTTACTTATTTTATCCAAGGGCTTTGAAAGCCAAGTTTTTTCAGGCCGCCCTGTATTTCGGGGCAGCTCATAAACAGTCGCCATAGCAGTGCGGAGCGGTAGTTCTCGATCATTGCGACTTCCGGGCCCTGGTCGATGGCCAGGTAGCGCGGTGGATACCAGGCGGCCTTTTCGCTAAAGGCATCGTAAAAGCCATAAGACCCCCAAAGTTTCCCGCGCATTTGTCCATACCAGTATCTGATTGCTGCCATCGATTGCCGGGGTGTATAAGGAAAGGAGGAGATTGCCGCCGTTGGGGATATGACGCCCAGGTCATTCTTTAAATCAGGGGCGTGTGCGGCATATCCTACTACCGAATAGCTGGCCGTCAATCCCCAATTGTCTTCCCCATAGCCCGGATAGTGTTTGGGGTTATCGACACACCAGGTATAATTGATAATGGATTGAGTAACATTTTCTTTCCAATAATCGGCATAGCTGTCTTTAAGATCACGGGGGTCAAGGCCGAGATAGGAATACTGCGACCAGAACAGGGGACCACCGTGCGGCGGATCGCCCTGCATATGCAAATGCAGAGTGTCATTCTTATAGAAGCTGATCTTATCGATGTCCCCGTTTTGTGCCCAGCCCTCGTGATACACTTCTGCGGGTATCGAATGTTCGGGCGATGAAGCAGCCATGACGTATAGGATCAGGCACTCGTTATAGCCGTGTACGGGGAAGTTCTTCTTCCAGGCGGAGTCCGGGCTCCAGTGCCAGAACAGAACGTTCTGGCCGTCGTTGCGATACCAATCAAAATCGACTCCCCGCCAGAGCGTATCGATCCGGGAAGCCAGCTTCCTTTCCTGTTCATTCCCGTCCTTGAAAAATTGGCGGACACACAGCAACCCCTGGAGCAAATAAGAGGTCTCTACGAGATCGCCGCCGTCATCCGCGCGCCCGAAGGGTTTCACATGGCCGGTCGTATCATTCAGCCAATGCGGCCAGGCGCCGTGAAAGCGATCGGCCTTTTCCAGGAAAGAAACGATCTTTTTGAGGCGTTCGAAGCCTTGCTCGCGGGTTATGAAGTGGCGATGAATAGCAGCAAGGATTGTCATTAAACCGAAACCGCTGCCGCCCGTCGTGATGATGCCCTGATCATGATCGGGATAAATGTTGTCCATATGGATACGTTCAGCGCCCATGCCGCTGTTGGGTTCGGCCCCCGTCCAGAAATATTGAAAGGTTCGTCTTTCCACCAAATCAAGCAGGGAGGAATCGGAAAGATGGTGGGGCCGGTTGGCGGCCATTGTGGCCGCTGTGCCGGACGGGGTGGATTGTGCGTGGATAGTGGCCGGTAGAATGGCCGGGATGTTGGCGGCGGTCAATAAAGCAAAAAGCCAGATTTTTAGACGCATGCGCGAGGTATGTTTCTAATTATAAATCAGGGCCCTGGAACCCAAGTTTTGTCAATCCCGTCTGTATTTCCGGACAGCTCATAAACAAATTCCACAGGAGGCCGCTGCGATAGTTCTCAATCATTACGATTTCCGGGCCCTGGTCGATGGCCAGGTAATCGTTGTCAAACCAGACATTGGTTAAATTAAACGCGTCGACAAAACCGTATTGGCCCCAAAGCTTATCACCCAGTTTGTAATAGAAAAAGCGCAGGGCGGCCATCGATTCAGTTGGTGTATAGGCTAAGGAGGAGATGGCTGCCGTCGGGCTGATCACGCCGTCGTCGTTTGTCGGGGAGTGTGCAGAATAACCATTCTGTTCATCGCTGGCGGTCAGTCCCCAGCAGGAGTCGCTATACCCGTTGAAGCTGTGCGGGTTGTTCACACAGTATAAATAATTGATCCGGGAATGCGCGGTATCCTGTGTCCAGTAATTGGCATAGGTGTCCGACAGGCCGTTGGGGTTGATACCCAGGAAAGAATAATGCGCGAAGAACAAAGGTCCGCCATCGGCGGGGCCAAGCGGCAATTGAATCCCAAAGTAAGAGCTTCCGTTCTTCATGCCTCCGTTGCCGGCCCAGCCGTTCGTATAAACAACGGTCGGAAGGGCATTGGAATCCACGGGAGAAGCTGCGCCCAGTACATATGCGATGAGCGCTTCGCACCAGCCGGTAACCTGCACATTGATGGCGAAGTTATACGTGGGGCTCCAATTCCAGTATAAAACATTCTGGCCGTTCTGGCGGTACCAGTTCCACTGAACGTTATTGTATAAGTTATTGATGGCAGTCCGAAGGCTGATTTCGCCAGGGTCGGTTGTGCTGTTGAAGTATTGTCTGGCGCAAAGCAGGCCGGCAATCATGTAAGAGGTTTCGACGATATCGCCGCCATTGTCCTGGGTGCTGAAAGGGATGGTAGCGCCGGTGGTTCCATCGAGCCAGTGTGAAAAAGCGCCGTGAAAGGTGGTCGCGTTATTGGTCAGAAAATTGACGATGGTCGTGATGCGGGTGAGTGCCTGGGCGCGGGTGATGAAAGATCTTTGCACGCCCACGAGCATGGACATTACGCCGAAGCCGCTTCCGCCTGTGGTCACCTGAGTCTGAGAAATGCGTTCCAGGGCCATACCGCTGGTAGGGTTGGCGGCGCTCCAGAAATAATTGAAGGTCTGTTGCTGGACCAGTGTCAGGAGTGCCGAATCAGAGATGCGGGGGAATTTATCTGTCGAGTCGATTTCTGTTACAAAATTCAGTTTAACCGTATTTTTTAATACAGAATCCGCGGTCGATCTTAAACTGTTCGACACTGTCAGGGTATAATTGGTCAGGGGTTTCAAGGAGGATTGTGGTTGAATAACCAAAACGGTGTCGTTGTTACTATAAGAATAGGTGGCCGCTATCGTGGCCCCTCCTCCTGTCAGGGAAACGCTGGCAGCAACAGAGGAGGAATTAACGGGTGCGGAAAAAGTAAGTCTTATGACCGGGGTAGTATCGACATTATAAAAGGCTCCTGTATAAACACTGTCATTGATCGTAGCAGTCGAATATAGGAATGGGCCCGAAGGAGATGATGGGCCCGGGTTATTGTTCTTTTTGCATGCAAAAAGGGAAAAAATCGCTATCGCTGCTATCAATATCTTTTTCACGAGGTGTAATTTAACAAGAATAAGAGGCTGTCTGAAATCTGACAGCCTCTCTGAAAAAATAATCTACTCTATCTATGCATCGACTATCGCCCAGCCTGGCCGTTAAGGAACAGACCTGCGACTTCTTGTTGGGTAAGTGCAATATTAAAGACCCGTAATTCGTCTATCTGGCCTACGAAACAATCATTTGTCGCTACCTGGCCGAACAGACCATTTGGCCATGAGCCTATGACAATGGATGCGGGGGGATCGGAAGTAAAGCCGATATTACCCAAGGGGGTTGTCGCCGTTCCATCTGTCCACATAGGGTTGGGAGTAATATACAAGCCGCCCGAAAACGCGGTACTGGTTCCCATTGGAATAGCGTTCTGATAAACAGTGTATACGGAAGTGCCCCCGTTGTAGGTAATGACCAAATGAACCCATTTCCCAATTGCTGCCGTGTCGAATGTTTCGGGAATAAATAGCTGGTAGGCTGGCCCATTGAGGTCATTGAACCCGGTGTGAATTCTTACAGAATCTCCTGATACCGGCGTATATGGTTCAATTTCAGTCACCAGTTCGTCCTGCGTAGTCGTTCCGGATAGGAAGAAAATGCCGCGGGGGACGGTGTCTTCATTCGCCACTTTAAACCATAATGATTCAGAATAGCTTCCCAGGGCGGAAAATGGACCACCGCCGCCTGGCAAGGTAAATGTCTCATATGATCCTGCTGCCCCCTGGTACGCCTGGCCCCTTACACCGGTGGTATAGGTGATGCCGCTGCCGATAGGCGTAGGAGTCAATCCCAACATTTTCTCATTGGAATTTCCGTCAAAAGGCCAATAAGCGATCAGATTTCCAGGCGCCACAGAGTCGGAAGAAATATAGCCGCCAAGCGGTGTAGGCGGTGTAGGGCCGCTAGAGGATTTCTTGGAACAGGAACTCATGCCGATGGCCATTATTGCTGTTGCCCCTGCAATAGCCAAAAGGGGGAATTTACTGGTTATTCTTTTCATACTGTTTGATTTTTTTTATGTTTTAAATGAGTAAATAAACTTTTTTAATAGCCCGGATTTTGGATGAGTCTTCCGCCGGAAGTGGCTATTTCCGTGGAAGGAATAGGCAGCAGTTCATTTTTCCCGGCGGTAAAGGTTTTCCCATTAGCGGTCATGAGCTGTGCTGCACGGCCTTGCCGGACGATGTCCCAAAATCGGTCATGTTCCATAGCCAGCTCTACCCGGCGCTCGTTCCAGATGGCCATTTGCAGGGCTGTCCCTGCGGCGGCGGTGGTAGCTCCCAATCCTGCCCTTGCCCTTACCTGGTTCAGGAGTGAAATGGCGCTGCCCGTATTGCCCATGGCATTGTCTGCCTCCGCTTTTATCAACAGCACTTCGGCATAGCGTAAGAGATGTACGTTTTTTTGGCAAAGGCCGCGATTCCCTTCGAATGCTTCGATCTGGGGTATCGTGGAGCCTGGCAGGATCTGGCTGTGGTAGGCCTTATAATTGTAAGCCGTATGCATTCCAAGCAGGGACGGCACGACAAATCCGTCGAACAGCGTATCGGGCGGTCCGGAGGAGGGTAAATCGATTATTGTCGCCGCTTCTCTGAGATCGCCCGGTTCATAAGCGGCAATAAGACTGTTCGAGGGCATGTCGAATCCGAAACCATCGTCGCCCGAGGGCTGATTAAAGCCAGGATTATTCCATGGGGTAGTAGGAGTGCCCATGCCGTTATCCTGCCGCGGACCCTGAAATTCCACGTATTCCGGAATACCGTAATCCACGGAGCCATATATGCCGGTCTCAACCTCGAATATAGATTCGGCGCTATTATCCCCGGCTTGTCGCCAAAGGATGGAATAATCGGGCGCCAGTTGGTACTGTCCGGAATTAATCACATCGTTTGTCAGGCTGTCGGCTTCCAGCCAGCTTTTCAAGTACATATCAACTTTCGCCAGCAATGTCTCTGCGGCCCCTTTGGTGGCGCGGCCCACGTCGGTCGCAGATTTTAATGGCAGATTGGCGACTGCAAACCGTAAATCGGGTATGATGACGTTGTTGTAGATAGCGCTGTCTGTCGCGCGCACATAAAAAGAGCTATCCTGGTTTTGCGGTCCGGTTGGTACTGTCAATACCATGGGTACACCGCCGAACATGCGTACCATGTTGAAATAGAAATAGGCACGCAAGAATCTCATTTCGGCTGTCCGCGTCGTGATCATCGCCGGGGTCAAGGCTGAAGTCGCGGTCGGCAAATCCCGCAGTGCGACATTCGTACGGGAAATCCCTGCATAATAGCCCTTCCATAATCCCTCGATATACGTATTGTCAGAGGTAACCTGAAAATTATCTATTTGCGCGGCGGGCGCCTGGTCCAGGGCATAACTGCCTTTATCTGCGTCGTCGGAAATAATATTTGTGCAAGTAATAAAATAAACACCGTGAATATCGTAATCTCCAAATCCTGATTGGGTTGGATCAGGCGTGATCAGTGCATTATAGGCGCCGGTTACCTCGTTGACAATTACCTGCGGGTCGGTAGTAGGAGTGGGCTGGCCCTGGATGGGTACGTCCAGAAAGCTTTTCTTGCAACTAGTCAGCGCTATTGCAGAGTAAAAAAGTAAACGCCATTTATTTTTCATCTTTAAAAAATTAGATTTGGAAATTGTTGTTACAATTATCAAAAACCAATATTTACTCCGGCAGCAAAGGTTCTCGTTGTTGGATAAGTATTAAAATCGATACCCGCGTTGGTAGCCGTCGATGTAGGTATCAAGGTATTTGCTGTCAGGGTGCTACCGTTATAGACGGTCGATGCGCTGGGCAATTCAGATGAAAAACCGCCATATTTTTTAAGCGTCACCGGGTTTTGGGCGTCTATAAAGATCCTGACACTGCTGAACACTTTTTGCCTGCTCAAAAGCGCCGAAGGCATGTTGTATCCGATCGTGATATTGTTGATCCGCGCAAAGGTTCCAGATGCCAGAAAATAAGAAGACGCGGGCAGATTGCCGGCGTTTGCGCTTGGCTGGGTGTTGGAATGATTCGACGGCGTCCAATAGCTGGTGGCCACAGATTTTTCTATATTGTCGGTATAAACAACGCGTGCCTGCAGCTTGCCGTTATACACCTGGTTGCCGATGTTACCATAGAGGTCTATCGACAAATCGAAGCTCTTATAGGTTAAGCCACCCGAGATGCCGATATAGGTTTTTGGCTGGTAAGCGCCGAGAAATGCGGTATCGAGTATGCCGTTGGAATTGTATTTATATATAAAGTCTCCGGGATTAGCGCCGGGCTGAAGGATATTGCCATTTTTATCCGTATAGGCATTAATCTGTGCCTGGCTTTGGAAAACGCCGAGAACCTGTCGCATGAAAAATGCGCCAATCGGGTAACCCGCTTTGGTCTCCGTAGTATAATAGCCGTTGATATTCCCGTCGAAAAACGGCAGGCCTCCGTTTAGGTTCAGCACTTTGTTTCGGTTAAAGGAAACGTTGCCGCCGATAAAATAAGAGATCTTGCTGCTAATGTTGTCATGCCAGCGGGCAGAAAACTCCAGCCCTCTGTTATCGATCGTAGCCGCATTGGACAATACATCGCCGGCTACGATCGTACTGGCAGGATCTGCCTGGCTGCCAAAATCGCCAAGCACCCCGACATAGATCAGGGCATTGCTTGCTTTTTTGTCGTACACGTCAAATTCTCCGTTAAGTCTTCCTTTCAGGATACTGTATTCAAATCCCAGGTCGGATTCTTTTGTGATCTCCCATTTTAGATTCAAGTCCTTTACCTGCGCTGCGACGTCGCCGTTAGTAGCGCCGGATGCGGTGCTTCCGCTGTTAAAGAAATAAGGCAGATTGGGTACGATCGTCGTGACCGTAGCATCGCCGGGTATATTGGAATTGCCGAGCTCACCCCAACTCGCCTTCAGTTTTAAATATTGAAATACTTTTTGGCTTTCCATGAAGCTCTCCCTGCTAATCACCCATCCGGCGCTTACACCCGGAAAATATCCCCAGCGGTTCTGCGCGTTAAAGACCGAACTGCCGTCTGCCCGAAAATTACCGGTGAATAAAAACCGGTCATCAAAGCTATATACCAGTCTGCCGAAGTAGGAATTCGTGCTGTATTTTACGACTGAACTGCCATTAACCTGGGTCGTGGCATCACCATCCTGCAAATACCATTCGCTTTGTACGGTCGGTACGTTATATCTCGATGCGATGGAACCGACGCTATAATATTCCTGTGCCTCCGTACCGGCCATTAAATTGACCCTGCTTTTGCCAAAGCTTTGATTGTAGTCGATAGTATTGCTCCAAACCCAATGATAATTCTTTACATTGCTTATGGCCAGCAGGCTTCGGTTTGGCCCCTGGCTTCCTCCATTTACATTAAAAAATGTAGTATCATTGGGGTGCTCATACGTGTATTGCCGGTCATCGTAAAAATTCAACTCATCACCGAAGTTCGATTTAAAGGTGAGGGACTTAATTGGTTTGACCGCTACATAAATATTGCCTTGTCCCTTGTTGTTGTGGCTAAGATCGTTGGTGCCTTGTCCATCCAGCACGGGATTGCCCACATTCTGATATTGGGAAGTATTGCCGAATTTCCCGTTGACCATGGCAGGCACCAGCGGCGAAGCCCGATAAGCATCTTCCGTCATGGTTCCTGCGGGTACATTTTGCGAGAGCTGGCTGGCAAAGGATGCTGTCGTACCAATTGTGAGAAAGCTGGTAGGAGAAAATTCATTATTAAAACGAATGGTATATCTTTTATAATCATTATCGACGAGGATGCCGTCATTCGTCAGGTAGCCTACGCTCAAAGCATAATGGTCCTGTGCGCTGCTTCCGGAAAGGGAGAGATTATGATTTTGGTAAAAGGCGGTGCGGAAGATCTGGTTAAACCAATTGGTATTATAGGGAGTCGATGCAGCCGGAAGACCGGTAGTCGCCTGGATATAAGCCAGGTATTGGGCGGCATTGGCCATCGGGACTACAAATGCGGCCTGTTGGACGCCTATGTTGTTACTGTAATTCAACTTCATTTTACCCGAGCCTTGCCGGGTCGTGATCAGGACGACGCCGTTTGCGCCTCTCACCCCGTAAATCGAACAGGCCGATGCATCTTTCAATACATCGACAGATGCAATGTCCGCCGTATTGATATTTGTAATATCGTCCGTCCAGATTCCATCCACAATATATAGTGGTCCGGCCCCGGCCAGGATGGAACCGGTGCCCCGGATGATCACAGTAGGCATGCTGCCAGGCTGCCCGCTGCTGGTGACCTGCACGCCTGCCGCCTTTCCCTGCAAGGCCTGAGTAGCAGTCAATACGGGCTGTTTTGCCAATTCATCTCCTTTTACATGTACGACCGATCCTGTCACGTCAACTTTCTTTTGCGTACCATAACCGACGACGACGACTTCGTTTAATTGGCTGCCGGATGGCTTTAGTTGAATATTTACCTGGGATTGATTATTGACTTTTACCTCCAGGGTCAGGTACCCTACATAAGTAATAAGGAGTGTGCCGTCCGCGGGAACAGTGATCGTGAAGTTACCGCCAGCATCCGTCGCCGTGCCCCTGGTAGATCCTTTTAATGTGACAGAAACCGCTGACAGGGGTTCGCCGTTCTCGCCGCTCACTTTTCCGGTAACCTGGATATCCTGGGGCTGGGTGGTGGATAAAACTACGATGAGATTGTTTTCCAGCATTTTGTACGTCAGATCCGTTCCTAAAAAAATCTTGTTCAGTACTTCCTGTATAGTCTGGTCCGTCACATCGATGTCGATTTTCTGCCGGATGTCCTTTAGGGCGTTATTGTACAGAAAGCGATAGCTGGTCTGCTTTTCGATGTTGGTGAGAACCCCGGCGATTTCGATCTGTTCAGATTTAAGCGTAACCCTGGCCTGCCCGCTGACATTTGCTGAGGCATGCAGCATTGCAACCGTCAGCAACAGAAACGTTAATTTCATAATCAAAAGAGCTTTTTTAACGGCATGGAGATAGGACGCTCCAATCGTTAGGTTTTTTTTCATACTTTTATCGTTATGGGTTCTATAAATGAGAAACTTCGCGGCTTACCAGGGCATGCTTAGTTTCAATATGTAAACCTCCGCGGGGAATGCGCCAACATTTCCCGCTTTGTTTTGTCTTAGTTACGTTTATATTATATATGCATTTTTTATTTTATTTGTTTATTTCGATCTGATTCCCCTCTATTGAATAAGTAAACAGGGGCGTTAGGGTGGTCAGTTTCAACGCCTCCAGCGCCTGTTGTATTGTCTCTTCTTTAAAACTGCCCGTAAATTGTAATTGCGCCAATGCGGGATCGCCAAACCGGATCGTGACACCATACCAGCGTTCCATTTGCAGTGCGAGCTCTCCGAATGTCTCTTCCTTAAAGGTCAGCTTGTTATCTACCCAGGATGTTTCAATGATGGCGCCCGTCGACTGTTCGTAGGTAGGTTTACGGATGGTGACGAGGGATTCGTCTTTGACCGAAGGCGCCAATCTTCCAGGGCTTGAACGGAGCAGGGCGCTATCGTCATTGGCTACCACCAGCTTTTCATTGGGCTTGAGGATGATCTTCTCGCTGGGCCGGTCTTTGATCGATACTTCGATGCTGCCGCGGATCAGGGTGGCTTCGGTTGTCCTGTCCATCGGATAGGATTTGACATTGAAGCTGGTTCCCAATACCTGGATATCGATCCTGGCGGTGTGGATCAGGAAAGGTTTTTGGCTATTCCGGGCCACGTCGAAAAAAGCTTCTCCCGTCAGGCTGACTTCCCGCGTGCTGCTGTTATAGTTTTTTCCATAGCTAAGCCGGCTGCCGGCGTTCAGCCAGACCAGAGTACCATCCGGCAGGGTCAGATGTGTCCTGGAGCCGTTGGCCGTATAGATATCGTTGGTTGCAGGAACGGGCAGATGGGCGACAGGCGCCGGCTGGGAATGAGGGGCCCTGTTATAGAGCCAGGCCATGGCGGCAAAAAGCGTTACGCATATTGCTGTCAGAAGAAGGGCGCGGCGTCTTGCGGGTCTTTTTTTCGATAAGGGGGTGTCAACCGGGCCGGGGCAGATTTCCGGGTATTGGGTGGCTACCCGGTCGAGGTGCCGGCTAAAGGCCATTTCTGCCTCGTTTTTATCGAGGTCTGCCGAGCTTTTCCACAGATCGATGATCGTTTGCATGGGATAATGTAATTCCGGGTTATTCTTCAATAGCCTTTCGAGCTCACGGAGTTCTTCCGGGGCCGCCTCGCCCATGAGCTTCCTGGCTATTAGATTCCACGTAGTTTTTTTATCTTCCTGTCCCATTAGCTGGTAGTGGTGAACTATTAGGACAGGGAAAAGCGAAAAAACCCCCAAAAGAAATTAAAAATTTGTTAAACCCTCAATAAGATCTTGATTTTTAGCTAGTTGCGCGAGAAGATTGTCTTGGTGCGCCGGGATTGTCTAAGCGTGTTACTACAGAACAGTATTTTTATGACTATTGTTTGACGGTCGAAGGAATACTCCGGCCAACATCGAAGCGAACGGTATTGCCTATTTTTTCCAGGGCAATGGCGAGCTGGTTTTCTACGGTCTTTATGGAAAGGTTTAGTACTTCAGCCACTTCCCGGTATTTAAGTCCGTCTTCTTTTGCGAGTTTGAAGATCAATTTGCATTTGGGTGGCAGCTTGTCGATCGCTTTTTGGATAAGGGCCAGCATATCGGCTGTGACGAGCAGCTGTTCGGGGTCAAAATAGATGCTGGTAAATTCGGCTTCTATGTCGTCGATAGAGTTGGTGGGGCTTCGTTTTTGTTTGTCAAGGTAATTAAAAGCGATATTGCGGGTGGCGACATAAAGATAAACCTTCAGGTTCTCTATCTTTTCCAACTCCGCACGTCGTTCCCAGAGCTTGATAAATACGTCTGAAACGATCTCTTCGGCGGATTCCCTGGAATGCACGATACTCCTGGCAAAACTGAACAAAAAGCCGTATAGCGAAGTATACAACTCCTTGTAGGCTTGTTGGTCGTCCAGGCAGCCTATTCTATATTGTAAGTCTTTAATTTTACTGGCAATTATCATTTGGCAATGCAATAATCGGTCCCGGATCAATCTTTAGCAAGGTAAGAAGTTTTTAGCTTCTTACTGTTGTGACATTTTTTTCGGGTATTATGCTGCCTATTTTTTTCTTCTTACCCTCTGAATTCTCTATTTTTGCAGCGCCAATCCTGAGACGCTTAAAGCTTCCCGGGGACAGGACCCTTAGCTCAGTTGGTTAGAGCAGCTGACTCATAATCAGCGGGTCGCTGGTTCGAGCCCGGCAGGGTCCACAGGCCCATAAATATTTGTCAATCAAATATTTATGGGTTTTTTTATCCATATCCTTACCTTTTTGTCTTTTGCCTGTTTACCGGTGCAACATTTGGCTTTGAATCTCGTCTTATGGGTACAACTCCCAAAACATGCTTAAGAGCTATCTCACTACCGCCTGGCGGAATATCCGCAAGAACAAGGCTTTTTCCGCTATCAATGTGATCGGCCTTTCGATCGGTATGGCGGCTTGTCTGTTGATCCTTCAGTATGTCAATTTCGAGTTGAGCTATGATCAGTTTAATAAAAACGTGGGGGATCTGTACCGGGTTTACAATGACCGGTATCAGAATGGCAAGCTGATCCAGCATGGCACGATCACCTATTCCGCGATTGGAAAGGCGATGCAGGACGATTACCCGGAAGTAGTCAATCATACGCGTGTCGAGCCCTATGGCCCGGTGATCATAACAAAGGATACCAAACAGTATGGAAAACAGCAGGCGCTGTATGTTGACAACTCCTTTTTGACGATGTTTTCTTATTCGCTGCTGGCCGGTGATGAAAGGGTCGCGCTGTTGGAACCGCATACGGTGGTCATTACGGAAGACGCCGCCAAAAGATATTTCGGGGTCCGGGGGGACGGGGTGGGATCGGTCATGGGCAAAACCATTGTTGTCGCCGATGACACCGTTCCTTACAAGGTTACCGGTATTTCCAGGAATGTTCCTGAAAACTCGCATTTGCAGTTTGACGTACTCATCTCCTATCTGACCATGTATACGGGTAAATATCCCTGGAAAGAATCGGACTATGATTTTGGCGATTCCGATTTCTGGCATTATGTCCAGCTGCGGCATGGCACGGATTATAAAGCCCTCGAAGCAAAGTTTGCGACGTTCAGCCAAAAGCATTTCCAGGGGAATAAAGTCTCGGGCAGTGTTGAAAAATTTCACCTGCAGCCCCTGGCCGCGGCGCATCTTTATTCTGATTTCGAATACGAGATCGGAAAGACGGGCAGTGCGACGGTCGTTTGGGGGCTGCTGATCATCGCCTTGTTTATTATTGTCATTGCCTGGGTCAATTACATCAATCTTTCCACTGCCCGATCTGTTGAAAGAGCCAGGGAAGTGGGGGTCAGAAAAGTCATCGGTGCTGCAAAAACGCAATTGGTAAAGCAATTCCTCACGGAGTCTTTTCTTATAAATATTATCGCGCTGGTTCTTTCTGTCGCTATGTTATTGCTGGCACAGCCATTGTTTAATTCGCTGGTCGGCCATCGGTTGTCCCTTTCCTATCTTTTGGTGAAGAGCCTGGGTGGTTATAGCGTGACCATCGGGCTGGCGGGGCTGCTGCTGCTGGGCATTTTTATT
>Ga0302179_10000457_pt1 | contig 26982 bp, 20 predicted proteins | sample I_Palsa_E3_1_FD_198788 | JGI IMG/M metagenome (GOLD analysis project Ga0302179, IMG submission 198788) | Peat permafrost microbial communities from Stordalen Mire near Abisko, Sweden - I_Palsa_E3_1 | ecosystem: Environmental > Terrestrial > Soil > Palsa > Peat permafrost | place: Sweden...
GCCCCGTCCCCGGGAATGTCCCGAATTGCATGAGCATATCCGTGGACGGAGTGAGTGACATCGTGCCTTTGCTCTTAGCGATCAAATCGAGTTCATGATCGGTGAGCATATTGCCGTGCGCGTAATTCACATCGGCGCCCAGCAGGCCGAACCGGTCGAGCACATTGATCGCATCCTTGGTTCCTGCCATGCCGACGTGCGTTGAAATGGGGAGGCCCAGCTCTCTCGCGAATTTGAAGTCTTCGGCGTTACGATCTGCTGAAGTGAAGCAGGGTCCGCGAAGCGCCATCCCCATGCGGAGGCGTCCGTTCACTCCTTTGGAAAAATGCTCGTCACGCATCCGGCGCGCGTCTAAAGGATGCGGAGGATTGGGCACATCGGTTGTCGGGCCCGGCCCTCCATACAGGAAATAACCGCGGATCTGAGATTCTTGCAAGCCGCGAAGATTTGCGTTGGCATGCTCGGCCGAACGGAGATTGTGTGCCCAATCGGCGATCGTTGTGATACCGGCATCAAGCGCCTGTAGCGCACCCCAGAGAGCGCCGGCATAAATGTCCTCCGGGTCGTAGACGGTGGATATGCCGTTGAGCACCGCCGGATCGTACCCCGCTCCGGTCATCTGAGGCGTGAAAGCGCCGATGGCGCCCTGCCACACATGGCGATGAGTATCGACGAGCCCTGGAATGACCAGTCGCCCTTTGCAGTCGATCACTTCTGTGTCCTTGCCTGAAGCCGACAGTCCGGGGCCGACGGCAACGATCACACCATCCCGGATCAGGACATCGGAATCGGGTAGGTCTCTGAGTGATTCATCGACGGTAACAACGAGGCCGCCTTTTAGCAGGATTTCTGTTGGATGTTGTACTTTTTTCATTTTTTGAAGATTTATTGGATGTTGTACCTTTTCCATGGGCGATGCCTGACCGGGTTGAGCTATGGGTGAAAGATCGGCGCCCAGACCCGGGAACCCGTCGATAGCCAGCAGTACCACGGCGCCGGCCGTCATTTTAAAAAATGCCCGGCGGCCATTACCCGAATGATTGACATAGTCCATTTATTGAAGATTTAGAAGAAATCTTTTTGTTTCGCAAAGCTGATTTTTGAAATCTTTTGACAGGCCGTTAGGAAGCTGTCTTGTATCAAAATATCACTTGCGGCCGGATGATATTGCCTGGGCTTTTGATGGTAGAAATATTTTCCGGTCACGAGAACCTTCGGGTCATCACTTCCGGCCAGCCATGCTTGTGTAACAGGTGCTAAATCAAGGTCATCCGGTGCGCCCGGGCCGCCCATTTTGGTGGCTACCCAACCCGGTTCTAGCGCATTGCTGTAGACGTCCGGCCGTAATCTGGCCGTGGCAAAAGCGAGGATAACGTCGTGCAGCTTAGAATCGGAGTACGCCTGATACCCATTCCAGTCGCGTTTGTCCCACGTCAGGTCATTTAAGCTGGGATTACCTTCCCGGTGCAGTCCCGAACTCACATAGACCAATCGTTTGGGGACCTCAACGAGACAGGTAAGGATATATGGCGCGAGGCTGTTGACAGCAAAAACCAGCGGAAGGCCATCCACTGTATTGCCCCTGACTGCTTCCCGGTAACCTATGCCGGCATTGTGGATGATGGCATCAAAACGGCCCAGCTTATTTATTTCACTGGCGAGATTGATGGTTTCAGCGATACTCGACAAGTCTCCGGCCAGCGCTCCTTTCGCACCCGGAGCGGCCTTTTTTGCTTCGCCCGCACGACGCGTATTGCGGGCGTGCAGCGTCACTTCGTGCCCTTCTTTGATTAATATCCGGGCTGCCATCTGGCCGAGCCCATCCGCGGAGCCGGTTATGAATATTTTTGCCATAGCATTTCTTTGTTTTAAGATGGTTGTTTCAAAGTTCAAAGGTTTGCTGCCAGTCCTATTTAACAAATGGTAAAAAGCATATTTTTAAAAATGGGCGTCGGTAAATAAGGATTTTGTACAGTATTCCCAGGATATCTGAATACAGGATGTAATGGTTTGTTCGCTCATGCCGAGCATTTTGGCAATTTCCATAGGGGGATAGCGGTCGATCACGTGAAGGTTGAAAACCGTACGATGCCCGGGGGGCAGTCGTTTGATCGTTTCAATTACTTCAGTGTAAAATGTAGGGGTTTCCAAAGGCGGCAAGTGCAGGGCTCCCTGGAGGGGATTCGGGAGTTTGCCGTGCAGTGGCAGATTTATTTTTGGCTTTAGCTCCCCGATAATCGCAGCAATCACCGTTCTTTTCATCCATGCCGTAAGATGAAAACCTGGACCGTTTTTGCGAGCATGTCTAAAATGCGTGAAGTTGCGGAAAATGACAATAAATGCATGGTCGGTCAGCCGTCTGGCCTCTTCATAGGTATCGATGTAGCGAAAGACGACCCGGAGAAAATCTCCATAGTATTGTTCGTACAATGACCGTTGGCTTTGGCGATCATTCTTGTAACATCCATTGATAATGTGAAGAAGTTGCTCCATTTCATCCGAAGTGTATTCATTTTCATGCCAATGATCAATACCTTGTAAATCATTCAGTAGCAGGTCTTCGGAATAAATTTTGAGCCGGTATATCGGAAATTGACGAGTGGCATTCCGAAATAAAGGCAGGAAGATATCGTGCTGCTATTTCAGCGAAATATCGCGATTGTCCGGAAATCCCGGCCTATCGCTGTTTTTAAGCCGATATATCGAGTATATTGTTTTTGACATTGAATAAATGGTTGATATTGATCCTGTTAGTTTACTGGCATTAAAATTGAAAACCCTGTTTATTACTAAAAAGCCTCATAATGCATATTTACAATTATCAGCAAATTCTTGATTAAAGGGGATGATTGAAAAGAAGCGCGCAATGGTGGGTGTGGCACTTCCTGGAAACTTTGCTTTTGCGGTGAAAATCTGTTCACCAACTGTCGTCACCGGAGGCCAGGAGGGTTCTTATGCAGATCAGCCGCGCTATCCGAACATAACACCCTATCGCTTGCAAGCTCGTCCCGAACATTTTTGCAATTTCCGTTTGAGGATACCCGTCGATCACGTGTAGGTTGAACACTGCGCGAAGTATGCATGGCAGTTCCCTGACGGCTGAGATTATATCGCAATACAGGCATGGCGAGTCGGGAGACATCATGTACCGGTCCGTAGGAGAGATCGCCGGAATCATTTCAGGCCGATACCGGTCGATGGTTGCCTTGAGATTATGGATTAATGCATCGATCATTTTTGTTTTGATCCACCCGACCAGACGGGAATCCAATTTTCTTTTATGATAGCAATCAAAGTCATTTAATGTGCGGAAAATGATAAGAAATGTATCATTAGTCAATTCCGTGGCTTCTTCATAAGTGTCAAGGTAGCGAAATGAAATTTTGAGAACGTACCCGTAGTATCGTTCATACAATAGCTGCTGACTACGGCGGTCGTTTTTGCGACACCCTTTGACGATTTTAAAAAGTTGATCCATGCTACTGCGTTTTACGAAATTGATGCCATATGTTAAATCTTTTGGATTCAATCCATTGTGACATTTTTAACCTGCATTATCTATCTGCATTTCGGAAGGTGACGAGGAAGAAACCGATAGGACGTCACGAGGGGGCATGCGGGTGGGTATGATCGTATGGCTGGCCATCCCTTCCGATATTTCGCCAAAATTCCTAAAGCAGGCGATATTTCGTCTACGTTAGTTTAGCCTTTTCTTGCATCTTGTTTGAGTTCAATTCGTTGCAATTTGGCACGCGAATAGTATTGAATGGAGGGTTGAAAAAACATGCGTCAAAACTATTCGGCAATTCAAACCAGGCATAACATGTTACATCCAGAGTTTAGCGTGGATTATGACCACCACAGGGGTTGTCCGTTCGCCCGGATCGAACTGGTCGAATATGGCGACTTTCAATGTGAGCATTGCGCCGAGGCTTATCCAGTAATCAAGTGGCTGCAGATTAGTTTTGGCGATCTATTGAGATTTGTTTACCGGCACTATCCGATACTTCCCCGCCATCCGCTTGCATTTGAGGCGGCTGTGGCTACCGAAGCTGCCGGGCTGCAAGGGAAGTTTTGGCGCATGCACGATATAATCTATGAAAATCAGAAATATCTGACCCGGGCCTCTTTTAGCGAATTTGCCAGGGAAATTGAATTAGACACCAAAGTATTCGAAGACTGCGGAGTGCGTCATATCTTGTTTCAAAAGGTCATCGACGACTTTGAAAGCGGGGTAAAAAGCGGCGTAAACTTTAGCCCGACCTTTTTTATCAACGGCGTGCGGTACGATGGATTCGATGATTTTTTGAGTTTACACTCGGCGTTGCGGAATATCTCCCATTTCGAAACAACAGAAAGGTAAAGGCTATCGGCAGGCGGGCAGTTGGTTTTAGTAGTAGGTTTAGGTTAGGTTGGGTACGGCTGCTTAGGCAGCCGTTTTTTTCAAAGATCGGCGCAAACTCGGCGGTTCAATCAGCGATTATGCATGCAAACAACTATCAGCGTATTGTCGACGTCATTTCGGATTTGCAGTTAAGGGGTTTCTGTTGGGACTATACCGTAGCCGGTGACAAGCTGCTTTGTGCGCAGGAAAAATGTTATTTGTCCGCTGAAGAGTTCGAGGTCCTGGAGACATATTCATTTGAAATTCGCGGACGAAAAAATAAAACGATTAATGTTTGCGCGATTGAACCCTTCAACCGCCCCTGGAACGGAATTCTTTTGTATATCGGCGAAGAGATACCCGCATAACTGACCTCGATAAACCTCGGAATATGCCAATCAAAAATAGGCGCCTCGCCTTTTTCATCTTTTCCCTAATCGCCGCCGGTCCGAATCCGGCCGCATTTGCACAGACGCAGCTTTCGATGAAGGCGGCCATTAGGATGGGTATCGACAACTACGGCACGGTTAAAGCGAAACAACAGTATGCGGCAGCCTCTAAAGATGAAGTCATCCGGGCTAAACGGGATTACCTGCCCAATCTGAATTTCCAGGCTCAGGTCGATTATGGTACCGTCAATCTTCAATATGGCCCCTTATATGGCTTTGGCGGATTGACGGCGTCCTCCGTTGGTCCCCCCACAGGGACGCAAAACTGGAGCGCCGCATTCGGTTCTCTTTACCTGACCAATGTCAACTGGGACTTTTTTGCCTTCGGAAGAAGTAAGGCGAATATTCGCACGGCGATGGCTACCGCCGAAAGGGACAATAAGGACTGGCAGCAGGAGATCTTCCAGCAGCAAGTAAGAGTAGCCGGTACCTACCTGAACCTGCTGGCGGCGCAGCGGCTGACGGCCTCCTACCGGGAAAACCTGTACCTCGCCGATACTTTCCGGTCTACCGTCGTGCAACGCGTCCTCAATGACCTGAACCCTGGCGTGGACAGTTCCCAGGCCAACGCGGAAGTGGCCGATGCCAAAATAGCCTTGACCAACGCCATCGATTTTCAGCAGGCGCAGGAGAATCAACTGCTCCAATTGCTCGGTATTCCGCCGCAGCATCTCGTGGTGGACACATTCTTTGTCACCAGGCTTCCCGCTTCCATTCCCGACTCCGGCGGCGTCAAGGTGACAGCCGCCCACCCTGCCCTTCAATATTATAATAGCCGGATCCTCCTCAGCGACCAGCTGGCAAAATATGATCAGACGCTTGCCTATCCGACATTTACGCTGGTCGGGATTTACCAGCTGCACGGTTCGGGTTTCGGCAGCGCTTATGGGTCCCAAAGTCCCGGTGATTACACGCACAGCATATACGACGGCATCCGGCCCGACCAAACAAACTATCTCTTTGGATTGGGCATCACCTGGAACTTTACCAACGTCTCCCGCACCTCCCACCTGGTCTGGTCCCAACGTTCGATCAGCAAGGGATTGCAGGATGAAATTGACCTGGCAACCCAACAGCTCGCCGCCCAGTTGCTGCTGTCAGAGACCAGGATGCAAAACGCCCTGGAAAATTACCGGGAAGCGCCCATAGAGGTAAACTCCGCAGCAGAAGCCTATGCGCAAAAAGCTGACCTATACGCCAACGGGCTGACAACCCTTGTCGATGTGACCCAGGCGCGGTATGAGCTGATCCGGGCCGAAACCAACAGGGACATCACTTTTAGCAATGTCTGGCAAGCCTTGCTGCTAAAGGCTGCCGCCACGGGAGATATGAATATTTTTTTACAGAACTTCTAAGTTGCTCACATGAAACTAATTCTGTTCGCCTTACGCAAGCCCATCAGCATCCTGGTATTTGTAGCCGGGCTTTTTTTCTTTGGCATCAACGCCCTTCGGACCATCCGGATAGACATCTTCCCCGTACTCGATTTGCCAGTGCTGTATATAGCCAACCCCTACGGGGGATTTACCCCAACCCAGATGGAAACTTTTTTTGCCAAACAATATATCAACGTCCTGCTCTATGTCGAGGGTATCAAATCCATCGAGACCAAGAATGTGCAGGGCTTGACTCTGATGAAAATCACGTTCTATCCGGGCACTAATATGGCACAGGCCGCGGCAGAAGTCGTAGCCTCCAGTAATCGCGCCCAGGTCCTCTTTCCCCCGGGTTCCAACCCTCCCTTCATTATTCGATTCGATGCTTCCGCCCTGCCCGTAGGTCAGCTGGTATTGACCAGCAATATCAGGAATAATAACGAATTGGCGGACCTCGCGAATGTCTATGTCCGGGCCTCCTTTACTTCTATTCCGGGATTGGTGTCGGCCGCTCCGTTTGGGGGGAATATCCGCACGGTCGTGATAAGAGCCGATCCTACCCTGCTGAGAGCCCACAACATGACCCCCGACCAGTTGGTGGCAGCTATCCGCGTGAACAACCAGGCTTCGCCTTCAGGTAACGCCCGCATCGGAAATAAGAATTACCTGACCCCCATCAATACCAATATGCATACCGTGAAAGATTTCGAGAACATTGCCCTGGTCAAGGGCGGCGTTCAAAGCCTTTTTATGCGGGATGTGGCCACTGTCGAAGACGGAGCGGATATTTCCGTCGGGTACGCTCTGGTCAACGGCAAGCGCTCAATTTATTTGCCTATTGCCAAGAGCGCGGACGCCTCTACCTGGGACGTCGTGCAAAAATTAAAAGCCGCCCTCCCGGCGATGCAGGCCCGGTTACCGCAGGATGTCCATCTCACCTACGCCTTCGACCAATCGGTGTACGTGATCAACGCGGTAAAAAGCCTCGTATCGGAAGGCGCCATCGGCGCATTTCTAACGGGTTTGATGGTGCTCCTGTTCCTCGGCGACCTGCGCGGCGCGTCGATCGTGATCATGACCATCCCCACGGCCATTATTTCCGGCGTTTTGTTGCTGAGCCTTTTCGGTCAGACCGTTAATATCATGACCCTCAGCGGACTGTCTCTTGCCATCGGCATCCTGGTGGACGAGAGTACGGTGACGATCGAGAACATCCACCGGCACCTCGATATGGGCAAGCCCAAGCGGCTCGCCATCTGGGATGCCTGCCGGGAGATCGCTTATCCAAAACTGCTTATTCTGCTCTGTATCCTTGCCGTTTTCGCACCCGCCCTTACGATGAGCGGCATCCCCGGCTCCCTGTTCCTGCCGCTGACCCTCGCCATCGGTTTCAGCATGATCGTATCTTATTTCCTGGCTCAGACCTTTGTCCCGGTAATGGCCAACTGGATCTTGAAGGTGCATCCCACTGCCACGGATGGCGTCCAGTTCGCTCCAAAGATCGGCCGCTTCGAGAAATTGCGGAACCGTTACTTACGTTTCATGAACAGAATGATCCCGTACAGGAAACCGATCGTCGTGGGCTATCTCCTCATCACCTCCTCAGTGTGCCTGTTACTGCTGTCCACCATCGGCACCGACGTGCTGCCAAAAGTGAATGGCAGCCAGTTCCAGGTCCGGATCCGGGCGCCTGAAGGTACCCGCGTGGAACGCACCGAGGAAAAGACCATCGCGGTTACCCAGGCCATCACATCCATCCTGGGCAATGAAAATGTGGCCATCACCTCCGCCTATATCGGGCAACATCCGTCCCTGTTCTCGCTGAATCCGATTTATTTGTGGATGGCCGGCCCGCAGGAAGCCGTTCTGGAAGTTGGCCTCAGACCGGGGTTTAAGACCGACCTGGATGCCCTGAAAGAAAAAATACGGCGCCGGGTCAGCGATTCTATCCCCGATGTTAGGCTTTCTTTTGAACCGATCGAGCTGACCGATAAAATTCTGAGCCAGGGCTCCCCCACTCCGATCGAAGTCCGCTTTTCCGGAAGGGACAAGAAGCTAAATGAACTGTACGCGCAGAAATTAATCGACAAGCTGAACCAGATCCCTTATCTGCGGGATGTGCAACTCGGCCAGTCCAATAAATATCCCGCGATCAATCTCGAAGTGGACCGGGTGCGGGCAGCCGAGTTGGGTGTCGATATGGATGATATAGCGAGATCCGTGGTCACCTCCACCTCTTCATCCCGCTACACGGAAAAGAATATTTGGATAGACGAGAAAACCAGCAACAGCTACAACGTGCAGGTCGAAGTACCCGTCGAACAGATGAACAGCATCGGCGAGCTTGGCGAGATACCCCTGAAAAAGAATGCCGTTCGACCCGTACTCAGGGACGTTGCCGCCATCACACCCGATACCGCCTACGGGGAGGATGACGACCTGGGGGTCCTTCCCGTCCTATCGGTTACCGCTAACCTGAATAATAAGGATCTGGGCACCGCCGCAAAAGATGTACAGCTTGCCATAGCTTCCGTGGGAACGATTCCCCGGGGGCTTACCATTGAACTGATCGGCCTTAGCCAGACCATGACGGACACGCTGAGCAGCTTGAAAAGCGGCCTGGGGGTCGCCATCGTAGTCATCTTTCTCATGCTCGCCGCCAATTTCCAATCCTTCAGGGTATCCGCCATCGTGCTGGCGACTGTCCCGGCGGTCATCCTCGGCTCTCTCTTGCTGTTGTTCCTGACCGGCTCTACGCTCAACCTGCAGTCCTATATGGGGATCATTATGTCGGTGGGTGTTTCCGTCTCCAACGCGGTACTTATGATCACCAATGCGGAACACCTGAGACTTGAACATCACGGGGACGCCCTTTCTGGTGCAAAGGAAGCCGCCTCGATCCGGATGCGCCCGATCCTAATGACGGCGATGGCCATGGTCGCAGGCATGTTGCCCATGGCAAGCGGCTTGGGTGAAGCGGGTGATCAGACGTCGCCGCTTGGTCGTGCCGTAGTCGGCGGCCTGGCCGCCTCCACGATTGCCGTACTCTTTATCCTGCCGCTGGTCTTCGCCTGGGGACAAGGAAAAGCCGGCGTCAAATCCGTGTCATTGGAAGCCGACGATGAAGAAAGCAAACAATACCTTTCAGCTTTAAATGAACATCATGAGCCATAGCCTTACTGCCAAGCCTATACTTTTAATAGGTGTATTGACCCTCGCCATTTTAAACGGCTGCAATTCCTCCGAAGGTGGGAATCAACTTTCCTCCAGCCCTGGCCCGCAGCCCATCGAGACCTTCGTCCTCCAAAAAGGGAAAATAACCTCCCGCCTGGAGATCCCCGGAGAGTTGATCGCTTACCGGCAGGTTGACCTGTATGCAAAAATAAACAGCTATGTAAAAGACTTGCGAGTGGATATTGGGTCACAGGTGAAGGCGGGCCAACTGTTGGTCACGCTCGAGGCTCCCGAGTTGACCGCCGAACTGGCGGCTGCTGAATCGAAGATGAAAGCGCAGGAAGCCACCTTCATTTCCAGCAACGCTACGTACAACCGCATGCTCAAAACCAGTTACAGACCAGGTACCATCGCCAAAAACGATGTCGAGATCGCGGCGGCAAAAATGCAATCAGACCAGGCCGAATGGGACGCGGCAAAAGCCTCCCACACCGAAGCATCGACCTACCTTCAATACCTCACCATCTCGGCACCTTTCGACGGGGTTATCAGCTCCCGCAACATAAATTTAGGCGCCTACGTCGGGCCTTCAGGAAAAGGTTCGGACTTGCCGATTTTCACATTACAGGAACTAAAACATTTGCGGCTGGTCATCTCCATCCCCGAGGCGGATAAATCATATGTTAACCTGGGGGATGTGGTGTCATTCACCGTAACGGCGTTCCCCGGCAAGGTTTTTACCGCCCGGATCGCCCGGAGGGCGGACGCCATGGATACCCAATTGCGCGCCGAAAGGATAGAGCTCGATGTTTACAATCCCGATAATCTGTTGTCCCCGGGAATGGTAGCGGAGGCAAAGGTTATTCTCGCGGGCAGCGACAGCGCTTTTGTCGTGCCAAAGTCCGCGGTGGTCAATTCCACCGATGGAGTCTACCTGATCCGGTCGGCCGACGGAAAAGCGGAGCGATTGCCCGTTATGAAGGGATTAGAGACCGATAGCCTAAGTGAGGTATTTGGTGATCTGCATGTCAACGATCGTTTTGTTCGCAAAGGCAGCGAAGAGATCCGGCCCGGCACCCTTATCCGGTAAGCCAGAGGAGGTCGTTTTGTCAACAAAGCCCCTTATGGATATTACAATCAAAAAGCTGAATGGCGGAAAGGCATAATCCTGGTCAATGTGGCGGAGGCGGCAATTTAGAACACTCTTCCTTCATCCGGTGACCAATATCCCTTCAAGTCGCCTTGTAAAGGATGCAGGCCAGCACCGGGATAGTTTAAGTCCTCTACTTTTTCTGAGCCATGCAACAATATAAGGATATTCCTGATTTTTTTGACCTGCTCAGCCGGCAGCCTCGATGCGTCGTTCTTCGTCCATAGGAGTTTAAGGCCCTTATGCTGTATGCTGGCAATCATATACAAATGCAACCTATTACGTTACAAGTTACAGTAATTTTTTTTCGGACTAATACGCCCTTTGACGATTTTAAAAAGTTGATGGCTGGTCATCCCTTCTGATATTTCGACAAAATTCCTAAAGCTGGCGATATTTCGTCATGGCGGTTTGGTCTTTTCTTGCATTTTGTTTAAATTCAATTCGTTGCGATTTGGCACGCGAATAGTAGTGAATGGAAGACTGAGAAAACGTGCATCAAAGCTATTCGAAAGGTGAAGGCGAATCGGTTGGCGAGCAGTTGGTTTTAGTAGGAGGTTTGGGATATGTTAGGAACGGCTGCTGAGGCAGCCGTTTTTTTTCAATATGCCATCGGAGCGTTCGCTCAATTTCAGAAAGTCTTCGGTGAAGAGGCTGGCGTAACCTTCGTTTTATTCAGCCTGATCTTATAAAAGTCTTTGCGGTTATAGCTGTGACCTTTACCGCTTTGGCTGTCTATCTCATAGGCTTTGAATCTTTTCAGTTTTACTTCGGTTCTGAAATCTGAGATAGATGTCCGTCTTTGAATAGTCCAAGATCTGGTCAGCTTTTGACAACGGCGGGTTGACTACCAAGTCGAGCATGACAAGGATATAATAGCAATTTTTTTGCGGATCAGGAAAGTTGTGTCCAAAGGTAAGATACCGGGTATTCCGGACAGATACCAGACAACGACTTCTTCGGTTTAAAGGGGTCCTGCCGCTGGATGGGTATTTTCGAAATATTTTCGGATTTTTCGGGAAGTGGATGTAGGGAAAAACCGCGGAACAGTGACCTTATACTTAAGATTCGTATATTTATATTCTATAATAAGTTTAAGCTAATTACTATACTATCGATGACAGTTTATGTATCTCATAGTGACGCTGAATTGATGCAGCTACTCCATCGCGGAGAGGATCTGGCGTTTACTGAGCTATATAACCGGTACTGGAAGATCCTCTTCCAGGTGGCGGCTGGCAAGACCAATAGCCTTGCCGAAGCCGAAGAATTGGTGCAGGATCTCTTTATGGACATCTGGAAGCGCCGGGCAACAATCGACATTACATCCAATCCAAGAGCCTACCTGGCCGTTGCTTTAAAATACCGGATAATCAACCTGCTTGCCAAAAGACAGCGAAGGATCAGGTTTGAACAGAAGGCAGGACAAGAACTGACCATAGCCGATTCGTCTACGGAGCAATGGCTGGGCTTTAACGAGCTTAATGATCGTATTTCACGTCTGGTGGCCGATCTTCCGGAGAAGTGCCGCCTGGTTTACCAGCTAAAGAAGGAAGAGGGTTATTCCCAGCGGGAAATAGCAGCCCGCCTGCGGATTTCTGAAAAGGCGGTAGAGGCGAACATCAGCAGGGCGCTCAAGGCACTTCACGTGGGTATCCGATCCTTTCTTTCCTTCTGCCTGTAACTTCTTTTTTCTCTTATATAGGGATGTATTCTGTTTACGTGACCTTATAGTATATACTTCTCGAGCATGGAACCGGAAAATCTTATTAAAAAATACCTGCTACTGGCTGAAAAATGGATGAATGGCACCATCACCCCCGAGGAAGAAAGGGAGTTTGCGCAGTGGTATAACGAGGATCAGAACAAAGAGATAGTGGTGCCGGGATCCTTTGTATCCGGCGAAGAAGAACACCGCCAAAGGATCTTGCAACAGATCCATTCTCTCAGGGCAACGGCGGAGCTCGCTGTCACTCCCGAAACTTTCCCGGACCCGAGACGAATGAGGGTCCGGACGCAGCTGGCGACGGCATCAGTACTGCTGGTATTGGCATCAGCGGCAATCATCTGGATCTTTTATGGCCATTCTCCGGTAAGGGGATCCATCGCTGCAAGACTGACATCCGATAGCCAGACCGTACGCCCGCTGGGCAACCGGGCCACATTGACCTTGGGTAACGGGTCCGTTGTGGATTTGAATGCGTTGAAGGAGGGCCCGGTTATCGGAGAAGGCGGGGTCAGGATAGATAAGCAGCAGGCGCAGTTGGTGTACAAACCTTTGGGAGCGGTCGAGGATAAAACGTCCGGCGGAGTTGTGACAGGTGATGCATCAGCGATTTCTGAAATGGTATATAATACGCTGAGGACGCCCAGGGGGGTTATGTACTCCGTGGTTTTATCCGATGGCACCAGGGTTTGGTTGAATGCCTCTTCCTCCCTGCGGTATCCTACGACATTTACAGGACGGGTCCGGCAGGTCAGCCTCAGTGGAGAGGCGTATTTTGAAGTGGCTCAAAATCCGTCCCAGCCTTTCCAGGTCACTGTGAATGGGATGGAAGTGAATGTGCTGGGCACTCACTTTAATATAATGGCTTATGATGATGAGTCGACCGTTACCACCACGTTGCTGGAAGGAGCAGTGAAGGTTGATTATATGCTGAAGAGTGCGACGTTGGCTCCCGGGCAGCAAACCCTTTTGATGCGGGGCGGTAGGGACATGCGGGTCAGGAATGTGGATGTGGAAGAGGCCGTCGCCTGGAAAAACGGCATTCTTCAATTCAGGAGTGAAGACATCAGGTCGGTGATGCGTAAAGTTGCCAGATGGTACGATGTGGATGTCAGATATGAAGGGGAGATCAGCGATCATTTCTCCGGCGCAATATACCGGAACGCCGAGGTATCCGGCTTGCTCAGGAACATGGAATTAACTCATACGGTGCATTTTCGTATAGAGGGGAGGACCATTACGGTATCGCCTTGAGAATCTGACTGCCCTAAGCCGGCTTCCGTTGCCGGTTCACCTCCCCAAAAGCGGAACTGCTGTTAAAACTCAACCCAAACTACACGAAAGTATGAAACTGCTTGCCTCATTGCTGCTCATTACCTGTCTTCATGCAGGTGCCGCCGCATACGGCCAGAAGATAACGATCTCTGTGCATAATGCTCCTTTGGAAAAAATTTTCAAGGAGATCACCCATCAGACGGGATACCTGTTCTTCTTCACGGATAAAATGCTGCAGAAGGCGCAGCCCGTCGATCTCGATCTGCACGATGCTCCGTTGGAGGATGTATTGAAGCAGTGTTTCCGGGGACAGCCCCTGACCTACATCATCAGGGACAAGACGATCATCCTTAAAGCAAAAGAGAGCGGGCCGCAGACACTGTCTGCTCCCCCCGGAGGAATCGTCACCGGACAGGTCCGGGATAATAACGGCGATCCTATTACAGGCGCTTCGGTGTTCAACAGGAGAACCAGGCGAGGAACGCAGACCGACAGCGCAGGCCGTTTCAGTATCTCTGCCAGAGAAGGCGATGTGCTGGAGATCAGCATAGTGGGATATGCCCCGCATATCTACAAGATGGAAGATAAAAAGACGGGTATTGTGATTACCCTGCAACGGGCCGTCGGCGACCTATCCGAAACGGTCATCATCGGGTATGGTTCCGTCCGGAAAAAGGACGTCACGGGTTCGGTATCCGTCGTTTCCTCCAAGGATATCGAAGACATTCCTTTCACCACCGTAGACAATGCCCTGGCGGGCAAGGCCGCGGGTGTAGAGGTCAACAAGACAGACGGTTCGCCCGGCGGCGCCGTGCGCATCCGGGTTCGCGGGGAAACCTCTCTGCTGGGGGGCAATACGCCGCTGTATGTGATAGACGGGGTGCCGGTCGAGGTACAGTCAAACTTCATCACCCCGGGATTTAACATCACCAGCCCTCTCGGTAATGCGTTGAACGGCGAAGGTGGTACGGGCGCCGGTTTGCAGGCGCCTTTCGTCAATGGGCTAAACAACCTGGGCGGATTGAACGTGGATGACATGGAATCCATCACTATCCTGAAAGATGCTTCCTCTACTGCCATTTATGGTTCCAAGGCGGCCAACGGGGTGGTGATCATTACGACTAAAAAGGGCAGGAAGGATATGAAGCCGCAGATAGTGGTCAGTTATTACGGCACGGGATCCGAGCCTATAAACCCTAAATTGCTGAACAAGAGTCAATACGAAACCCTGATCACGGAGGCCGCGCAGAATGACTACAATTACTGGCACTCGGCTGGCGGGGCTCCGCAACCCGATGTGACCGCCATATTGAATAATCCTTCCTCCTTCTTTGGTACGGCAAACACGAACTGGCTGGACCTGGTGACCCGCAAAACGTTTTCGAATAATGTGGAGCTGTCGGTGCAGGGGGGAGGGGCGGCTTCCAAATATTATACGTCTATTGCCTATAACTCTACGCCCGGGACGGTAGAAGGAACAAACTATCAGCGGGTGGCGGGCAAGCTAAGCATGGAAAATGAGATCGGCAGCCGTTTCCGTTTCATCACCAATATCAACCTGGGGTATACCAACCAGAACATCACCAATGGCGCCTACGGCCAGGCGCTGTTGGCGAGGCCGGATTACAGCCCTTATGATTCGTCCGGCAATTTTACCAATTTTGCGGCTGTCGGCGCGTCATACCAGGGATTTCAGAATCCGCTGGCGCTCACTTCGGCCACCGATAATTCCAAAACATTGAGCCTGATGGGATCTTTGTCCGCTCAATATGATATTACACACGCTCTCCAGTTCAAAAGTACCGTCTCGCTGAACATGCAAACCTACAACCAGCTGAATTATAATCCCAGCTATTTGCAGATAGGCAGCTTTTACGGCAATGTGTCTTCCAACGGCGGCGTGGGGGCGAATGGAAACAGCACTTTCGACGACTGGTTTATAGAGAATACGCTGACCTATGATAAACAATTCAATAAGAAGAATACGCTGAATGTGCTGGCAGGTACTTCTTACGAGACGACCAAGGCCACTTCGTTCAGCGCCACGGGGGAGGGATATCCCAATGACAATATCCTGACCAGCCTTTCTTCAGCCGCTATCCCCCTGTCCGTCAAGGGGGACGACCCAAGCGTGCCGCAAAGCTACCTGTTGTCTTTTTATCTGCGCGCAAACTACGTGTACATGGATAAATACCTGCTGACTTTTACCGGCCGGGCGGATGGCTCATCCAAGTTCGGGCCGGATAATAAATTCGGGTATTTTCCCTCAGGCGCCATTGCGTGGCGGCTATCGAAGGAGAATTTCCTGAAGGATGTGTCCTGGCTGGACGATCTCAAGCTCAGGGGAAGTTATGGACTGACCGGAACGCAAAATATCGGCAACCAGATGTACCGTACCCTGTTCACTCCCTACACGTATAACGGTACAAACGCGCTCGTCCCTACGCAGCTGGGTAATGCCGCTATCAAGTGGGAGACCACGAAACAGGCGGATGCCGGCCTGGATTTTTCCGTGTTGAGAGGCCGCCTGGAGGGTACCTTTGACTTTTATAACAAACTGACCGATGATGCGCTGTTGTCTTTGCCTGTGGCCCCCAGCACTTCCTATAGCACCCTGCTGCAAAATGTAGTCAGTTTGAAAAACTGGGGGTATGAGCTTTTCCTGAAGGGCGATATCATCCGGACAAGAGATTTCAGGTGGACCGCCTCCATGAATATTACGTGGAATAAATCCCTGGTCACGAAGCTCAGCAAAACCGCTAATCTGACACAGATCGGCAATACCGCCGGGCTCGAGGCCAACAATACGACGTTTATCCAGGGCCAACCGCTGGGATTGATCACCGGCATGAAAGTGTCGGGTATTATCAGAACGCAAGAGCAGCTGGCGGCCTACAAGAAGCAATTGGGTCCGTTCGCGGGCGCATACGGTTACCTGGGTATCGGTGATCCGATGTTCCTGCTGGATACGGTCAACTCTTATCTTACCAATGGCTCCTATCCCTATGAAAATGCAGTGATCGCCAGCGCGGCCCCCAAATATTACGGCGGTTTTACGCAGGAATTTTCCTACAAGCATTTCGATCTGAATTTCTATTTTACTTTTTCGGAAGGCGGCAAACTCCTGTGGGGCGAGGGGGCAAGCAGCATGGAATTTCAAGGTACCTCCAATGCTGATGTCGTGATGCTGAAGAGGTGGACACCGGAGAACTCCAACAGTAACCAGCCGCGCCTGTTGTTGAATAATGAGATTTTGAATGCCAGCAATTTGAACGTGTATAATTCATCGTATATAAAATTAAGGACTTTGACGTTGACTTACCGGTTCAGTAAATCCGGCTGGATGGAGGCCAAAGGGATCCAATCCGCATCTATCTTCCTTTCAGCCAACAATGTATTTACGATCACCAAATACCCCGGCGCCGACCCGGAAGTATCGGATGATCCCTACAGCGTAGGGGGCGGTTATTTCGACGCGAGCAACTATCCTCCTATAAGGTCTTTTTCACTGGGGTTCAAAGCCGGTTTTTAACAACTATAATAAGGACACGATATGAAAAAATATATCTTATATACGCTATTACTGCTGTTGAACTGGGGTGCATGGACAGCCTGTAAAAAACAATTGAATGTTTACCCTACGACCCAGGAAGTCGATGGGAATATCATTACGGATGCCAATAGCGCCAGTACGGCGTTGAACGGCGTATACTACCGGTTTGCCGCAAGCGGCACGGACGTCAACAGCATTCCTTCCATCCTGTGGGCGGATTCGAAAGAGGCTTATCCCTCGGAGCTCAGCGGGATGCTGAGGACTCTTTACGGCAGTGATCTGTCATTGCATATCGCTGTCGCCCTCAGCCCGGAATCACTGACGATGTGGTCGTATGGCTACAACCTGGTCAATGCGGCCAATGGATTCCTGGAGAACATTGCGCCCGTCAAATCCATCGATGATTCCACTAAACAGGAGATGATCGCGGAGGCGAAATTCCTCAGGGCCTATGCCAATACCTACCTGCTGATGAATTTCGGTCAGTATTATGATACGACCAGCGTTTATGGGATCATCCTGCGCAATCAATTCGTCTCGGTCTCTACGCTGAGCCTGCCAAGGTCGCCGGTAGGGGTGGTATATGATTCCATTCTGGCCGATCTCAATTATGCTATCCCCAACCTGCCCAATAGGAATCTCACCAAGGCAGGAACTAATGAGTGGGCCGCAAAATTGTTGAAGGCACGCGTGTTGATGAACAGGGCGGCGGCCGGGGATTATGCTACAGTGATCAGTCTCACCAATGATATCATTACAAATTCTCCTTTTATACTGGAACCGAATGTTGAGAATATTTTCCGGGTGAAGAACATCAGCAGCAATGAGGTGATATTAGGTGTGCAGCCCTATACTTCCCCCCAGCAGACATACAAATACAACGATTATCTGCACTCTGATACATATATCGTATCCGACACGCTGATGAGTCTTTTGAATGGCGATCCGCGCCGGAGCTGGACTTATTTTATCTATGCGCTGCCTTACGGACAGGGCAATGCGGGACTCTTCGCCAAGTATTATCCCGGTGACACCAGTGTTCTCAGCCCCAGTCCCATCATGGAGTACTCCTATGCCTTCCGGTTAACGGAGGCCTATCTTCTGGAGGCAGAGGCGCTGGTCGCTTCCGGGGGAAGTATGAGTACGGCCCGGAGTCTGCTGGAGACGGTACTGGGCCATGCCGGCATTACCAACTATTCCAACGTGGAGGTAGCCACGACGCCGGCGGCGCTGCAATTGCTGATCATCGAGGAAGAAATGAAAAACTTCGTCGGTGAAGACGGGCAGGACTGGCTCGCTCTCCGAAGGCTGCCTTTTTCCACCGTACAGACCCTGGTGCCTTCCATTACGTCCATCAACCAGTTCATCCTGCCCATACCGGAAACCGAAATAGAGGCCAACGGTTTAATCAAACAAAATCCGTCATATTAATGAGAAAAGTAATTTTATTTGTAGGAGCCTTCCTGGGCGCTTTGGCCGGCCAGGCACAGGGTGCAAGCGGAAAGGTTATCGTATTTAGCGGAAAGGCCGGCAGCCAGTATGAGGGAGAGAAAGTGGTGTTGTATAACCATGTCACGAACGACCATGACTCGGCCTATGTAAAGGATGGCCGGTTCGTCATCACGGTGCCTTTTAAGGAGCCGAGCCGTTATATGTTCTACAGCGAATTTGAAAGGAAAAAGAAACACGGTTATTCTCCTTTTGGGATCCTGGTGACCGGACCGGGTGAAATCACCATCGATGCGGATATGGAAAACTTTCCGGCCTCTACAATCAGCGGGTCAAAAGAGAACGATCTGTACAATGGTTTTGGCGAAGAGGTCGGCAAGGTCAGGCAAAAGATAAGGGATCAGCTGACGGTGAAGTATGGGGAAGCCTTCATGAAAAAACCGGACACCAGCGACGCGCGGTATAAGCCCATGCTGAAAGACTATGATTCCCTGAAAGTCCCTGCCCGGGTGGAAGAACTGGCAAGGTTGAAAGAGTTTATCAGTCAATATCCTGCCTCTTTTTCCGCTGTGTATGTATTAGACCTCAACAGCAGGGGCATGGATTTGAAGGAGCTGGATACCTTATATGACATGCTGTCGCCGGTCTACAAAGACAGCCGCAACGGCAGGCACCTGGCCGCGACTCTCGACGGCAACCAGGTAACCGGTGTGGGCAAGATCGCTCCTGATTTTTCCCAGCCGGACACCCTGGGCCGGATGGTTAAACTATCCGACTTCAGGGGTAAATATGTCCTGGTTGACTTCTGGGCCAGCTGGTGCGGCCCGTGCAGGGCGGAAAATCCTAACGTAGTGAAGGCATACAATGAATATAAAGATAAAGGGTTTACCGTGCTGGGTGTTTCACTGGACCAGCCGGGCAAGCGGGATGCCTGGTTATCGGCTATACAGCATGACGGACTTGCCTGGACGCAGGTCTCGGATCTTAAATTCTGGAACAACGCCGTCGTTCTTTTATATAATATCAGCGCTATCCCCGTCAACCTGTTGCTCGACCCGCAGGGAAAGATCGTTGCGAAAAACCTGCATGGGGAGGCATTGCGGAGCAAATTGAATGAGGTGCTGACCCAGAAAGGATTTACCCTTACCGGGAATATCAAAGGGGAAGACTCCGGTGAAATCAGGCTATACTATAGGGCTGTGAACGGGGAGGAGGTAAAGGATTCCACGATGGTCCGGGAGGACATTTTACATTCAGCGGAAGGATTTCGGAGCCGGTCGCGGCCACCCTCGAGGGCGTTGTAAAACCCGGCAACCCGAATGGTTCCGACCGGGTAGCTTTTTACCTGGACCCTGCCGGTATGACAATCGATCTGCAAGCGGGGAGCTTTAAGGACGCCGTTATCACCGGGGCTCCGACGGAGGACGATTTCCGGGCCCTGCGCGCGCTGGAGCAGCCCATTTTCAAAGAGCAGGAGCCGATGGCACTCGTGGCCAGGCAAGCATATCAAGTATATCTCAACGCCGTAAAAGTCAAAGCGGATGACGCTACCCTTGATTCGCTGAAGTACAAGGCGGCCAGCCTTCACGATCTGATGCGTCCCTATCAGGCAAGGGCTACACAGATCGATTATGCGTTTTTTACAGCACATCCCGGGTCCTATATAACGGCCTTATATCTCGCTCTGCACGTACATGAGCTGTCGGTGGATTCCTTGCAAATGTTTTACGACCGTTTGGGCACGGTGATGCAGCAATCCGTCCCGGGAAAGAAAATCGGGAAAGAACTTGACAGCCTGAAAGCCGGATCTCCGGGCAGCAACGCCACCGATTTTACGGCGAGGGATATCAACGGAAATAACGTTACGCTGTCCGCCTTTAAAGGCAAATATGTGCTGATCGATTTTTGGGCCAGCTGGTGCGTACCCTGCCGGAAGACTATGCCTCACGTGAAAGAGCTATATGCCGTGTATAAGCCTAAGGGCCTGGAGGTGATCGGGGTGTCAGATGACGACAGAGATCCCACCGCCTGGGAAAAGGCGGTGGCCAAGGACGGGACCGGTATCTGGCATAATGTCCTGCGGGGACTGGATTGGGCAAAGTTCGAGAAAAAAGAAAAGAGCGGGAACGACATCAGCGTCAGGTTCGGGGTAGTCAGTCTGCCGACCAAAATCCTGATCGACCCCAACGGGGAGATCATCGGGCGATATGACAAAGGGACCGATGAAGAAGAGGCGGCCATGGATAAGAAACTGAAGGATGTATTGGGGAATTGACGCGCGGGACTGGCTGCTCCAGCCTATTTCCGCTTCACCTCCAGTGCATACGCCATTGCCTTCTTCCCTTCACTTAGCGCAAAAAAAAAGTTTCCAGGTCGCCCGCATTTGGCAGCGTCGTCGGCTTATTCAGCGGGAAGCCGTTATACTCCACCATTATATCCTTAATCGAGAGGCGGGGGTGAAACTAGAAAGGTGTTGAAACCATGTCCCATCGATTGCCAGAATGGAAGTTGAACCTTTTTGCTTTATAGAGTATTGAGCTCATTTGCTGGAATGACCGACGATGTATTCACCCATGGAAAGCGATACTGCATATTCTCTATAACCGGCATTAATAAATTATATTAAAATGATATAGAAAAAATATGTCAGATGATTAAATTAATTCAGGCTTTGTCATCAGATGTAGGCGATTTAATTTTTTTTGGAAGAGTGTATAGGGAAAACCTGCATTAGCTTGACTATATTTTTATAAGGATAGATGTATATGACTGCCTATGTATCATACAAGGATTCTGAATTGATACAGCTTCTCCGTCAGGGAGAAGAAGGGGCATTTACGGAAATATATAACCGATACTGGAAGGTTCTTTTTAACGTAGCGTCGAATAAGACCAATAGCCTCGCGGAAGCCGAGGAACTGGTGCAGGATCTCTTCCTGGACATCTTAAAATACCGAATTATCAACCTGCTTGCCAAAAGACAAAGGAAGACCAGGTTTGACCTCAATGCCGGAAAGAAATTTAACATCGCCGATTCCTCCACGGAGCAATGGCAGGACTTTAACGAGCTTAATGATCGCATTTCACGTCTGGTGGCCAATCTTCCGGACAAGTGCCGCCTGGTTTACCAGCTAAAGAAAGAAGAGGGGTATTCCCAGCGGGAAATAGCAGCCCGCCTGCGGATTTCCGAAAGGGCGGTAGAGGCGAACATCAGCTGGGCGCTCAAGGCACTCCGCGTGAGTATCCGCTCCTTTTTTCCGTCTGCCTATAACCTCTTTCTTCCTCTATATAGGGATGCCTTCTGTTTACTTGCAAACGAGTAAATGGTTGAGAATGTTCTTATTATGTACTGGTATCAAAATTGAAAATTATATCCTGCCATCGAGAAACTCAAGACCAATCATATGCAAAACGATCACCTTAATCGCCGATCTCCTTCTTCGATTTATTCACGGGTCATCAATCAGTGCGAAGCCCCATCCATTATCGGAGATAGTCACGCTATCCAGAAAATATTTAGTTTGCTCAAATTGGTTGCGCCCGCGGATTCTACGGCGTTGCTCCTGGGGGAGACGGGCACCGGGAAAGAATTGATCGCCCGCGCCATTCACGATGGTTCGCCGCGGCATGCAAAATCAATGATCAAGGTGAATTGCGCCGCCTTGCCGGCAAATCTCATCGAAAGCGAACTATTTGGCCACGAGCGGGGGAGCTTTACGGGAGCCGTTGAAAGAAGGATCGGTAAATTCGAACTGGCCAGCGGTGGGACTTTGTTCCTCGATGAAATCGGAGAAATGCCCTTGGAATCACAGGTAAAGTTACTCAGGGCTCTCCAGGAGAAAGAAATTGAACGGGTGGGCGGCAGAACCACGATTAAGGTGGATGCAAGGATCATCGCTGCCACGAATCTTGATTTGGAAAAAGAAGTCGCGAATGGTCGGTTCAGGAGTGATCTTTATTACCGGCTGAACATTTTCCCGATCCAGTTGCCTCCGCTGCGGGAGCGTAAAGAAGATATCCCGCTGCTGGCTGATCACTTTATTTCGCGTTTTGCGAAAAAATCGGACAGGACAATCGAAACGCTGAGCAGCAGCGTATTCCAGGAGCTGATGAGGTATGATTGGCCAGGGAATATCCGGGAGCTGGAGCACCTAATCGAACGCAGCATTTTGTTGACGCCGGGAACGAAGATCAGTCATATAGAGCTGCCTTGTCCCAGGCGTATTTCCGTGTCTGCCCCGGTGTCTGTACCGCTGAAGACGATCGATGAGAATGAAAGGGACCATATTTTGGCCATTATAAAATATTGCCGTGGCCGTGCCTCGGGTAAGGGGGGAGCCGCGGAGATCTTAGGCGTTCCCAATAGTACTTTGCATTCAAAAATGAAGCGCCTGGGGATCGTAAGGAGGCATATCCATATATAACTGAATACCCCTTTTGTAAACAGCAACAGGCTGTTAAGCACCACCGGCAAGACGCTGCGTCTCCCTTCACAGGGTATGATCAATTCGAGTGACCGTTACCTGGGCCGGATCAGGGACTTTAGTTTCGGGGATAAACGCGATGGAAAGCTATTCGGGCCTACTGGGCAATGAACTGCTTTTTCGTTATCATCTGACCTGATTGGAGGAAAAAATGGTTAATGATGAGATTGAGAACGCAACCTATAAAAAATGGTTTAAAAAGTTCAGTGTCCAGAAATCAATAATTGAGGCGGAAATAATCGAATTGAATAAACAGAATGATGGCAACTTAAGCAGGGCAGTGCAGCTGATTCCGGCATTGTTGGACGTGAAGGCTATTTTCAAGAAGGCAACCATTTTCCAAAAGCACAGCATTCTACGGGAGGTGTTCAAAGGTGGTCTCACATACGTAGGGGATGCATTTAGAACACCTTTCCTTCATCCGGCACTGGCCCATAACGAATTGATTATAAAAGAAAAAGGGCTGCTTTTTGTGGAGCAGCCCTCGCAAAATTTCGGTGAAAGTACCGGAGGTAGCGGGAATGGAACTTCGTTTGAACACCTAATGGTGCTTTTGGCTGTTATTCACCGGGTTATGGAAGATGAAAACTTATAATGTTCTCATTTTATCATAAATAAAGCGGTTTTTTTTGTGTAAAAATCGAGCCGTTTGAGTAGGGTAAAGGAGATTTTCACCATCCCACAAGTGAGATAGAGTTTCGCTTGTTCTGGACTACATCGTCGCCTTTTTAATTCCAGCGCCGGCGATTTGTCACCGGTCGTCGGATATAGGCCACGTCCGGCCTGGTCGGACCTCAACCCAAAAGCGACCCAGCCTGCCAGCGATCAACAGGTTTCCGGGCCGTCACCGCCCCTCCGCCGAACGGCCCATACCGGCTGGCCACCCGTCGCTTTGAATGCTTCATCGAGTCAAAACTGGTGGCGCATATTATTACGGTTCTTCTACTGCCGATGGGCTCGAGGTGTCGGATTCTTCAGACGGATAGACAAAATTCGTTGCCTTCGCCATATCGCTACGTAAAGAAACTCCGTCTACCAGTAGCACAATTGCTCCGATACAAAATAAAATGGTGGTCAGCAGTTTATGCGGCAGCTGGCTAAAAACATCCAGCATGGCGATGGAAAAAACAATTGCCAGCACGAGGTTGATATCAAAACAGTAGTAGGTAAAGTACCGCGTGTAAAATAAGGCAACGACTTCCTTCTTGCCTTGGTAAAAAAAATCCCAGTTGATCTTTTTGTTTTTCTTCAGTCGATGCTCCTTAAATTTGAATAGTGGCTCGATAAACCCATTCCGAAGCCCATCGATGAATAGCCCGATAATGAAGGAGCAGATCAGCGCCGCTGCGGTTAGTGGAATGCTGATCTCCTTTAGCGAAAGCTTGAGAGTCGCCCAGTCATGAACGGGTTCGTTAGACATAAAAAAGCAAAATACGACAACGAAGCCAGGCGCAAAATACGCGAGCAATTGATAGTTAGTTAATGGGATTTCTTTCATAATTAGCGAGTTGTAAAAGGAAGGTAATTGAAATTACAATCTTCTTCCAACGGTTTCAAGCACGGCGGCTCGCCAAGCGTTCGCAGTTCAAGTCGGGAGAAGATAAAAAACCCCGTTGCCGGCCCGACAAATGTTATTACTGATTCGCTGATCGATTGATTATCAATATTTTAGCCGGTTCTACTCTTTTTTTTAAACCTTTCCACCAATGATTTGTACTACTTAAAAGCATAATTATGAAAAGATTTATTTGGGAACGTGTCGCAGATTGGACAGATTTAGAAAGGAATGAGACAGTATTACGGTCTGATGATGGAGGCAAAAGCGGACTTCTATACGGGGTGATGGCCGTAACTGATTCGACACTGACCGGTATGCCCATCCATGAGATCGATGAGGAGGGTAGAATAACCCCTGCAAAAGATCAAAAATCTATCGATTTTTATATAGCAAATCCAGCTGTCCTGAATGCCTTTTATCATGAAGTAGAGGGTCCGAGCGGTAGCGCGTTCGTGGATTTGCCGGTCGATTTTGTGAAAAGGATAGTCAGTGATTTCCGAAATCCCGAAGACAATTTGGCCCAATCCTTATAGGCACTTTTACCCCTTCCGATTATCGTTGATGGCGAGGCCACGACTCCCTTGCCGAACCGCGCCGCTCAGCGCCTTCGATCGCTCTGCATTTTTCCCACTCCAACTCGCATTATAGTATAAGATTCCATCAATCATCAAATGTGTCCGAAATACACGTTTGGCGCGGGTTTTATGACAGTCAAAGTACTGGAAAGCCAATATGGCAGATATATTGGCGTGGCACGGAATGTGACCTGTCAAACATCGCATTGACAGTGAAGTAAAGGAGTGGGAAATAGATAAATATCTTACTAAAAGCATTTAGCAGCTGATGGCAGACTCAGTTATTGCTCGACAACAAGGCGACGATTACCAAGCCAGGTACTTTTGGCTGAAGGCCTGCGAACTCTATCGTCAAAATACGACAGCGACTCGTATCCAGTGGGAAATGAGCGAAGGACATGGTTTTGATGATATTGCGGTTTACCATCAGGGCGGTCGTCTTGATTCCCATTCAGGAAACCTGGTCGAGCAGGAGTACTACCAGGTGAAGTACCATGTGAACCATTCAAGTGGTTTTACCTGTGAGTTGTTGATGGACCCCACCTTTATTGGTAATAAAACCGAGTCACTGCTGCAAAGGTTGCTGGTGAATTTCAGGCGCGATCCGAACAGCTACGCGCACTCCCTTTACTATATCGTCAATACGTGGGGACTTGTGCACGCGGATCCGATCGCCAAGATCGTCGGCAATAATGGCGCTATAGTGTCCAATTATCTGTTCGACGGGTCGACAGATGCCTCTGCCATGGGACAGGTGCGAAAGAAATGGCGGGAACATTTAGGGCTGGCGAGTGATGATGAGTTGAAGCCGATCCTCGCACAGCTCCGGATTGTCTACAATGCACCACTGTTTGATGATCTGACGAGCCACCTTAATGCTGGACTGGAGTTGGCCGGTCTGTCTCCCATTTCCAGCACGCAGCGAAGTTGTATCTATACGGGCCTCATCCAAAAGCTTCACGCTGAGGGCAGGAAGACCTTTACAAAAGAGGAATTGTGGGAGATCCTGGTCCAGGAAAAGCTACACCTCGAGAAAAAGGCCGTAGTTGACAACCGATACACGGCGGGAGTCCGCACTTTTCAGCGCGGAACGGAGAACTTGCCATACGGATCAGCGGATTTCCTGTGCCTGCTACAGCATTTCCAGGGCCGGTTCGCGATCGACGAAAAGCTTTGGGGTTCTAACATCCTTCCTGCGCTGGAGTCATTTTCCACCGCGATCATCGCAAAAGGCGGTCCGGTGGTTATGCACCTGGACACGCATTTGACGCTTGCCTTTGCATTGGGTTACCACCTCGATAGCAAGTCCGGCATCGGCACGACCATCGTTCAGAAAACCAGGGCGGGCCGGATCGAGTTCAATGTTGACCCTAATAGCGACGGCTACAGGATGCACGCCGGTGATACGAATTGGCAGATTAAGGAGGATATGCTGGAAGAAGAGGCCAACGATGTGGCGCTGATCGTTAACATTACGCACGACATATATTGGAACGTATTCGAATATCTTTCCGGTCAGGTGACCGGGGTCAGGCGTATTATATCCGCGTCGATCTTAGACAGGCCATCTGGAGCCGCGATCCGGGACGGGAATCATCTTGCCGTGGCCGTGGACCAGCTGGTAACGGAGTTGCGGTTCCGCCAGACAGCAGTCGAAAGGCAAGGTCGGATCCACCTGTTCATCGCGGCTCCAAACGCCTTTGCCTTTACCCTTGGGCAGAACTTCCGTTCGTTTGGTGCCGTCCGGCTCTATGAATTTGATTTCGAAAACGCGCGGACCGGCACCTACCTCCCCTCGATTGACTTACCTAAACAATAGAAACCAAAAT
>Ga0302179_10000459_pt1 | contig 26919 bp, 16 predicted proteins | sample I_Palsa_E3_1_FD_198788 | JGI IMG/M metagenome (GOLD analysis project Ga0302179, IMG submission 198788) | Peat permafrost microbial communities from Stordalen Mire near Abisko, Sweden - I_Palsa_E3_1 | ecosystem: Environmental > Terrestrial > Soil > Palsa > Peat permafrost | place: Sweden...
CTGCCAGACCGGGGATCTCGTATTCTTTTTTCACTTCATACGGCAGCGAAAAAAAATCCTTGGTGTTCCTGTAAAGCCCCTCGATGGTTTTGTCGGGTATCCCATGGTTCTTTACCGCTACAAATCCCACGTCCTCGTACGCCTTGCCCAGCTGATCGACAAAGGTTGCTTTTTGTTTGCTGTCTCCTGAAAATCCGGCAAGGTCGACGACGGGTATCATATGCGTGGTTTTGCTCGCAACTTACTTTATTTCTGGTTTTCAAAATCAATCCGGCTCAGCATTTTTTCCGCTATAGCCTGGTTGAAGCGTGGGGAATAATGGATCTGATCGATAAAGGGCAAACCTTTCTCTTCCTGCAGCATATCGCCCAGGAAAAACAGATAGGGGATTTCGCCGGCGGCGCTTTTGACCAACGGGTAGATCTTTGCAAACCGCTCGGGTTCCGAGTGTGTACAGATAGGATCATTCAGCCGGTTGGGGTAGTTGTAATAGGGCACCGGCTGCCAAAAGCAATACAAAGGGATATGATTGAATGCCGTTATTTCGCGGGCATGCCGGATATTGTCAATATAACGCCGGTACACCATGGCGCAGGCGGAATCGGTGCTCATTCCCTGCGGTAATTCGTAATAATCCGATTGTTGCGAACCGGCATCGGCGGCTCCCGGATTGATCAGATCGCGGATACCCGGTGCAAAGACCGGGGCGCGGGCAAAGGCGGCATTTGCCTGGAGACAATCGTTCAAACCGTCCAACATGATGACCATATCCGGTTTTTCATCCCGGAAGAGCTTGTCCGTCAGCTGGATCAGCTCCTGGTAACTAAAATAAAAGGGCATACCTGCGTTGATCGCCTGTATCGCCCGGCCGGCCGGATATTTTTGGCGGTAAGCCCGGATGAAGGCGGAAGAAATGGTTTCCGCATCGGTTACGTTATAGCCATAAGTCGTCGAGCCGCCCAAAAACAGGATCCTGAACGGATCTTTTGCCAGCGTATCGGAACGATCGGGCACCGAACGGCGGATATGATCATGCACATTGACATACTTTGACCGGACATCCATAAAGGCAAACTCCACCCACGGTTCGTACACGGCCCGGTTGGCTTCTGCATTTTCCCGGTTGATCTCGTCATTTTCAGCTTTGGGTATTCCGGGTCTTACCAGGTAATGGTTGTGTTGCAGTCTTTTGGTCAGGGTGTCCGTGGACAGATGAAGTGCAACCTGCTTTCTGACGTCCTTCAGGAGCTGGATGGCGGCCACCGGATGCGGCGAAAGCTGCTGGTAATAGTATGCTCTTGTACAAAGCTCTGCCAGCAGCAGAACAAGGAAGATCGTAAGGGCATAATACAGGATTTTCCTGGATCGGGATGTAGAATTGGCAGGCATATTAAAACTCAGCGCTCTTGGGTGTCCGCGGAAAGGCTATTACGTCCCGGATATTCGTCATACCGGTTACAAAAAGCATCATTCGTTCGAATCCCAGCCCAAAACCCGCATGCGGCACCGTTCCAAAGCGGCGGGTGTCGAGGTACCACCACATTTCGTCCGTGGGAAGATGCATTTCGCGCATCCTCGCCTCCAGCCGCTCCAGCCGCTCCTCCCGCTGTGAGCCGCCGACAATTTCACCGATCCCCGGGACAAGGATATCCATCGCGGCGACGGTCTTGCCATCATCGTTTTGACGCATATAAAAGGCTTTGATGTCCTTCGGATAACCGGTGACGATCACCGGTTTTTTAAAATGCTTTTCAACCAGCCACCGTTCATGTTCGCTTTGCAAATCGACACCCCATTTGATCTCATATTGGAATTTCTTCTTTTTATACGCGGGCGATTGGAGCAGGATATCGATGGCCTCGGTATAGGTGATCCGTTCGAAGGGAGCGTTGAGGACGAATTCCAGCTTCCCGATCAGTCCCAGCTCGCTGCGCTCGGCCTGCGGCTTTTGTTTTTCTTCTTCCGCCAGTCGTTGCGCCAGGAATTCCAGGTCTTCCCGGTTATTCTCCATGACATAGCGGATCAGGTAACGGATAAAGGATTCCGCCAGGTTCATATTGTCCTCCAGATCGTAAAACGCCATCTCCGGTTCGATCATCCAGAATTCTGCCAGATGCCGGGCGGTATTGGAGTTTTCCGCCCGGAAGGTGGGGCCGAAGGTATAGATCTCGCTAAATGCCATGGCGCCCAATTCTCCTTCCAGCTGTCCGCTCACTGTAAGATTGGTAGCGCGGCCGAAAAAATCTTCCCGGAAATCGATGGCTCCGTCTTCGCGGCGGGGGGGATTGTCAAGGGGAAGCGTGCTGACGCGAAACATCTCTCCCGCGCCCTCCGCATCAGAGGCAGTGATCACGGGTGTATGGAGATGAACAAAACCATTCTCGTTAAAAAACCGGTGAACGGCAAATGCCAGTGCATGACGCACCCGGAAGACAGCCCCAAAAGTCTGCGTCCGAAAACGCAAATGCGCGATCTCCCGCAGATATTCGAGACTGGGCCTGTTCTTTAGCTGTAGCGGGTATTTCTCGGGGTTGCATTCGCCCAGGATCTCTACAGAACCGGCTTTTACCTCTACCGTCTGGCCCTTGCCCAGCGAAGCAACCAACTGCCCCTTTATTTTGAGGGAAGCGCCCGGCGTTATCTTTTTAAGAAAATCTTCCTCATGGGCCCCCAGTTCCACTACGATCTGCACATTACTGTTAGTGGACCCATCGTTTAATGCAATGAATTGATTATTCCTGAAAGTCCGAACCCATCCCATAACGGTAACTTCCTGTTTATTGGGCTCCGTTTTCAAAATATCTTTCACTTTCGATCTTGTGTTGAACATATCATAACATTGAAGGGCTGCAAATATAAGAACGGTACCATTCTAATTGCAGAGAAAAATCTTTAAGAGTAAACTATAAATGCTAATTTTATTAGCTATATCTGCCTTCGAAAGATGAACTGGCAAGACAGCTGGAGAGAGAAAAGCATGAAATAGAGACGGAAAAATCCTTGCAAAATGCTTGAATGCCAGGGCTTTTCAAAATATTTTTTTTATTTTTATTTTTTTATGCTAAAATTGCAGTGAAATTAAGCTGATTAGTTTCCTTTTCCAATGCTCACAGCTCGTCAGTTTTAACTCATTCTGTTCATAATAATCAAAATTCATTTCAAACATTTTCAATTAGACAGGCTCCCTGTTTGATAATGGTGTTCAACTCTCAAGTCATTTTATGTACGATATTCTCCAATTGAACGACATGCTCGTTCCAGAACTCCTCGATATTGCAGAGCAGTTAAAAATCCCAGGCGCAAAAAAGCTGGCAAAACAAGAACTTGTTTACAAAATTCTCGATAATCAGGCTCTTTCAGCAAAAGACAGCAAGTCAGAAAGCGACGACGACAAGCAGCCCAAGCGTAAACGCATTATAAAAACGACTACCGCCAACAGCACAGAAGAAGCGATAGTGGAAAGTGGTGATGAAAAGCCCAAAAAGGCCGAAGTGAAAAAGGAATCCCGCAAGAAAGAGGAGAAGCCTGTCGTGCTGAAAAAAGTTCGTAAGAAAGAAGAAGAACAAGAGGAGGAGGCCGCCGCACCCGTTGCCAAAGCCGCTCCCAGGGTTCAACCCATGCAGGACCGCCAGCCGCGGCAGGAGCAGCAGCCAAGACAGGACCAGCAGCCGCGACATGAACAAAGGCATGAACAAAGGCATGAACAGCGAAATGAGCAGCCGGGACAAGACCAGGACGAGTCTCAGGATGGGGGGGACGAACAAGATCAACAAGGACAAGAAGATTCACAGCAGGACGAATCTCAAGACGAGCGGGAAGGCGGCGATCAGTTTGCAGAGGGTCGTTCAGGGGATTCACAGGCTGGCAGACTTTATCCGCAGCGGCGCAACGAAGTCTTCAATATCGAATTTGACGGCGTTATCCAGGCCGAAGGGGTACTGGAAATGATGCCCGATGGCTATGGCTTTCTGCGCAGCAGCGATTATAACTATCTTTCTTCACCCGATGATATCTATGTCTCTCCCTCCCAGATCAAGCTGTTTGGCCTAAAGACGGGAGATACCGTGCTGGGCGCGGTCCGTCCTCCCAAGGAAGGAGAAAAATATTTTGCTTTACTGAAGGTGGAAACCATCAACAACAAGGGGCCGGAAGAGGTCCGTGACCGGGTACCCTTCGATTACCTGACTCCGTTGTTCCCCTTTGAAAAATTGAATCTTTTCACTACCCCCAGCGATTATTCCACCCGCATTATCGACCTGTTCACGCCGATAGGTAAAGGGCAGCGCGGACTGATCGTCGCTCAGCCCAAGACGGGTAAGACCATGCTGTTGAAAGCCGTGGCCAATGCCATCGCCGCCAACCATCCCGACTGCTACCTGATGATCGTGCTGGTGGATGAACGTCCCGAGGAAGTGACCGATATGGAGCGCAGCGTAAAAGCTGAAGTCATCGCCTCCACCTTTGACGAACCGGCGGAAAAACACGTTAAGGTGTCTACGATCGCCCTGCAAAAAGCCAAACGGCTGGTCGAATGCGGTCATGACGTCATCATACTCCTGGATTCCATCACCCGTCTTGCCCGAGCGCACAATACCGTAGCACCCGCTTCCGGAAAGGTTCTCTCCGGCGGTGTGGAAGCCAACGCCATGCAAAAGCCAAAGCAATTCTTCGGCGCTGCCCGGAAAATAGAAAACGGCGGCTCGCTGACCATCCTGGCTACCGCGCTGATCGACACCGGCTCGAAAATGGATGAAGTGATCTTCGAAGAATTTAAGGGTACCGGCAATATGGAACTGCAGCTGGAACGCCGGCTGTCCAACCGTCGCATCTATCCTGCTATCGACCTGGTGTCTTCCTCTACCCGCCGCGATGACCTGCTGCTGGAAAGAGATGTCCTGCAGCGCATGAACCTGCTGCGCGTCTATCTGAACGATATGAACCCGGAAGAAGCCATGAACGAATTGTTGAAACGGATGCGTGGCACCAAGAGCAATGAAGAGTTCCTGGCCAGCATGAACAGCTGAATGGGGACCGTCCGCCAGCATTCTCCGGCTACAACAGCCCGTCGATCTTTTTAGCCAATTTCCTGTCTTTATCGGTGACTATATTGCCTGCGCTATGCGTAGAAAGGCGGATTTCCACCGTATTGTACACATTTGTCCATTCGGGGTGATGATCCATCTTCTCGGCTTCCAGCGCCACCCGGGTCATAAAGGCAAAGGCTTCCGAAAAATTTTTGAACTCGAATTTGCGAGATAACGTGTTGTCTTTTTCTTCCCACATGGCATGTCGGTTTAAAATATTAAATGTCCTTTATTTTTTATCTTTTCCTGCCGCAGCTCCATGACCAGCTGTACGCCGGGAACCGCTTTTACCGAATTCATCAGGTGCGTCAGCTTTTCATCCGGCACGGTATCGCCCTTCTGCAGCCAAAGGAAATCCAGATGCCTGAACTCCGGCAGCAGGTATTCCCCGTCAAATTGATTGTTGTAAAGAAAATGCTGCAGGGCATTGCCGGGCTCCTGGTATTCGTAGATTCCGAAAAAATATTTCCGCTGTCTCTTCGTCAGCTGAATCTCCAGCTCATTATTGCTGCGAAAGTCAAAACGCAGCCGGTTGTTCAGCTGCCAGACCAGCTGATAGCCTTTTATGGGGGCGACAATGCCGATCAGCCGGGTGTTTTCAAAGAACCCGTCGGTCATATCCTCTATGTTCAGCTTTAGCTTCATGGTGCGAACCCCACCCGGCCCCGCGTATTAGTCCCCTCTATCAGGGCATAAATAAATTTTAATACCTGCAGTTCTCCCGGGTAATTGATCTTGTCATAATCGTCACCCGGCTGATGAAAATCGGGATAAGGACCCGTGGAGAAGAAAAGCACCGGGATCTCCTTTCGGTAAAAAGCGGCATAATCGCCGGGCCCCTTGCCGCTGCTGTCATAAAGGAGGGTAAAAGACTTTTTATAATTGGCGGAGTTGCATAAAGACGCCCAGGCAGGGGAAGTGCTATAGCCGCCGATCGTCAGCGTATGCGTGGTATCGTTCAGCCGGCCGATCATCTCCATATCGATCATATAATTCGACTTTTTTAGATCCATTACCGGGTGCCCCGCAAAATACCCCGATCCGAACCACCCGAGCTCACTCCCTGAAAAAGCGATAAAAAGGTAATTATTATTCCGGAGTTTCGAGGCGGCAAGCAGTCGGCTCAGTTCCAGCATCGCCGCCACGCCGCTGGCATTGTCATTGGCGCCGTTGTAGACCGCTTTTCCGACGCTGGGTGGCGGGGGTTGGTTGACAGCGCTATCCTCTCCGTGGCCCAGATGATCATAATGGGCGCCGATGATCACCGTCGTCGCCGCACCGTTATCCAGATACCCGACCACATTGTGGCCGGTACGTTGCCGCTCCGTAAAACCGATCCGGATCCGGAGATCCACCGAGGCCGATTCATCCTTCAGGTATTTCTTTTTCGCTTCCCGCGTAATATATAAGACAGGTATGACGGCGGCCTGCGGCCTGTCCTTCGGGTCGAAGCTTAGCTTATCGGGATACCGGGAAGACGAATTATAGAGGATCAGAGCTGTTGCTCCCTTTTTTGCACAGGCGACGGCTTTTGCCCGGATAGCGCCCGGCAGGTCGAAATGGGCACTCCCGGCACCCATTTCTGTCAGATCTTTAAGATCCAGGAACCAGGGTACTCCGCTTTCCTGCAGGGCAATGGCCGGAGATCCGGTTAGCAGACCGGCAGGGCTTAATGCCAGGGGAAACCACTCCCGGTTTAACAAAAGGGGCCGGTCGTCCACGGTAAAATAAGCATCGGCACTGACTTCCCTGCCCTGGTCGATCGTGAAAGCCTGCAGCCAGCCGTTATTATCCCCTTTTGGCTGGATCCCGGCCTTGCTGAGCTCAGAAATGATATAGTCGCTTGCCGCCTTTTCGCCCGGCGCCCCCATTCTCCGTCCTTCCAACTTATCATCGGATAAATATCGGACATGCGCCTGCAGGTTAGCAAGGGTGATTTTGTCGGTTTTGTTTAATTTTTGGGACTCAGCGCTAAAAAAGGATAAGATAAGGGTGGGAATCAAGATATTAATACGGAGCATCATAAAAGCCAGTTTAGCAGAACGATCTGAAGGCACACCCCCCGGAGGGCCTTCCAAAGGTAAGATGGATTTATTTTCTACACTCACCTTTTTTCCTTTAGTTTTGCAGATTGGCCTTTCCGCAGTCGACCCCCAGAACCAAGCAAGACACCGGAAAAGGGATTTGTCAAAAAAATATATGGCGTTACCGCACCTTATCAAGTATGTGTATACCAATGGGACCGATGAAGTGATTCGCCGGGGAAAGAAGATCCACGCCATTGGATACGTAGAATTGATCGAATATGACGAGCTGTTTGAATCCGTTACCTTCAGGGTCAAGGATGACAGCTATGCTACCTATTACAAGGTTTATGTTCAGAAATTCAAGGATGCGAAGACCCTTTCCATTCGCTGTAGCTGCCCGTACAATCTGGGGGATATCTGCCGTCATGAGGCCGGCGCCCTCATCCAGCTGCAGGAGCTGCTCGACCGGAATATGCTGAAGGCGGAAGAAGTTCGCTATGATCAGCGCCATACGGTCGTGAAAATGAAATTTATCGACCTGAAGAGTATCCGGGTGCTATGCTCGCCCCAGACCCTTCAGGAAGCGGAAAAATACCTGCGGGAGCAAAAGGCGAAAATCGAATATGCCAGGGATGAGGTGGTCAAAGCCACCGTGGAAATCGACGGTCAGGTCTACCAGGTGGTTCTCCGAAAGAATGAGGAACGGAACTTTGACACCAGCAGCGATTTTGTCGATACCGCGCATCCGCTCAGCCTGCCAAAAGTGATCGTTTTCCTGCAATTGCTCCATGCGCATGGCGCGTATTATTTTGAAAGCATCCGCAACTGGGACAAGGAAAAGAACAAACTGCTGGAAGCCTACGGATACTCCCTCTCGGACGACCTGAAAGGGAAGTTCGAATTCACCTATAAGGAAGGCAAACCATTCCTGCGGGTTCTGGACACCTCCATCAAACGGGTGGCGCCGCTGGCCAGTAGCCGGCCCCGGCTCGTGGAAGCCGAAGTCCCCGCCGCCGTCATATCGGAGGAGGAAAAGGCGCTCGGCAATGCGCAGCGATTAGGCGTAGTTTTTCTTTTCAACCACGATGGCTTCCCGGGATTCGCTCTTGACGCAGTCGCCGGCGAAAGTAACGAAGAGCAGACGGGCTATACCGGTAAGGCGGAAAAGATAGACCTGGCTAAATTTGTCAATGCCGATCCCTTTACGGAATTCGACCGGCAGCTGATCCCTTCCCTGCGCAAAATGCAGGGACAGGAAATCAATAAATACCTGAACCGCAACTCTCCTTTCAGCGGTATCTGGGAAAATATCATCCACCACGAAGAAGATGACCTGCCGGAAGAGACCAAAAAGCTCATGGTGGAATATCTTCATCCAAAGTTGAGGAAATTGTTCGCCGAACTGAACTCGAGCTCCTTTGTCTTTTATCTCGGCAATCATAAGCCCTTTAAAACCGCCAATCTTCAGCCCGTAGGACTGTCGGGCGACCCGATCACGCCACAGTTCAGTGTGGCCGCCGGTAAGGACGGCTTCGATCTGACCTGTTATGTGAAGATCAATGGGCAGGCGGTAGATATCGGCCGTAATGAATGCGCCAGTCCGGTCGTGTTCTTCTATAATAGTAACCTGTATCTCTGGAATAAACCGGATGACATCGCCCTGGTGGAGAAGTTCGCCGGGAAGGAAAAATGGTCGATTTCCAGAGAGGATTGGGCAGCCCGGCTAAAAGATTTTGTCCTTCCCCTCACCCGTGACTACCAGGTCGATTTCGACCCGGGGCTTGTCCGCGAAGTCAGGGACGGCGACCCGGAAAGAAAGCTATTGCTACAGGAAAAAGGGGATTATCTCGTTTTCCAGCCGCTGTTTTCATACAAAGGCTTTGAGACAAGACCTGGCGGAAAAGACGAGATCATCGTCCCCGACGGCCAGCAGGTCCTCATTGTTCATCGTAACAAAGAGGCGGAGCTCCAGTTCTTTCGTAAGCTGGAATCCCTTCATTCGCAGTTCATCCACCCGGAGGGATCGCATAGCCTTGCGCTAAAAGGCGCTGACGTGCTAAAAAACAACTGGTTCTTTCTTTTCGTGGATGCCATGGAAGAAATGAAAGTGCCCGTATATGGTTTTGATGCGCTAAAGAATTTCCGCTTCAATACGGCAAAACCTCAGACCAAGATCCATATCAGCAGCAATACCGATTGGTTCGACGCCCGGGTGGACATTGTGTTCGGCGATCAGAAGGTCACCATCGCCGATGTCAAGAAAGCGCTCGGCAACAGACAGCAGTTTGTTCCGCTGCATGACGGAACCCTGGGGGTACTGCCTGAAGAATGGATCAAAAAATACTCCCTTTTATTCCGTGTCGGGGAAGGGAAAAGCAACCAGCTAAGGCTCTCCAAATATCATATGAGCGTGATCGACGAGCTCTATGACAACCGTAACGAGGAAGAGCTGATCATCCGGCTGGAAGAAAAATATGAACAGCTCAGGGAATTTAACCGCATCCGCGAAGTGCCGCCGCCGGTGCACCTGGAAGCGATCCTTCGCCCTTACCAGGTGCATGGGTTTCATTGGCTCAACTACCTTCAGGACGTCAACTGGGGTGGGATACTGGCCGATGATATGGGTCTTGGTAAAACTATCCAGGCACTGTCCCACCTTCAGCATTTCAGGGATACCAACGGACGGCTGAGCGCGCTTGTCGTCTGTCCGACCACCCTGATGTTCAACTGGGAAAACGAAATCCGCAAATTTACGCCCAGCCTGACCTATCATATTCACCACGGCGGGGACCGGACCCGCAGCAAAGAAGTTTTAACCAGCTACAATGTGATCATTACCACCTATGGCACCCTGCGCAGCGATATCAAGCTGCTCCTCGAGCTGGCCTTCGATTATGCCGTGCTGGATGAATCACAGGCGATCAAGAACCCTTCCAGCAAGGTCACCAAGGCCGCCTGTCTCCTGCAAGCCAGGCACCGCCTGTGTATGAGCGGTACTCCGCTGCAAAACAATACCTTCGACATCTTTGCCCAGATGAACTTCCTGAATCCCGGCATGTTGGGAAGTCTTGAGTTCTTCCGGCAGGAATTTGCCGTGCCGATCGACAAATTTGGCGAACAGGACCGTAAGGAGCATCTGCGGAAATTGCTTTATCCCTTTATCCTCCGCCGGACAAAGGAGCAGGTAGCCAAAGACCTGCCCGATAAGACCGAGACCATCCTCTTTTGTGAAATGGAGGACGAACAGCGCAAAGTCTATGAGGCATATCGAAATGACTACCGCGATAAGATCCTGGGTACCATCGAGACGCAGGGTATACAGCGATCCCAGCTTACCATCTTACAGGGATTGATGAAGCTACGGCAGATCTGTGACTCTCCGGCCATCCTGAATGAAACGGACCGATATCCCAATCACTCCATCAAGCTGGACGAGCTGGCCCGGGAGATCGCAGAAAATATCGGCGATCACAAAGCCCTTGTCTTCTCCCAGTTCCTGGGCATGCTTGCGCTTATCCGGGAACGGCTCAAGGAGCTGGAGGTCAAATTTGAATATTTTGACGGCAGCACTTCAGCCATAGAACGCGAAAGGGCTATCCAAAGCTTCCAGAGTGATGACAGCTGCCGGGTATTCCTTATCTCGCTCAAAGCCGGTGGGGTAGGGCTCAACCTCACGGCCGCCGATTACGTGTATATCGTAGACCCCTGGTGGAATCCCGCCGTGGAACAGCAGGCCATCGACCGGACCCACCGTATCGGTCAGACCAAGAATATCTTCGCCTACCGCATGATCTGTAAGGATACCATCGAGGATAAGATCCTTCAATTGCAGGAGAAAAAACGGATCCTCGCCAAGGATCTGATCGCCGATGATGACGGGTTTGTAAAGAGCCTCACCCGGGCCGATGTGGAATATTTGTTCTCATAGCGAGGCGGTATAACCCCATAGGGGGAACTTCCCTTCCTTCCCGCCGGCCGGATGCCGGTCTTTGGCCGGGCCTGGTTATGGCAGAATCCTTCATTTACCGATAAGCCCGATGGCTGAAACCCATTCCTTACCCTACCGGCAATCTATTTTGCCACTGGTAATTTCTACGCCGCCCCGGCAAAAAATGGCATGTTAATTTAGCAGTCGGTATAGGGGAAGAGCGCAATTCCCGCACTAAACAAAACAATCGTCCGGCTATGGGCAAGTATGTCTTCTTGTTGTTATTAAGTGGGCTTTTCTTTACAACACGCTCATTTTCACAGTCCAAGGTCCGCGGCTCCGTAAAAGGGGTGCTGGTGGACAGTCTGGGGGGCAAACAACCCCTCGTCAATGCCACTATTTCGGTAAGGCCTCTGGGATCCGATTCCAGCGAGGCGGAATATACCGTTTCCGACAAAAAAGGCGGCTTCCTTTTTCGCGGGCTGACGGCAGGACAGTACTTCGTCCTGATCACCTATGAAGGATACACCCATATCGGCAGGAATTTTTCGATCTCCGATAGCAGCGCCAATGTCGATCTGTCCACCATCTTTATGCAGCGGGCGGACGATTTGCTGGCGGCGGCAATTGTACAGCGGCCCCCCATGGGTATTAAAAAAGATACGGTGGAATATAACGCCGGCCTCTTTGCAACCAAGCCCAATGCCACGGCCGAAGACCTCATCAAGAAAATGCCGGGGATCCAGGTCGATAACAGCGGGAATGTCACCGCCCAGGGGGAAACCGTTCAACGGGTACTGGTCGATGGCAAGCGCTTTTTTAGCGATGACCCGAAGACAGCCACCCGTAACCTGCCGCCCGATGTGATCGACAAGATCCAGGTCTTTGACGATCTCAGCGATCAAAGCAAATTCACCGGTTTTGACGACGGCAACCGGGTAAAGACCATCAATATCATTACCAAGAAGAACACCCGCAAGGGCATTTTCGGTAAATTCGTCGGCGGTGACGGGACCAACGAGGATTATGATGAAAGCCTGAATTTCCACGTATTCAACGGGAATCAGCAGATTTCTCTATTGGGCCAGGCCAATGACCTTAACAAGCAGAATTTTACGGCCCAGGATATCTTCGGCGGCGCCGGCGGGCAGGGACGCCGTGCCGGGGGTGGTGGTGGCGGGGGTGGCGCTGCGCCAAGCAGTGGCGGCGGTGGTAGCAATGCGGCAGGGGCTTCCGCGGCAGGCACCAGTTTCCAGTCCAATGGGGTGACCACGGTCTGGGCCGGCGGGGCCAATTACCGGAATTCCTTTGGCCCCAAGACAGATTTTTACGGGAGCTATTTCTATAATGTGCAGCATATCGTCACGAAAACGAACGACAGCACCATCTCGCAGGTCGGCAGCGATAGCAGCCAGACTACGGCCGGCACCCAGTATTCCGTCGGCCGGATCGAGAACCACCGGATCTACCTCAACCTGGAATCCCGCTTCGACAGCAACAACTCGCTTATCTTCCGGCCCAATATCATTTTTCAGCACAGCGATCCCAGCGGGTCTTCCTTTACGAATACATATACGCCTTTAGGCGGGGCTATCAATTCGATCAACTCGCATACTTCCAGCGACAATTCCGGCTTCGCCGTCACCAATTCCGATCTGCAATTCCGGCACCGGTTCAAAAAGCAGTACCGCACCATTTCCCTGGATATCACCGGATCGGGCAATATCAACAATGGGTTTGGCTATACCAACTCCATCGACAATTTCTATCAGCTCGACTCGACAAATGTGATCAACCAGCATTACTATGATTCGCTGCGCTCCGTTACGCTGACGCCTACCCTGTCGTACACCGAGCCGATCGCAAAAAACATGATCCTGCAGTTAAATTACAGCCATACCTATACGCACAGCACGACGATCAACGATACCTATGATTATGTGGATTCCCTGAAGGGCTATACTTCCTTTGACAGCCTGTTCAGCAATTCCTATAAGTTCACCCAGAACTCCGATCAGGTTTCCCTGGCCTGGCGGATCCAGAACAAGAAATTCAATCTGTCCGTTGGTACCGGTATTCAGTGGACCACCTTCAATAGTGACAATACCACCAAGAACATTCCGGTGGTCGGCAACTATACCTACTTTACGCCGACGGTTAACTTCATGTATAATTTTTCGAGCACCCAGCATTTCCGGCTGAATTATTCGGGACGGACGGGTACCCCTTCACCGTCCCAGCTGCAGCCGCTGACCACGACGACCGATGACGTCAACTTCCAGGTGGGTAATCAGAACCTCAAGCCTCAGTTCACCCATAGTCTGCGAATGTTGTATGCGTCCTTCGATCCGTCGACGCAAAAAGTGTTGTTTGCCACGGTGAATGCCAGCACGATCGTGAACGATATCCAATCGGAGGTTTTCAACAGACCGGGAGGCGGAACGACCAGTACCTATACCAACCTGAACGGAACCTACAATTTTTCCGGTTATCTCAACTATGGTTTCCCCCTGAGAAGGCCCAAATCCAACATGAACTTTATAACAAACATCAGTTATTCCCAGAGCCAGACCCTGTTGGCGACGGATACGGCGGCATATGTGGCAAAACAGTTCACCCACCAGTACGCGAAAAATACCAGCTTGACGGAAACCGTGTCCTGGACGACGAATATCCGAAAGAACTTCGATATGAACTTCAGTGCAGCAACGAACTATACTATTCCCACGCATACCAATATCGCCCCGCCAGGGACGCCAACCAAGGACAGCGTTGTCAAAAATGGCGTCAATAGCAATCTGAATTCCTTCAGCGAGACGGTATCGACCGAATTTACCGCGTATACGAACAACGGCTGGCTGGTCGCGGCAACTTTTGATTATACCTACACCTATACGGGCTCAAAGACCTTCAACGCCAGTGTGCCCATCCTCACACCCAGCATTGCCAGGCAATTTTTCAAGAAGAAGAATGGCGAGCTCCGGCTGACGGTTTTCGACGTCCTGAACCAGAATACCAATGTGTCCAAGACGTCCGGCACTACTGTCGCCTATACCCGCACCAATGTGCTGCAGCGGTATGCGATGCTGACCTTTACATATAATCTGAATAATTTCCCCGGTACGCAGCGGCGCGGGCCGGGCATGTTCCCGGGCGGACAGTTCCGTGGCGGACCTCCGGGTGGTGGTGGGTTCCGTGGCGGGCCTCTTTACCCGATTAATTAAGAACGGGAATGTCCCCTGGCGACGCCATTGCCAGCGGCGAGTAAGTGATTGCCTTTATTTGATCTTGCGGATAAAATGCGCGTCTGAACTCCCCACCTGAGAATGCCCGCGGAGAATGATGGAAAGAAGGGTGCCCAGGAAGCGGGATGGATTGGGGGAAGGGCGATAAATATCCTTGTAAATCCGGGTATTACGAACGTCGTATTGCATGTGGTCTTTCTTCATTGATATCGCTTTAAGGGTTAACAGGTAAGCTGGCGTTAGATCTGTAACGCCTAATGTACGACTTTATTGCAAAATATCTTGTTAAAATGTCTCGTAGTTTTTCTATTGCAGGGAGGCGGAAAGGGTTGTACCTTACCCGAAATCCTTTCTATGAGAAACGCATTTCTCACCATCGCGCCGGTGTTGCTTTCGGCCACGCTATCCGCACAAGGAGTTTTCTCCAACAAGACCCAGGTCGTGTTAGAGAAGGTGATACAGGATTATCCCAATCACTTTTACAATATCAAAGGAGAATTGATCAGCCAGGCGTTACAAACGAGCCGGTACAAATCCACGGTGCAGCTGCCCGGCTCCGCTTCCAGTACGGTCACCCTTGTATCTGCCGGCAACCAGGGTTCCGGTTGGACCTGTACGGTCCTGGAGACCAATAGCTTTGACGAAGCGAAAGAAAAATATGCTACGATTTACGGTCAGCTCAGCAACAGCATTATCACCACCGGCGGCCAAAAGACCTTTATCCTCAGCGGTCAATATGAGAATCCCGCCGAAGCTAAAAAGTATACCTGTATCGTCTTTTCTTTATTACCCGGTGTCGGCGAGATGAAAAAGCTGAAAGTGGAATTATCCCTGAAGGAAGAAAAAAACAGCTGGAAGATCTTACTCTCCGTGCAGGATAAAGATCCGAAAGAAGAGGCCCAGGGCGCATTGACCTCGAATTAAAAGAGGGAGCCGTCTGCGGCGCCGCGCGTCTGCCACCTACACCATCAACGTAAAATCTCTGAGAACTCCATCGATTTCTTCCAACCGGAAGGGCTTCGAAATGTATTTGTTCATTCCCGCTTCCAGGCATTTTTCCCGGTCCCCTTTCATGGCGTCGGCCGTAAGGGCGATGATCGGCAGATTGCACCAGGGCTCCGGCATCTTACGGATATGCCGGGTCGTGGTATATCCATCCATCTCCGGCATATTCACATCCATAAAGATCATGACGGGTTCGCAATGCGGCAGTCTTTCGAGCGCCTCCTTGCCGTTGCTCACCTGTATCACCTCGAACCCCATCCGCCGCAACACCTCGGAGATCAGCAGCATATTGATCGGGTCGTCATCGGCTACCATGATGCTGGTTGGCTCGGATATCTTTTCAACAGTGCTCGCCGGCATCGAAAGATGATTGCCTTCATTTTGCAGGTTCCCGTCAAACAGCGACAAAAGGATGGCATGCAGCTCATGCATTTTGACCGGCTTGGACAGGAATTTGGTGATGCCGGCCTTGACCGCCTCATGCTGGTAGATATTTTTCTCCAGGGCAGGCAGCATCAGGATAAAGGGGGGTTGTTGTCCGGGCAACAGCTTATTGATTTCCCTCACCAGGGCAATGCCATCCATACCGGGCATCAGGTGGTCGGTAATGATAAGACTAAAAGGATCCTTTTTCTGTTTGGCTTCTTTTATTTTTTGGAGCGCAAGCGCGCCGGAAGCGGCTATATCGGCGGGAATATGGAAGTGGCTGAAGATCTCCTGTACCAAACGAAGATTGCTTTGGTTATCATCGACGATCAATACTTTTTGCAGCATGGCTTTTTTCGGCAGCTGGATCTCCGGTCGTTCATTGGCAACCTGCAGCACGAGATGCAGGGTGAACGAACTGCCTTTTGCCGGTTCGCTTTCCACGGTCAGATAGCCGCCCATCAGCTCGGCCAGGCTTTTGGAAATAGTAAGCCCGAGACCGGTGCCGCCATATTTGCGGGTGGTAGAGGTATCGGCCTGGGTAAAGCTCTCGAATATTTTCTGCATCTTCTCCTTCCGGATGCCGATCCCGGTGTCTTTTACCTCGATAGCCAGTTTGATAAAGGTCTTACCACTCTGTTGATAGATATTATCGCTTTTCCGGATGGAGACGATGATCTCCCCATCGCTGGTAAATTTGATGGCATTCCCCAGCAGGTTGACGACGATCTGCCGGATCCGCACCGGATCGCCGAGGAATTGAGAAGGAATAGTAGGATCAACCAGGTAAAGCATCTCCAGTTTCTTCTCAAAGGCTTTTAGCGTCAGCATGTCGATCGTCTCTTCTATCAGCTCGTCCAGCTTGAACAGGGTGTTATCGATCAGCAGCTTGCCGGCTTCGATCTTCGAGAAATCGAGGATATCGTTGATGATCTCCAGCAATCCATACGCGGACTTTTTGACATTCTGAAGATAGTCGCGCTGTGACTTTTGCAGCTCGGTGGTCAGCACCAGGTCGGTGAAGCCGATGATACCGTTCATCGGGGTACGGAGCTCATGGCTCATATTGGCCATAAACTCGCTCTTGGCATGGCTGGCGGACTCGGCCAGTTCCTTTGCCTGTACCAGCTGTACCTCGATCTGTTTGCGCTCGATCGCGGCTGCCAGTGAGGAAGCATAGCTGCGAAGGATCGAGAACTCGGCCTCCGACCATCTTCTTTCTGCCTTTAATTCGTCAAACCCGACAAACCCCCAAAACGTATCGTTGTTCAGAAAAATGGGAAGGGCAACCGATGATTGGATCTCCGACCGCTCATAGATCCCCCGGAGCTGCGGGTCATCTTCCGTACTCTTGTAGCTGACAAAGGGCTGTCTGTTCCGCAGCGGTTCGATGATCTTTTTGATATTGTCGAATGGGATATCCCGGATCGTCGTGCTGCTCATCCGGTTATCGGTCTGTTTTTCTGTCCACTCATGGATCTCCGAGGTCTGCCAGCGACCGGCGTCCCGGTTAAAATAATTCTGGAAGACGAAAACGCGGCTGACCAGCGCCGTGCTGCCCAGGACCTGGATGGACTCGGTGATAGCCTGGCCAAGATCGGTATTAACCAGGAGGGAGTGCGTGGCCTGCGCGACAGCTTGCAGCAAATGGTCTTTCTTTTTCAGCTTTTCCTGCGCGATCTTCTGATCGGTGATATTCCGCGATGTGCAGATCAGCTTTACCAGCTGTTCTTCGTCCACGATGGGTTTGATAATGGTTTCCAGCCAAATATAGGTCCCGCTTTTGTGAAGGATCCGGTACCGGACGATAATGCTTTCTTCCGGACTCTTGTCCGTAAGGACGGCGATCCGATCGGCACGCACAAATTTATGCCGGTCGTCCGGATGGACATACTGCTCGATGGATCTGCCGACTACATCATCCACCTCATAGCCGAGAACGGTGTTTACGGAAGGGGAGAGGTACCAGATGGTACCATCAATGGCGTGTACGCTGATGATATCTTCGGAGTTTTCCGCCAGCAGCCGGAATTTCTGTTCGCTGTTGAGCAATGCATTCTCCGCCTCTTTCTGGAAAGTGATATCCTGGGCAATCCCGAATTCCATTTGTTCGGCTACCACTTTTCCTTTTACGGACAGATAGCGCATCCAACCCTGTTTGGTAATGATGCGGCAGGAGAAAGAAGTTTCATAACCGGTGTTCTCTTTATGCTGGATGGATTTGGCGAACTCTTCCGCTACCCCGTTAAAATCTTCCGGAACGATATACGAGTGAAGGAACTCCTCCATGAGAATCTTATCGGGGTCTTCTTCTTCCATCGCCAGCAGGGCCTTGAATTCTTTGCTGAGCGACAATTCTCCACTGATAAAGTCCAGCTTCCAGGAGCCCATCTTGGCATAGGTCATGGCATAAGAGAGCGTCCGGATGGCTTCTTCTTTTCCCTGCTCCATTTGCAGCTTTTCGGATACATTGGACCCGATACCCTGGATCTCTTCCACCCGGCCATTCTCGCCTAACAGGGCGAGAAACTCCCATTCGGTCCACAGGAATTCCCGGGTATGCCCGATAGGCTTGCGGATCACGAGCCGGGCCACTTTCCCGGGGTTGTTCCAGCAATCGTCGGCGACCTGCTGGCAGCGGACCAGATCTTTTGGAAAGATGGTCGTATAAAAAAGAATATGTTGTATTTCCTGTTCTGTGTAGCCGAAGGTTGTCAGAAAAGCCGGGTTGGCATAGGTAAAATGGCCGGAGCGGTTTATACGGATCACATAGTTGGTCTGGGACTGGAGGATAGAAGCCAGGAATTTCTTTTCATTCAGCAATTCATTTCTGGCCTTCTGCAGCTCTTTATAGTTTTTCTCTCCTTTTTTAAATGCCGGCTCGAGTACGAGGATGATCAGGCCGATAATCGCAGCAATCAGCGAAACCAGCTTACCGGTGTCGATGGTGGCGACTTCGCTGCTTTTTTCCTGGATGATCTCCGAATATTGTCCGTTGACATCGTTCATCAGCGTGTTGAACTTGTTCTCATTCGAGAGCAGGTTACGCAGGTAGAGCTTTTTATTCATGGCCAGGGTGGCCGAGTCGGATTGGGAAAGCTCGCGGGTTATGGCTATAATAGACTGGAAATAGGGTTCGGCGGTGGAAAGCAACAGCTTGATCTGGAAGATCTTTTGCGGCACGGGGGTGGGTGTGGCGCCTACCTGCTGAAGCATCAGCTCCTGGTTGCCCTCGAAGATGTCGGTTAGGCGCGCCAGGGTATCGGTCAATATTCCTTTTTGATTTTGCTCGGGGTGGTCCAGCAACAGAATGGCTTGTTTAGCAATGCGCTGACTAAGCGTTTGCTGGTGGCCGGACCGGTTGATCGCTACTATCAACTCCTTGTTTTCCAAGGATCTGATGTGGTTAACATAGTATCCAAAGAAATTAAACAGCAGCACCAATACGAATAAGACAACCGATATACGTATTAACTTGCGGAAAGGGCTTTTCATGAATATGTTAAAGGGTCTCACCTATAGGAACGTAAAATCAGGCCATTAAGTTTCCTGAACTACAAAAAAACCCAGGGTAAATACTTAGAGGCTGACGTTTAATATGTTATGACCTGTTCTTCGATACTGGCCGGGACCTCCCGCCACTCATACTGCTGGTTGCGCAACTGGGGTTCAAAACCGGCTTCCCGGATCGCCGCCTGGATGCCGCGGGCTGTGAAACGATGAGGCGCTCCTGCTGCGCTGACGACATTCTCCTCCAGCATAATGCTGCCAAAATCATTGGCTCCCGCATGCAGACAAAGCTGTGCCGTCTGCTTGCCCACGGTCAGCCAGCTGGCCTGGATATTCTTTACGTTGGGGAGCATGATCCGGCTGATGGCGATCATGCGGATATATTCCTCGGGCGTGGTCAGATTATGCACCCCGCGGATCCGCGTCAGGAGCGTATCCACATCCTGGAAGGTCCAGGGGATAAAAGCCAGAAATCCCTTGGCCGCTGCGGGTTTTTTAGCCTGTACTTCCCGGATCCGGATCAGGTGTTCCATACGCTCGGCCAGGGTCTCTACATGTCCGAACATCATCGTGGCGGAGGTCGTAACATCCAATTGATGAGCTTCGTACATGATATCCAGCCATTCCTGGGCGCCGCATTTTCCCTTGCTGATGAGGCGGCGTACCCGGTCGACGAGGATCTCTGCACCCGCGCCCGGCAGGGAATCCATACCCGCCGCCTTTAGCTCGGTCAGCACTTCGCGGTGGCTCTTCTTTTCCAATTTGCTGATATGAGCTACCTCGGGTGGCCCCAGCGTGTGCAGCTTCAGGGCAGGATATAGCGCTTTCAGCTCGCGGAATAGCGTGGTATAGAAGCTGAGCCCCAGCTCAGGGTGGTGGCCACCCTGCAGCAGCAGCTGATCGCCGCCCCAGCGGAATGTCTCCTCTATCTTCTTTTTATAGGTGGCGATATCCGTGATATAGGCATCGGGATGACCCGGAATCCGATAAAAATTGCAGAATTTACAATTGGCGATACAGACATTGGTGGTGTTGACATTGCGGTCGATCTGCCAGGTCACCTTGCCGTGCGGAACCTGCATCTTCCGCAGTTCGTTGGCTACCTGCATCAGTTCCGTCAGGGGAGCGTTTTGAAAAAGGAAGGCGCCTTCCTCCTTATCGAGAAAATCTTTCTTCAGCGCTTTATTGTATAGTTCGGATAAATTCATGGTCGTGGCGGTGTAGGCGAAAAATGCTAACCGGGTTCCACCCGGTTTTGGCAAAGTTACGTATTGATGCGCAAAAACGGCCGACCGGTTGTTTGTACTTTCCAGAACGTCGTCTGTACTTTTTTGGTTTACCGTTTGCAATCTCAACAAATAGATAATATATTTAATGGCACTAAAGTCACACAATGTTCTGCCAGAACCAACTCTTATATCTGCCGTGGCGGCCAGGCAACCTGCGCTTATGTCATCCCGGGATCTGCCGGGCCTTACGCTACCTTTTCCTGTGGCCAGCCCTGTTTTTCCTGCCGGACAATAGTCTGAACGCCCAGGAGACCTTTGTCCAGCCTGCGGCCAAATTATTGACCACCTTTCCCGTTACCGTTTTCACCGGCGGAGTCATCCTTGTAAAAGCCCGGCTGGATAATTTTCCGGACAGTCTTAGTTTTGTCCTGGATACGGGCAGCGGCGGGATTTCCCTGGATTCCACTACCTGTGTCAGGCTGGGGCTGACCCCTGTCGCATCGGACAAGACCATCGTGGGGATAGCGGCGATCCGCCAGGTAAAATTCCTTTATAACGAAACCCTCCACATCCCGGGCCTGACGGTAGATAGCCTGAACTTTCATGTGAACGATTACGACATCCTCTCCAGTGTTTATGGAGAAAAGATTGACGGCATTATCGGCTACAGCTTTTTTTCCCGCTATATCGTGAAGATCAATTACGACAGCATGCGCGTTCAGGTCTATTCCAACGGATCCTTCCGCTATCCGAAAGGCGGATATATGATAAGGCCTCTTATCCCCAATCTGCCGATCATCAACGCCGAGGCCGTCGATGCCCGAAAAGTGAGTGCACGCTTCTATTTTGACACGGGCGCGGGATTATGTGCCCTGTTCTCTACCGATTTTGTCACAGACAGCGGCCTGCTGGACAGCAGGAGAAAGTATTACATGACCCAGGCGCAGGGCCTGGGCGGGAAGGCTTCCATGCGGCTGACGACGATAAAAGAGCTGAAACTGGGTCCCTACCGGTTTCATCGGGTGCCGGTCTATGTGTTTGACGACATCTACAATGTGACTTCCTATCCCAACCTCGGCGGTCTGGTCGGCAACGATATCCTTCGCCGGTTCAATGTCATCCTGAATTATGATCACCGGACGATCTACCTGACACCCAACTCTCATTATCATGATCCTTTTGACTATTCCTATACCGGACTCTTCATCTACTGGGAGGATGGCGTCATCCGGATAGGAGACATAATGCCCGGCTCTCCCGCCGAAAAGTCAGGTTTCCAGCTGGACGATATCCTGCTGGGGATCGATAATAACTTCACGAACAATATCCAGACTTATAAGAACCTCCTGCAGAACGCGGGGGAAAAGTTAAAACTGGTTATCAGAAGGAAGCAAGAACTGATGACGATCGTCCTGCACGTAAAGAGCATACTGTAACCTGAACTTGACGGAGTCCGGTTCGCAGTTGAGGCCAGGGGCTGAAAGGGCCGACATTGGATGATGGTGCGGCAAAAAATAAATTTTTCCTGAATTTTTTGTCGCAGCCCGTACGTAACTTGCACTCCCTTTACTCAGGGAATTTGCAGCTATGATGATAAAATTTGAAAGGTTTCAACTGGATAACGGTCTCAGGGTGATTGTACACGAAGATGCTTCTACCCCCATGGCGATTGTCAATGTGTTGTATGATGTGGGCGCCAGGGATGAAGATCCGAAAAAGACCGGTTTTGCCCATTTGTTCGAGCATCTGATGTTCGGCGGGTCTGTTAACATCGACGACTTCGAGACTCCCTTACAGTTGGCGGGTGGAGAGAACAATGCCTTTACCACCAACGATTTTACAAATTATTACATTCAGTTACCGGCGGAGAATATCGAGACCGCTTTCTGGCTGGAAAGCGACCGGATGCTGTCCCTTGCTTTTAGCGAGAAAAGCCTGGAAGTACAGCGGAAGGTGGTGATGGAGGAATTCAAGGAACACTATATCAACAAGCCTTATGGAGACGTGTGGTTCCGGCTGCGGGAAATGGTCTATACCCGGCATCCTTACCGCTGGATGACCATCGGCAGTGAGCTCAGCCATATCGAGCAGGCAAAGCTCGAAGATGTCCGGAATTTCTTTTTTAAATATTACCGGCCGGTAAATGCCATCCTGGTCGTGGCCGGCAAAGTGACCACGCAACAGGTGCGTGAGCTGGCGGAGAAATGGTTCGGGGATATTCCTCCGGGAGAGAAATATGTGCGCGACCTGCCGGTCGAACCGCGGCAGCACGAGGCCCGGCGCATGGAAATAAAGGCAGCGGTACCCATCGATGCGCTTTACAAATGCTACCCGATGGGCGCCCGTACCGAACAGGGATACTATGTTGCCGAGCTGATCACGGAAGTGTTGGGTGGAGGGACTTCTTCCCGGCTGCACGAGAAGCTGGTAAAAGAAAAAAAATTATTCAGCCAGATCGAATGCTATCAAACGGGATCGGTAGATCCGGGACTGGTTATCGTCGAAGGAAAACTGATCAAGGGGGTGCGCATGGAGGAAGCCGATAAAGCCATAGAAGAGGAGCTTGAAAAAATCCGCTCCACCCCCGTCACGGAAAAAGAGTTGACAAAGGTTAAAAACAAGACCGAGTCGGCGATCGTATTCGAGGACATGAGTGTCATGAACCGCGCCAGTAGTCTCGCCATCTACGAGCTGCTGGGCGATGCGAACATGATGAACACGGAGCTGGGAAAATACCAGGCCGTCAGCATCAACGAGATCCTGGATACGAGCCGGCAGATCTTCGATCCCCGGAACAGCAATACTTTATACTATTATAGCGAAAAATGAGCAAAGCATGGCCGTACATCAAATCAGTAAGCTGAACAGGAAAGTAGCGCCGCCTATAAAAGACGCAAAAGAATTCGAATTGGAACTGCCCCCTTATACCAAATATACCCTTTCAAACGGAGTGGATGTGTATGCGATCGATCTGGGCAAGGTCGACGCGATGATGATCAGCTGGATCTTCGAGGCCGGCAATTCCTATGAAACGAAGACCGGGGTGGCTGCCGCGGTGAATACCTTGTTGAAGAACGGTACCTCCGCACGCAAGGCCTTTGATATCAGCGAGCATTTCGATTATTATGGCGCCTATCTCAACCGGGCCTGTCACCATGAGACGGCGGAGATTACCATGCATTGCCTTAACCAACATTTTCGCGAGTTGATTCCGGTGGTAGCGGAGCTGGTGACCGACTCTATCTATCCGGCCGATGAATTGGCTATTTATAAAAAGAACATGCAGCAGCGGCTACAGGTCAACCTGAAAAAAAGCGATTTTGTTGCCGCCCGGCTGATCGACGCTTATCTGTATGGCGCCAGCCATCCTTATGGTAAATATAGTACCGCGGAAGATTACCAGGGACTGCAACAGGAAGACCTGGTAGCTTTCTTCGGGCAAAACTATCGGAATGGCGCCTGCCGGATCATTGCCGCCGGAAAATTGCCGCCTGACCTGGTGCCGCAGCTGGAAGCTCATTTCGGTGGGTTGTCCTTGCATGCACCGGCTCCCGGGCCCGGGCCGGGCTGGCCCATCCAGCCTGCAGCCCAAAAGAAATATCATGTGGTCAATGATCCGGATGGGGTACAGGGTTCCATCCGCATCGCCCGCAATTTCCCAAACCGGCATCACCCGGATTTTCAAAAGGTCCAGGTGCTGAACAATGTCTTTGGCGGTTTTTTTGGCTCCCGGCTGATGACCAATATCCGGGAAGATAAGGGCTATACCTATGGGATCTACAGCTACCTGGTAAACAACCGGCAGGAAAGCGCCCTGGTGATCAGCACCGAGGCCGGGAAAGAGGTCTGTGCGCCGGCCATTGAGGAAGTCTATAAGGAAATGAACCTGCTGCGGGAAGAGCTTGTCGATGAAGAAGAGCTGGAAATGGTCCGGAACTTTGCCATCGGCACCGTGCTGGGCGACCTCGACGGACCTTTTCATGTGGCCAGCCGCTGGAAAAGTATTCTGCTGAACGGGCTGGATGAAAATTATTTCCGGGAAGGGATCCGGATCGTAAAGACCATTACCCCGGAAGAGCTGCAGCAGCTGGCGATCAAATACCTCGATCCTGCCGCTTTCTTCGAATTGGTGGTGGTGTAAACGAGTTGGTAGTGGTGTAAATATGCGTTAATTTGGGCAAAAGAATCGCATGAACTTCGTACTCCGCATCTTGATTACAGCGGTAGTCGCATTTGCTTTGTCTTCCGTTTTGCCAGGCATTCATATTTCTACTTTTTGGACAGCTATTGTCCTTTCCCTGGTGCTGGCCTTCCTTAATTTTTTACTAAAGCCGATACTCATTATCCTTACCCTGCCGATCACTATCCTTACCTTTGGTCTCTTCCTTTTAATCATCAATGCCATTATTGTGTGGGTGGCGGGGGGTCTGGTGGATGGCGTCAGGGTGGACGGCTTCGGCTGGGCCTTGCTGTTCAGCCTGCTTCTTTCGCTGCTGACATCGATACTATATAAGGACACGAAAAGGGAGGAAAAAAGGCGGGATGGATATTGAAGAGATAAACACTCATGCATAAACAGACAGGAAGATCGTATGAACTTTGACAGAAAAGAATGCAGCAACGAAGAGCTTATCCGGTTATACAAGAGCATTCTATTACCCAGGATGATCGAGGAAAAAATGTTGGTTTTTCTGCGCCAGGGAAAGATCAGCAAATGGTTTAGCGGTATCGGCCAGGAAGCGATAGCGGTAGGCGCTACTCTTGCCATGGACAAGGAAGACTGGATATTGCCGCTGCACCGTAACCTGGGCGTTTTCACCAGCCGGGAGATGCCCTTGTCCCGGCTTTTTCTGCAATGGCAGGGCAGCCCGGACGGGTATAGCAAGGGCCGGGAAAGAAGCTTTCATTTTGGCAGCCGGGAACACGCCATTTGCGGGATGATCTCCCACCTGGGCCCTCAACTGGGCATTGCCGATGGGATAGGCCTGGCGGCCAAGCTCCGCAAGAATGGCAAGGTCACCCTGGTCTTTACGGGGGAAGGCGGTACCAGCGAAGGAGATTTCCACGAAGCCCTCAATGTGGCTTCCGTATGGGATCTGCCGGTCATCTTCCTGATCGAAAATAACGGGTATGCGCTGAGCACGCCGGTCTCCGAGCAGTACCGCGGCGAGAGCCTGGTCTACAAGGCGGCGAGCTATGGTATGGAAGGAGTCCGTATAGATGGCAATAATATCCTGACCGTATACGATACGCTCCGCGGGATAAGAACCTATTGTACAAAATATCAGCGACCATACCTGATAGAATGTATGACCTTCCGGATGAGGGGCCACGAAGAGGCCAGCGGTGTGAAATATGTTCCAAAGGAGACCCTGGAGGACTGGGGAAAGAAAGATCCGGTTATCAACTATGAGAACTGGCTCCGGGAGCAAAATATTTTGAGCGGAGAAGAGATCGGACGTCTCCGGGAAGAGACGCTCCGCCATATCGAATCGGAATTGAGCGAAGTGCTGGAGCCGGTTACGATCCTGCCGGATACGGAGGAAGAGCTCGCCGATGTATATGCGCCTGCACCCTTTGTCAGGTCGGAGCCGGAACCGGCGCATGCGCCGGAAAAGAGGCTGATCGATGCGGTCCGGGAAGGGCTCGACCAGTCGATGAAACGCCATGACAATCTCCTTCTCATGGGGCAGGATATTGCTGAATACGGCGGCGCTTTTAAGATCACCGAAGGGCTGCTGCAGAGCTATGGCAAACAACGGGTCCGGAATACGCCGCTCTGTGAGAGTGCTATCGTGGGCTGCGCGCTTGGATTAAGTCTGGAAGGATATAAAAGCGTGGTGGAAATGCAATTTGCCGATTTTGTAACGGCGGGCTTCAACCAGATCGTGAACAACCTGGCCAAGATCCATTACCGCTGGGGCCAGGCGGCGGATGTGGTCATCCGGATGCCTACTGGCGCGGGCGTTGGGGCCGGGCCCTTCCATTCGCAGAGCAATGAGGCATGGTTTGTTCATACGCCGGGTCTGAAGGTCGTCTATCCTTCTACACCGTTTGACGCAAAAGGCCTGCTTATCGCGGCCATCAATGACCCAAACCCGGTATTGTATTTTGAGCACAAAGCGCTCTACCGGAGTATCAGCGGCCCCGTTCCTGCGGACTACTATGAGCTGGAGATCGGCAAGGCCCGGCTCTTTCAGGAAGGAGAAGACCTTTCTATTATTACGTATGGGGCAGGCGTTCACTGGGCGCTGGAATATGCACAGACTCATCCGGAGGTATCGTTCGATATCCTCGATCTGCGCACCTTACTGCCCCTGGACTATACCGCCATCCTGTCCTCGGTCGCCAGAACGGGGAAGGCGCTGGTCTTACATGAAGATACCCTCACCGGCGGTATTGGCGCCGAAGTGGCGGCCTGGATAGCCGAGCACTGTTTCCACCTGCTGGATGCCCCCGTCTCCC
>Ga0302179_10000461_pt1 | contig 26853 bp, 23 predicted proteins | sample I_Palsa_E3_1_FD_198788 | JGI IMG/M metagenome (GOLD analysis project Ga0302179, IMG submission 198788) | Peat permafrost microbial communities from Stordalen Mire near Abisko, Sweden - I_Palsa_E3_1 | ecosystem: Environmental > Terrestrial > Soil > Palsa > Peat permafrost | place: Sweden...
TTTAATTGCCACCGTCCGGTCTAGGCGAGTATCGATTGCGCGGTAGACTTCGCCCATGCCTCCGCGCCCGACCAACTGCCGGAGTTCGTAGGGCCCGAGTTTCGCGCCGGGCGCAAGTGCCATCGTGGTGAAGGAATTATATGCCCCCCAGAAGGTCTCTCAAACTTTTGTTATCTACTGGAATGGCTCGATCAAATGAGAATCTCTTGCGACGTCATGGCCGGTACGAGGGATGTCGCGCGACATTGAGACAATCCTCGCGATACCCTCGCTCTGCCTCAAGATCGGCAGCGCTCCGGATGACGCGCTCCCAACGAAGCGCGCTCACAAGAACTCATAATGAGCTTACCAGCTAAGTTACTGCTGAATACATGGAATGGTTTCGGCTTCATCTCTCATGCGCAAACAGAGGGGACATTCCAAAGCAATATTGGCGTCTGTATCTTCCCGAAGAATAGGCGGGCGAAAGGTTTCTACGTGCTAAAATTTACCCGACAAGAATACGAGACAAAACAATGAAAGAGCCGAATTCCGGAATTACGCGACGGAATTTTCTGACAACTTCCGCCGGCGCAGTCGCTGCGGCAGCGTTGCCCTTGCGCATGTCGGCGCAGGGCAGGCCAAAATATCGCCGGTACGATGTTATGAGCCCTGAGGGACAAAAGGCGCTCGCCAGCTATGGCAAAGGTGTGGAAGCGATGCTCAACCTTCCGGCGGACCACCCGCAGAACTGGTTCCGAAACGCGTTCATTCACCTGATGGATTGCCCGCACGGGAACTGGTGGTTTTTCCCCTGGCACCGCGGCTACCTCGGATTTCTCGAGCGAACAATCCGCAATTTGAGTGGTGATCCTAACTTCGCAATTCCTTACTGGAATTGGAGTAACCAACCGCAAGTTCCTAATTCCATGTTTTCCGGGGTACTCACGCCTGAGAACTCGGCTTTTGACAAATACACGCACAACCTCGCTGTCTTCACCTCGTTCATGAAGTCGGCGATCACATCTTATTGGAGTACTCTAGATCCTGCCCAGCTCGGGCAACTTAGCAAGCGTGGCTACAACGGCTTCGATGACCTATGGATGAGCGTTACAGGCTACGATGGAAAGAGTGAGGGTATCTCAGGCAACATGGCATTTTCCGATACCTGCAATTCTCGCTACCAGACTCTTGCAAATCCTAAGTTCGACGAATACACGACCGCCGATGTTTCGTACTTTGTAGTCCGTTCCGGGTTAACGCCGGGAGCTTTCTACGATCCGAGTCCGGGCCTTAGCTTTTCAAGCTCCAAGACGCTGTCTCACAACACGCCAGTGAGCGGCACGACGGTCTTTTCTGTGCTCGAAGGCCTGCCCCACAATAAGGTTCACAACTGTCTGGGGGGTGTAGGTCCAATGGATCCTGGTCCGTATGGCTGCATGCCCAACTACCTGTCGTCCGTCGATCCGATCTTCTTTCTGCATCACTCCAATATGGACCGCTTATGGGACTTATGGACCCGCAAGCAGCAAGCCCTCGGCATGCCTATTTTGCCGCCGCCTGCCGAGCGACAAACACTCTCGCTCGAACCATTCCTCTTCTTCGTGGATGGCAACGGAACTCCTATTAAAGACAGTCAGGCGGGCGAATACCTCAACACGGAGATGTTCGACTACGACTACGCTCCCGGAGTGGATGAGGACGTTATCGAGTCCGCAAAGGCCAACTTTGTGCAGCGGCGCGCGATTGCTGCTGTAAAAGCCACGGTTCAGGACAATACCGCCACAGTCAGTGTTCCAGGGCAGGAAGTCAGGAATCATCTGGCATCGAAAGCCGGAGCCTCGCTTCTGGCAGAAGTTACCATCGAGCGTCCAAGCGCAACCTCGTGGCAGCGGGAATTCAATTTGATCGTAGGTGGACCGGAAGATCTAACCCAGGTTACTGCCGACAGCCCATATTATGCGGGGACCATGGCATTTTTTGGCCCGACGATGCAAATGGAGGGGATGTCGCATGACGCGACCTTCGTCGTTCCCCTCCCCAAGAGTTTGTCCGCTCTTCAGAATGTTGCACCGTCGAAAGACGTTCAGTTAAAGATGCGCGTTGTGCCTGCGCATGGCCCTAGGAAAAATGTTCCGGCACTCAAGGGTATTTCAGTCAACATCGTGTAGGTCACAGCAAAATGTTGTTCATGGTTTTAATGTTGATGCTCGCCGCCGGCCAGGTTGCGCGGCCGGATGCAGCGCGCGCCGTAACGCTGAAGGTGCCCAATCGATTGCCGCAAGGGGGCAGCGCATGGCTGGAAGTGGCGCTGGGTGTGGTCGAGCGCGGGGCAGAAGTGGAAGTTACAACAGCGGCAGGCCGCACAATCAGCGTTATCTCGCCGTATGCGATTCAGCCCGGTCATGAGGCGGGCACCTACACGGTACCGTTGCCCCCGGATGCCATCTCGCATGACCACATCTCATTACTAATATGGCTGCGGCGGGAGGGGAAACCTCCGCGCGCGCCCACGATGAGCGAGGTCAAGAGCGTACGGATAAGCATTACGCCAGCGGAGCCCTGATTGTGATTGAGCGGTCTTCCCGTTGCGCGAGTGATGATGTCACAAATTCAGCCGTGGTCGAGGAACACCCATGAAAAAGTCAATTGCAGTGTTCATCTGCGTACCGGTTCTATTGGTGGCTGCGAAAATAGCGAGACCGAAACAAAAGCAACCTCCCTCGGGACCACCACTGATGTTTCCGGTTGATTATCGCCAGTGGGTCTACCTCAGTTCCGGCTTAAACATGCAATACCGGGGCGAACCGGTGCTTCCTTGCAAGGAGGGCCAATGTCCGCCAATGTTTGAAAACGTCTTCGTCCCCCACGATGCATACGATGGGTTCGTTTCAAAGGGAGTGTGGCCCGCCGGCACTGTGATGGTCCTTGAGAGGCGCTGTTCCGCCCAGAAGGTTTCGATAGATACCGCGGGAAGTATCCAGGAAAAGCTTTTTCTGGAAGCGGTTTCGCAGAAGACGACTGAGAACGGATGGAGCTATTATTTATTCGGAGCCGGCGACTTGACATGCCTGGGCCCCGACCCAACCTTTAATGGCGAGACACACCTTCCCGTATCGAACAGTTCTACCGATCCGGCTACGTGCTGGCAGTGCCATCGGGATCACGGTGCAGTCGACAACACCTTTGTTCAGTTTTATCCGACGTTGAGACCATCGACGCCCCGAACGCATCCGGGCGAGTGAGTTTCTCCATTTTCGCCCAACATTACGTCCAAGTGCGAAGAACTCGACTTCCTCTGTCTTCGGATTAATGTCAAGAAAGTGGGCTTCATCCGCTGCCAGATCGGCGTGTGTGGGGGCGCGAAAATCCAGCCCAGTCAGTGCGCGAGTACAAATCCACCATCTCAAAATTCGAGCCCTTTCGACAGCCCTTCTCTCCGAAATGAAGATTTCAATTTTGTGACTGCCCGCTAGGCGGGACAGGGATGTCGAATCGGCTTTCGATTCTTGATGCAGTCTTTTCGACCGTGTCAAACAGTACAGAGTTAATTCCTAAGTGAGCCGCCGCCTCGACGTTTTCGGCGCGATCATCCAGGTACAAGATGTCTTGCGGGGCCGCTTTGAGTAGTTCGAGACAATTTCGAAAGATCGCAAGCTCCGGCTTTATGGACCCGTAGTCGCAGGAATAAATCAGGTATTCAAATGTAGAGACGCTCGGAAAGGACTTGGTCACATGGCGACTGAGTTCGAGCGGCATGTTTGAGAGAAGAGTTAAGGGGAAGCCTTCCTGGTGCAACAGCTTTGCCCATTGCACCGCGCCTTGATTTGGCCGAGTGATACTTTCACAATCGAGCTTGATTAGCGTTGCTATCTGATCTCGGCTCAAACTCAGTTCCTGCTGGCCAACGACCGCTGTCCAGTAGGCGGGTCCATCGATATCGCCCCGGTCGTAAGGCGGCCTTAGCTTCCAGTAAAGTTCCGAGAATCGCTCATGGGGAATGCCGCACACGAGCGCCATACTTTTCATATCCTCCAGCGTTTGCTCAAGGCAAAGAACGTTTCCGTAATCGAAGACGACTGCCCGAACCCGAAGCTTTTGTGAAAGACGTTGTATGGGGCTGCATTTGGCAGTATCATGCATAAATTGGATCATACACGTAGATACGTGCATAACCACGTATATACGTGCACAACGGGCAAAATGAAACCAGAAGCGGAAGCAGGCCAACTCGCCCTGAAGGAAGAGCGCCACCAGTACATTCTGGAGTTGCTGGGCAGAGAAGGCCGAGTCCTCGCCGCGGACCTTAGCAGTCGATACAGAGTCTCCGAGGACACGATTCGTCGAGATCTGCGCGAATTGGCCGGTTCGGGAAAGATCCAACGGGTACACGGTGGCGCCCTGCCTCGCCGTGCCGAGGCCGTTCCTTTCGAGTCTCGCCAACAAATCGATATGCAGAGCAAGATCGGAATTGCTCGAGCGGCGGCTGACATGATCCGCGACGGTCAGGTGGTGCTGATTGATGGAGGTACCACGAATCTAAGAATTGCGTCCTACCTTTCAAGGGAGCGCTCGGCGACGATTGTTACGAACAGCCCACCGCTTGCGCTGGCGTTGGCGGATCATCCGAAGTTGAGCGTGCTGATGCTCGGAGGAAATTTTCTTAAAGAGGAGCGGGTCACGACAGGCATCGAGACCATTCGTCGAGTCGAATCCATTCGTGCTGATCTATGCTTTCTCGGAATGTGCAGTTTGCACCCGGAGGTCGGAATCACCGTCGGCGACCGAGAAGAAGCGTACGTGAAGCAAGCGATGATAGGGGCTTCAACAGACGTGGTTGGCCTGATTTCACTTGGGAAAATGGGGACCTCTCTGCCTTACCTGGTCGGTCCTGCTTCCCGGCTGACACGTTTGATCACCGATGCGTCAGACGAAGATGTCCTGAATCCCTACCGCTCCCAAGGCATAGAAGTCACAAGTTCGTAAACCGAAGCGGTTGGGCGCTCGTCGTTCCGCTTGTTCCTGGCCTCTTCGGACAATGCGCGCCCCAGCAGGAAGTCTTCTCTTTCGTTGAAGTCCTTCATGCCTCCGATTGCATTCCGTCTTCACTCGAGGAAATTTGTCATGTATGAATTCCGCTACGCAAAGGAACACGCAATAGCTCGAACCTTTCATAAGGCCTTCCGACTGGTAGAGAGGTGTTTGCTGCTGGGACTGATGGTCGCGGTGTCGCTTGAAGCACAACAGAGTTCTCCGTCTGCGCCAGCGTGGGCCGGCGTCGTACGCACGGCTGCCGGTGAACCTGTGGCCGGAGCGAAGGTAACGGTATACTCACCGACCGCTAAAGAGAACCTAACGGCTGTTACGGGAACCGATGGAAGGTTCGCGATTGCGAACATTCAACTCGGGCCACATAAGGTAAGCGTGCAACTGCCCGGGCGAGACCCGACAGCTCCAGCGGCCGTGGATATTATTGGCACAACAGTTGTGCTGACGGTATCCGATCTAAACGTGCTGTCGATTGCAGCCAACCCGCAAACTCCAGGAGTCTCGAATGGGAACCCGAGCACAACTTCGAACGCAGGCGGCGGAACAAGCGGGGAGAAACTCTCCAGCCAAAAGGTAAATGAGTTGCCGTTGAATGGACGAGACTTCAGCGCGTTGTTGTTGTTAGCAGCGGGCACTATGACCGACGTGAACGGGCAGACGAATTTCACCCAGCAGTTTGCCATCAACGGACAGCGCGGCGTTGAGGCCGTGTTTGCGATGGACGGTGCGGATGTCAGCGATCCAGAGATGGGCGGCAGTACATTCACGAATTTCGACGTGGACGCGATTCAGGAATTGCAATCAAGCTCAGGTTGGATGCCGGCGGACATCGGGCGCGGCGCGGCTGGCTTTACCAATATCGTGACACGATCCGGGAAAAGCGGTTTTCACGGGTCATTCTTTGAGTTCTTGAGAAACTCCGCCCTCGATGCGCGAAATTATTTCGATCACCCGTCGATTGCGGACCCCGGCCGGATCCCTCCGTTCCGCCGAAACGAGTTCGGAATTACGAATGGCGGGCCGGTCGTGTTGCCACATGTGTATGACGGACGCGACCGCACGTTCTATTTCGTGCAGTATCAGGGATTCAGGCAGGTGCTGGGAACGACCCAGGTTTTGGCTGTGCCAACGGCAGCCGAGCGAGCGGGTCAGGACATAGTGACATACCCGGATGGCAGCACGGACGCGCTGCAGGTACCGGTGAATCCAGCAATTGCGACAGTGCTGGCCCGCTATCCACTCCCGAACAACCCAACCGGCGCCTATGGTGCGCGAACCTATGCTGCGCCTTCAAACGTGAACACGGATACAGATCAGTTTTCCATCCGCATCGACCAGAAAGTTGGCGCAAAAGGACAATTGTTTGGTCGATTCAATTACGACAATCTGACGGGACCGACAACAAATCCGGATCAGACACTGATTGATCCGAGCTTTGGCGTGCAGTACGTGGATCGGCAGCGGAACGGGGTCATCACCTACACGCGCACCGTGTCTCCGCACTTTCTCTGGTCGACGTCGGTGAGTTTCACGCGAACGACGCCTTCGTTTGTGACACCGAACCACACCGATCCGGCTTTGAAGTTCATCGATGGCCTTTACGAGGCGTACAACGGAGCGGCGGGCTCGGTGATATCGGCGTTCGGGAATTTGTTCCAGGGACAATTGAATTTTGCGTGGACGAGCCCGCGGCACGCGGCGAAGTGGGGTGTGGAAGCACGCCTTAACCGGGACACGACATACTTCGGTATCAGCCCGAACGGGGAATACGATTTTGGCGGTGGGACCGTTTATTCGCCAGTTTTCATTCCTTCTGCGAGTGGACAGCACGATGTGCAGCCTGGCCAGGCTCTGCCAGACACCTTGAGCAGTCTGTTGCTGGGGTATCCGTATGGATACACGATCGCAGTCGCGCCGCCCTACGCATCGAATGGCGCGCACATTGGGCCGGCTGCCATCAACCGGAATGACGTGAACGCATACGTCGAAGACACATGGAAAATCAATCAGCAATGGACTCTCGACTATGGGCTGCGATATGAGCTCTACACGCCGATTGCGGAGCGGGCGTACCGGACATCGAGTTTTCTGAATTCGTTCCCACCTGCGGGCGTAGGACAGGAATATTTGATCAATCCGCAGCCAACTTATCAGACCGATCGGAACGGCTGGGGGCCGCGTTTGCAGGTGGACTGGAACGCGCCGCAGGCGGTGCATGTGCACATGGGCGGGGCGATCACGGTGATTCCGCCAAATATCTGGCAGGACAATCTTCTTACGGGGTCAACGCCCTACGTTGTTTATCCCCGCGTCAATGCGGCGCAAAACGGGGAGATTGCCTACGGATTCCAAATTACACCGAACGAATTGCCGACCGTCTATAACACCGCTGGCGTGAACGTGCTGGCCAGCGGCGATCCGAAAAAAGTCCCGGCGAATACGGTGATGGACGTAAATCGATACCAGCAAGATTTGGCAGCGCTGTCGCCGAGTGGTCAACTCTCGCAGCTGAGTCTGGCCGGAATCGACCGGCGCTTCGGCAATGGCTACCTTCAAACCTGGACGCTGGGGCTGGAACGGGCTTTCGGCGGCCTCACGGCCGATGTCGCGTATGTCGGAACATCGGCGTTTCGACTTCCCAGAATGTCATATCCAAACGCGTATCCCGGAGCGGATCCGGAATTTGCGCGATTTACAAACTTCGACGGTAGCGGCGCGGTGACGGGTGGTTTCGGATTCGAGTCTGTGATGACAGCGACGTCGCACTCGTCGTACAACGCCTTGCAGACCTCACTGTCGGGAAATGTTGGGCATGGCGGTCCGTCATTGCAGGCAGGCTACACTTGGGGCAAATCGCTGGATGATGTCAGCGGCATTATCGGAGGAACAGGATCCACCGGGGCTGTGACGTTGTTTAGTCCGCAAAACCCGTTCGATACACGAGCGGAGAGAGGGCCGTCAAGCTTTGATGTGACGGACGCCTTCACGTTGAGCGCGGCCCAGGATTTGCATTTCGAGCATTTGGGACTTCAGTCGGATCGAACGCACCTGTTGACGAAGGGCTGGGAGTTGCTGAGCATCTCGACGATCACAAGTGGTTCTCCGTTTACGGTTTATTCGGGGATCCAGCAGACGGGGGCGGGGACGATCGGCGCGGACCGGCCGGATCAGATCGGAATACCGGACCTCTCGAGCGCCGGCAGTTCAACGCGACCGCGCGACGATTATTTTGGGCGGGGCGCGAACAACGCAAGTTTCTTTGCCATTCCCGTCGGAATCGCGGGCGGGACCGGACCAAACTCCGGGCGCTTTGGAACACTCGGCCGTAATACATTTCGCGGCCCGGCATATTATGATTTCGATTTTGCGCTCATCAAGACGACTCCGATTGGCCACCGAGAAAGCGGTTTGGAGCGAGCCGACCTGCAATTCCGCGGGGAGTTCTTTAATCTGTTCAATATCGTCAACATGGGGCTACCTGCCAACATCATCGAGGGTACAGGGTTTGGCATGATCAGCAAGACGGCAGGAACCTCGCGGCAAATTCAGTTTTCGCTAAAGCTCATCTATTGAGGCGCGTCCCTGCAGCGACACTGGGTTGGGGGAGGACAGAAACAGGAGTTTAAAGAAGATTCTGCATTCGCCAACGTCGACGAATCACAGCTTGAACGCACGATCTCCTCTTGGAAACGACGAGCGCAGTTTTGCAGTCCGCGGCAGAAGGAGTGGGGAGTGTAACCTCGGAGTGTGACGTTTGGCCGGAGAGGATTCACAGCTAATCTCCACCTAGAGTTTCCGGTCACACAGTAACACAGTAACAATGAAGCACTCCTTTGACACGGTTTCCTAGCAGCCAAAGCCTGTATCTTCTGCGCATCTACGTCGTGGTAACCCGACCGTGAAAATTGCGGCGCGGACTTGCCTTGGAAGCATCCGCTCGACAACTCCGAGATCACGGGCAACCCGGAAGTCATTGCTGGCCAGAAGTCGGCTTGTAGGAAGTTGGCGCGGAGGGACGACAAAACAACCTGAAATGGAAATGTCTCCAATTTCTAACCAAGATGCGGAAGCCGTGTCAAAAAGCATGCATTGAGTTCGATACTTTGGAGGAGGCAACATACATTTCAGCGCTATCGGAGTACGGCGTCGAAGGAAAGGTCAGCATTCCCCTCAGATCCCGTCAGATGTGCGCACGTCCTTTCGGAGATTCGCCAATACCAGCGATTGAGACGGTCGCCCGGCCGTGAGATCCCCAGCAATTCAATTTCTGCCGTATGCTTAGGACTGTTCCCCTAGGCAAGCCTCGCTCGGCGGTGGTCCTACTGAACAAAACCGTTTCGATCAGATAACTGTCGAACGTCGACTTACACCGGTAGCCCCATAGCCTGACATTCACGACACGGGGTGTAGTCCGGAAAGATTTTTTTCCCCAACCCAACAAATTCCTTTCTCTCTTCCGCAAAACTCCGCTATCCTCTACCCGGATGACTACGCTGTCTCTTTCCGAGCTGCTCGGCGCCGCGGTCTATGACCCGTCTGGCGCGGCGTCCGGGCGCGTTCGCGAAGTCACCCTGGCTCCGCAGGAAGACCGCACCCGCATAGCCTCGCTGATCGTCAAAACAAAATCCGGCAACCGCGTGCTTCCCTTCTCCGCCATCTCGGCCATCGATGCCAATATTCATGCTTCCACCAGTCCCACGGAATGGCCCGCCGCCAACGGCGCCGAGGGCTTGTTCCTGCTCGAGCGCGATCTGCTCGATCAGCAGGTCATCGACATCAATGGACGCAAGGTCGTCCGCGTCAACGACGTCGAACTCCAGATCGACTCGGTTACCGAAGCCGGAAACGCGCACACCACCATGCGGGTTACCTCCGTCGATATCGGCGCTCGCGGCGCAGTCCGCCGCTTGCTGCGCGGTCTCGCGCCCCGCGCCGCGCTCCACGCCCTGCTCCAGAGAATTCCTCCCCGCACCATCCCCTGGAGTTTCGTCGATCTCATCGAAACCGATCCCGCGCGCCGCATCAAACTAAAGATCTCTCACGAAGGCCTGGCCAAGCTTCATCCCGCCGACATCGCCGACATCGTCGAAGACCTCGCCCCCGATGAGCGCGAAGCCGTCTTTCGCACTCTCGACGAAGATGTGGCCGCAGAAACCCTGGAAGAAGTTGATCCGAAAGTCCAGAAATCGATCGTCGAATCCCTCGACTCCGAACGTGCCGCCGACATCGTCGAGGAAATGGATCCCGACGCCGCCGCCGACCTCCTTGCCGATCTCTCCCAGGATCACACCGAACAAATCCTCGTGCAGATGGAGCCCGAGGCCAGCCAGGAAGTCGTCGAGCTCCTCGAGCACCGCGAAGAGACCGCCGCCGGCCGCATGACCACCGAGTTCCTCGCGCTCCCTGTCTCGGCAACCGTCGAGAACGCCATCGGCGTGCTGCGCGAGTTCGAAGGCGGCGTCGAATCGGTCAGCACTATCTATCTCGTCGACTCGCACGGCACCCTCGCCGGCGCCGTTCCCCTCGCCAAACTCGTCCTCGCCCAGTCCGACACTCCACTCCTTTCGCTCACTTCGGAGCCTCTCGTCTTCGCCCGCGAAGGCACCAACGACAACGAAGTTGCCGAACTCTTCGACAAATACAACCTGGTCACTCTGGCCGTCATCGACAAACAAAGCAAACTCGTCGGCGTCATCACCTCCGACGACGTAATCACGATGCTCCGCTCCAAGCTGTGAGGCCACACTACAATATGGAGGTCATCCCGAGCGAAGCGAGGGATCTTGGCTCTCCCGATCACTGCCCACTGACCCCTGACCACTGGTTATAATCATCAGTTCCCAGGAGACTACCTTTGCCCTTCGATGACCTCCGCCAATGGATTGCCGCTCTTGACCGCGCCGGCGAGCTCAAACGCATCCAGACCGAAGTCGATCCCATTCTGGAAATCGCGGAAATAACCGACCGCGTAAGCAAGTCGAGAACTGGAAAACTCGGTGGCCCCGCCCTTCTCTTCCAAAACATTAAAAACCATCCCGGCTCTCAAGTTCTCATCAACCAGTTCGGCTCCGATGCCCGAATGAAGCTCGCGCTCGGCGTCAACTCCTTCGACGAATTCGCCGACCGCATCCGCGTCTTCATGGACCTCAAATCTCCGCAAGGCTTCCTCGACAAACTCAAAATGCTTCCCCTTCTCACCGAAGCCGGAAAGTTTTTCCCCAAGACCGTCCCCACCGGCCCCTGCAAAGAGGTCATCAAGCACGATAATTTCTCCCTTCTCGACTTCCCCGTCCTGCAGTGCTGGCCCCAGGATGCCGGACGCTTCATCACTCTTCCTTGTGTCGTTACCCGCGACCCCAAATCCGGCAAACGCAACGTCGGAATGTACCGCCTCCAGGTCTACGACGCCCGCACGCTTGGCGCTCACTGGCAGCGGCAGAAAGTTGCGGCCGAACACCACCGCCAGGCGCTACGAAATGCCGGAAGCGCAGCCGCGAATGAGGGTGCTTTGCCTTCTTTTGGCAAAGGTGGGAACACGGTAGCCGTCGATCTCATGGCTCGCACCTCCGGAGGCCAGATTCTCGCTGACGGTAATCATCCCTCCGGCAGGATGGAAGTTGCGGTCGCTATCGGCACCGACCCGGCTGTGACGTTCTCCGCTATTGTTCCCGCGCCGCCGGAGGTTGAGGAATATTTGATCGCAGGATTTCTTCGTGCTGCGCCCGTGGAACTCGTCAAGTGCGAAACCGTCGATCTTGAAGTTCCCGCATCCAGCGAAATCGTTCTTGAGGGCTACGTCAACCTCGACGAACTGCGCACCGAAGGTCCTTTCGGCGACCACACTGGCTTCTACTCGCTCGAAGATCTCTACCCCGTCTTCCATGTCACTTGCATCACGCACCGCAAGGATCCCATTTACGCCACCACCATTGTCGGCAAGCCGCCCATGGAAGACGCTTACATGGGCAAAGCCGTCGAGCGCGTCTTTCTCCCGCTGATGCGGCTTACCATCCCTGAATTGATCGACATCAATCTTCCAATCGAAGGCGTATTTCACAATCTGATGATCGTCTCCATCCGCAAGTCGTATCCTGGCCAGGCGCGCAAGGTGATGAACGCCATCTGGTCGCTAGGACAAGCCATGTTCACCAAGGTCATCATCGTGGTCGACGAAGACGTAGACGTCCAGGACCTCGCCGACGTGACCCTCAAAGTCTTAAACCACATCGATCCCGAACGCGACATCCAGTTCACCCTCGGTCCTGTCGACTCTCTCGACCACGCCTCCCGCCTCGCCAACTACGGCTCCAAGATGGGCATCGACGCCACCCGCAAATGGCCCACCGAAGGCTTCACCCGGCCATGGCCCGATGAAATTTTGATGGATGCGAAGACGAAAGCATTGGTAGATGGAAAGTGGAGGACGTTGGCGAAAGAGCTGGGGATTGATTAGCTCGAGTGGAACGAGCAATCCGCTATTCTTTTCCAGCCCTCGCGTATGATCTTCCGCTGAAAGTCCGCATCTGATGTCACCTCCGCTGCTTCTTCCTGGAAGACGCTCAAGAATTGGGCACCAGCGGCCGAGAAACTCCACGTTACGGCGTGATTTCGTAAACTACTTGCTCGCCAATCGGCCCATTCTCAGGTCCTCCCGTGGTCGGACCGAGCGTAAGGGATGCCCCGAAACGCGCCGAAAAGGATGTCAGGCGACATAAGCTGAGACGGCAGCGTTTTGCGCTTGCTTGGGCCGGGCCGGATCCTGGATGAGCAGTACGGATAACACAGAATGGAGCGCGGGAAAGGAGTGTCTATTTGCGGACGCTCTACTTCCGCACCAGCAATTCGGAAAATTGGAAAATGCGGTCGACCGTGACCGCGGCAATTCCCGTAAGGAGCACCGTGGCCATCTTCATGGCCAATGCCCTCAGAACGGTTTTGTCCTTGGTGGTTCGCCAGACAATCGGGAGGTTCACGGCGGCGCTAGCCAGGGACGTAACCACGGTGGTGCTGCCGGCGAGCGCCGCGGTTATTTTGCCGTGCATGGCCATGGTGGCGGCCGCAGCCGTGGTGCTGGCGCTGCTTACCAGACCGCCAAAAACGCCGGTGGCAAGCATGCCCTCGCTGCCAAAGTACTTGGTGAGCAGCGTTCCGGCGATCTGAATCGAAATAAAGAGCACTCCGAACCAGATTACTTTTGTGACCGAGATGGGAGAAGTCAGCGTCAGGGTTCCGGGGACTGTTTCTTCAATTCTGCGGTCGCGCCAGACCCAGAAGCCGGCCACGAGGGTCATGGCCAAAAGCGGTACCAGAGTCGCGCTCAAGGAGCGGGGCGAGAAGATGGTGGCGAGAATCAGATTTCTGGCGAACATGGCAATCGTGGTCAACAGGCAAAGGGTTGTGGTTCGATTCACCATGCCGGTTGCTTGCAGTCTGGTCCCCAACTCGGCCACGGTGGCGCTGCTATTCACCAAGCCTCCAAAGACCGCCCCGAGATAGAGGCCGCGGGTGCTGTACATGCGGAGGAAGACGTAATTGACAAATCCGATGCCGGCGATGGCGATGACGCTGATCCAGGCGTCGCTGGGATTGAACAATTGCCAGGGATCGACGTAGCGGTTGGGCAGCACCGGGTAGATGACGAAGCCGATCAGGCCGAGCAAGACGGCGCCGCGAATTTCCGATGGCTGCAATCCACCAGCAAAGCGGCTGAGTTCGGTCTTCCAGGCGAGCAGCATGGTCATGACGATCGCTCCCGCAACGGGAGTGAAGATATGACCAAGGCCGACCAAGACTCCGAGCAGGTAATTCACGATCAAAGCGGCGGAGGTGGTGATCTCCAGGGAGCGATCGGCGAGAATGCTGCGCGTGTTCATGGCGGCGACCAGCAGGAATACGCCGATCAAGGCCGCGATGGCAATGCTTTGTCCGATGAGGGAAGCGAGCATACCGAGCAAGGAGACGATCGCGAAGGTGCGAATGCCCACGTCTTTGTTAGACCATTCGCGTTCCATGCCTGCCAGCATTCCAATGCCGATGGCCACAGCCATTTTCAGGGCAATCGGAGTGGCGGGGAAACGTAAGGATTCGGCTTGCACTCCTGAATGCTAATACAGATGAGCGCCTTCATGGCGTCGGTTTTAATGGGCAGATCGTATAATCATTATGGTGCGGCTGATTTTCGACATCTTCGGGCAGACCTTGCAGACGCTGTGGGGGCACAAGCTGAGGTCGTTTCTCACCATGTTTGGAATTGCCTGGGGAGTGTTTTCTCTTCTGCTGCTGGTGGGGCTGGGCGAGGGATTCCGGTCGGGAAATAAAAAACAGTTCGACACGCTGGGTGAGAACGTGATGTTCATCTGGTCGGGGCGCGCTCCGGTGATGCAGGGGAGCTTCACGGCGCTGCGGCAGTACTACCTGACAGATCGCGACTACGAAGACATCCTGCGCGAATGCAGGAGCGTGGGAGCGGCGGCGCCGGTGATTTCACGCAATGACATTCGCGCGGTCAGCGATTTCTTCCAGGCCAGCGGGCAGATCATGGGAGTGCCGGGGACGTTCAACCAGATCCGTTATCTTCCGATCAAGGAAGGACGCTGGCTGAATGCGATGGATATCGCGCAAAAGCGCGCCGTGATCGTGCTCGGCGACGAAGTGGAGCGGACGTTGTTTCCCGGGCGGCCGGCGGTGGGCAGCACAATTCTGCTGAACGGTGTGCAGTTTGAAGTGGTGGGAACGCTGCAGCGCATCGGGCATGGGGACAATAACACGTTCAATCTGCGCAGCTTCATGCCGTTCAGCACGATGCGGGAGTATTTTCGTCCGCTAAACGTGGGCGAAGCGACGGACGTGATCTCGTTTATCAACTACCAGCCGAAAACGCGGGCGCTACACGAGATGGCGCGGCAGGAAGTGCATCAGGTGATTGCGCGGAACCATGGGTTCGACGCCAGCAATCCAGATTCATTTGATGAATGGGATACGGTGCAAACCGTCGATCAGATAGGGAAGATTTTCGATGCGATGAATGCGTTCCTAGGGAGCGTAGGACTGGTGACGCTGGGTTTGGGAGCGATTGGCATCATCAACATTATGCTGGTGGCGGTTGCGGATCGCACGCAGGAGATTGGATTGCGGAAGGCTCTGGGCGCGACGCACGCGAGCATCATGTTCCAATTTTTCGTGGAGGGCGCGTTTCTGACGCTGCTGAGCGGGACCTGTGGAATTGCGGCGGCGGCGGGTTTGATGGCGGCATTGTCGGGAGTGTCTCTCGGCGAGGGATTCGATCCGCCGAAACTGGTGGCGCGGACGGCGGCGCTGGCCGTGGCCGCGCTGGCCGTGGCGGGAGTCGCGGCGGGATTGTATCCGGCGCGGCGCGCGGCTCTGCTGCAGCCGGTGGAGGCGCTGCGGAAGGAGTAGGGAACTGCGAGTCTTGAGTACCGAGTGCCGAGAGACCTTCTTCACCGCGCAGTTGCGCGGATAGAACCTAGAGATCGAGCCACAGAGGGTCACAAAGTATCGATTGAGGAGCTGATACCACATGCATCGGGATTTATTGGCGCAAGCGTTTGCCGCGATGCGGCATGACTTGCGCAAGACCACGCTGACCATGGCAGGCATGGCCTGGGGAATTGCCACAGTGGTGTTGCTGCTGGCGTACGGGAACGGCTTCGGGCGGGCGATCACGAATATTTTCGAGAGCTTTGGCGCGACCGCGGTGGGAATATTTCCCGGCAGGACCTCGCAGGAGGCAGGCGGGAATAAAGCGGGAGTGCAGGTGCGGTTCACGAATGACGACATTGAGCTGATGCGAAATAACGTGCCGTTGTGCAAACACGTGGTGCGAATGTCGCAGAAAGATTCGTCGGTGCAGAACGGGAACCGGACGTTCACGATGCCGGTGATGGGGCTGGATCCAGCGATCGAGGAGATCTGGAATCTGGATGTGGATCAAGGACGCTTCATCGACGACGCGGACAACGCCCAGCATGGGTTATTTGCGGTGATCGGTTCGGAGGCGAAGGACAAACTATTTTCCGGCATGCCCGCCGTCGGAGAAGATATACGGGTGAATGGGGTGGAGTTCCAGGTGGTAGGGGTGGTAAAGCCACGGATGCAGGAGGGCGACAACGACGACAACCGGACGATCTACATTCCATATAACTCGATGAGTGTGTTGAAGGACACTCATTATCTGGATGGAATCTGGATGGATTCTCAAGGGCTGAATCATGACAGGCTGGATCAAACGGTGCGCGATACACTGGCGGCGGCGCACAACTTCAAAAGTGACGATAAGCGGGCGATTTTCGTGTTCGATGCGCAGAAACAACTGGCACAGTTTGGGATTATTTCGCTGGCGCTGAAAGGATTGCTGGCGTTTATCGGCACGCTGACGCTGGGTATTGGCGGCGTGGGCCTGATGAATATGATGCTGGTAACGGTAACGCAACGAACGAGGGAAATTGGCGTGGAAAAGGCTTTGGGAGCGAGGCGCCGGGACGTTCTGTTTCAGTTTCTGGCGGAGGCCATGGTGATTACGGCGGTCGGAGGCCTGCTGGGGATTGCTCTATCGTATTTGGTATCGCTATCGGTGGGGCGGCTCACGTTTTATAGCGCGATGGCAAAACATGCGGAGGCGGCCGACATCCAATTGATCGTTTCGCCGATGATTCTGCTGGTGGCGACCGGAATATTGGCGGTGGTGGGAGTGGTGAGCGGGATGATCCCGGCGATGCGCGCGGCGAAGCTGGACCCGATTGAGGCGCTGCGGTATGAGTAGCGAATAGCGAGCGACATTCTTCCGGCCGGTCAGATCGAAAGATCTCCTTACGGGCCGGCGCGGGTGCATATGACGTCGGGCGATGACATTTTGAGTTTGCAAGCGCCAAAAGCCGATGCGCGGCTGACCTATGGCGGCGATGGAAATCAGTTCATCGACTTGCGCCTGCCGAAGTCGAACGGCCCGCATGCGCTGGCGATTGCCGTTCACGGCGGGTACTGGCGCGCGAAATACGACCTGGAGTATATGGGTCATCTGTGCGCGGCGCTGACGGCTAAGGGAGTGGCGACCGCGAATCTGGAATACCGGCGGGTGGGGAATGCGGGTGGCGGATGGCCGGGAACGTTTGCCGACATTCGCGCGGCGTATCAGTTCCTGGTGCAGAACGGGCGGCGTGAGTTCGACAAACAGCGGGTGTTGGTGCTGGGACACTCGGCTGGAGGTCAGCTTGCCCTGTGTCTGGCGGCGCATGAGACGGGCGTGAAGGCTGCGATTTCCCTGGCCGGAGTGGTCGACTTGCAGCGGGCGTATGGGCTTCATCTAAGCAACGATGCGGTGGTCGAGTTTCTTGGCGGAACGCCGGCCGAAGTCGCCGATCACTATCGCGAAGCCGATCCGATGAAGCTGGCGATTGATGCGAGGCAGTGGCTGGTGCACGGTGTGGCCGACGACATAGTGCCACCGGCGTTCAGCCGAGATTACGTGAGCGCGAAGCGGAACATGAAAGAAGATGCGCGTTTGGTGCAGATTGCCGGTGCGGGGCATTTTGACGTGGTCGATCCGCGGTCGGGCGCGTGGAAGGAAGTGGAGAGAGCGGCCATGGAATCGCTTGCGTGAAAAGCTTCAGCCGCACGGGCAGGGAGAATCTCACGCGAGCAGTCTCTGTTAGTAACCTCGCCTCTTTGGGTTAGACATCAAGGGACTTTAGGTTTCTTCACTTCCGTCGCCGAGCCGCCGCTGGAGTGTTCGGGGCTGCCGCCGGGTTCGGGGAAGTCGGTGTCGGCGTCTTTGAGAAGGGGGTCCTGGTCGCGGTGACCGAGTTGTCCGGCAAGGCCGGCATTGCTGTCCTGATCGCGCTCTTCACCCTCCGTCGCACCCTTGGCGCGGTCGGGATCGTTATCGGAAATGTTCTTCGTCATAGTGAAGCTCCTGGCCGCGACGAAAATCTGATGCAGAAACTATTGGCCCGGTCGCGCCGTTGAAGGAACGCCCAGTTTGTGCAGGCGCTCGCGGGCCTGCAGCGTTTCGGGCGAGCGTGGGTAGCGCTGTATCAGATGACGGAGTTCCTTCACGCCGTCATCCTGTTTGCCCAGTTCGATTAATGCGAAGCCTTTTTTCAGCTGCGCGGATGCGGCTTTGTTTCCCGTGGGAAAGTTCTGCAGCACCTGGTCGTAGCTCTGCGCGGCCTGTTGATAGTTTCCCTGGCGGAATTGAATTTCGCCGAGATAAAAGTAGGTGTTCCCGGCGAGATCGGTGTTTGGATAGAACTTGAGGTAATCGGAAAACTCCTGAACGGCGAGATCGTTCTTATCGCCGTTGTAATCGCGCAGCGCGTTGTTGTAAAGCACATCGGGCGGCGGAGCCTGCGCCTGGGCCTGCTGCTGAGCCTGGGCCTGGGCTTGCTGCGCGGCCACGCTTTGCTGTGAAGACTGCATATCCTCAAGTTGTTTGCTGACCTTCGCGAGGCGGGCCTTTAGTTCGTCAAGCGTGTCGTTGAGCGACTGAATCTGGCTGGAGAGCTGGTCGACGTGGCTCGACGAATCTCCCTGCTGTTTTTGCAACACAGCCTGCATGCCGCTGAGGGCGGCGGCGACCTTGTTGACGGCGTCCGTGTCCTGCTCAACCAGGTTTTTCATCACGCCCATGCGCTCGTCGAAACTGCGCTGCATGGCGGTCATCTGTTCCTGCAGTTGCTGTACCTGCGTCTGCAGTTGGACCATTTCTTTGCTGGCGCCCCAAGCCGGGGTGACGGTGAGCCAGAGCGCAGAAAGCAGAGCGATAAGAGTGGAGCAGCGTCGTAGTGTCATAGCGGGTTCCTGAAACCATTTTAGACGGATTAGTGGCGTGACGGGTGCGAAGATTTGCCGGCGAACATGGGAAGTCAGGGGCGGAAATTGCTCCGCCCCTGGCGCGGAATACAGCCTTCTATTTCTGATAGACGAAGTGGCCGCGGCGATTCTGCTGCCAACAGGCTTCATTGTCTTCCATGCAAAACGGTTTTTCCTTGCCATAGCTGATGGTCTTGATGCGGCTGGCGCTGATTCCCGCCGTGGTCAAGGCATTCTTCACCGCACCGGCGCGCTGGTCGCCTAACGCCAGGTTGTACTCGGTTGAGCCGCGGTTGTCGCAGTGTCCCTCAATCGTAAAGTTGATATTGGGATGCTGGTTAAGAAAAGCCATATCGGCTTGTATGGCCGCGTTCTGATCGGCGCGAATGTCAGACTTGTCGTAGTCGAAGTAAACGTCTTTGACATTCTGGCCGAACAGATCCTCTTCCGAAGCCGAAGGCGGAGGAGGAGCTTCAACTATGGGCGGAGGCGTGACCGTTAGGCGCGTCGTCGCGTCTTGCGTGCCGCCGGCGCCTTTGGCCGTGAGGTGATACGTGGTGGAATCGGCGGGGCTGACCTGCTGCGTTCCGCTGGGTTGCACGGCGCCAATGCCGTCGATCGAAACGTCGGTGGCATTCGAAGTCTGCCACGTCAGCGTCGCGGACTGCCCTTTTTGAATCGTATCGGGACTCACGGAAATCGACGCGGTGGGTGATGCCGGCGGTGGTGGTGGCGGCGGTGGCGGCGGAGCTGCCTTCTTCTTGCAAGCGCCGAGCATCAGAATGGCGCTTAGTGCAACTACGGTTGCTACGGACTTCAGAGTGTGCTGTTTCATATTGATCTTCTTCCCGTTGACTCTCTTCACTGTATCCTCCTGCGAACTCGAAAAGCGCTTTCGAGTTCAGACGAAGTGTTTTTATTTCCAACTCCAGTTCGGTTGCGAATTGCGGCCCGTAAAAGTTAGCTGATGCAGTTTGCTGCCGTCGGCTAACATCTCCCAAATTTCCTCTTTGCCGGAGCGGCTGGACTGGAACACAATATGCCGTCCATCCGGCGACCACGACGGAAAATCGTTGCGCCCGCCATCGTGCGTGAGCTGAACCCACTGTTTGCTGGCGATGTCCATCAAATAAATGTCGGACGATCCCGGCTCACCCGGCCCGTATTTGCGCGTCCAGGCGAGCGTGAGGAACTGGCCGTTCGGCGACCAACTGGGCGAAACCGCGTAGCCTTGGTCCGTCATGCGCTGCAGGTTAGTACCGTCGGCTTCCATAGTGTAGACCTGAGGCAACCCGGTGCGGCCGCTGACGAAGGCGAACTGCGCCCCGGTCTTGCGGTTCCACACCGGAGAAACATCCGGGCCTCTGCTGGTCGTCATGCGCTGAAGATTGCCGCCGGAAGCGTCGCAGACGTAAATCTCGGAACTGCCGCTGCGCGAGGAAGAAAGTGCCAGCTTCGCTCCATCCGGCGACCACGCGGGAGAAAGATTCGTGCCGCCGAAGCGCGGAAAACTAACCAGGCGGTTGAGATCCGTCGAATACATAAGGATGTCCCATCCCGACTTGGTCAAAGCGCTGAAGGCTAGCCGCGAACCATCGGGCGAAATGCGCGGCGAGAGCGCGATCGACCCCTGATGCGTAAGTTGCCGCTGATTGGACCCGTCGTAGTCCATCCCCCACACTTCTTTGTGGCCGCTACGGTCGCTGACAAAAAATATTTTGCTCTCCGCGATGCCGCTAATGCCACCGCCGAGCCGGTAAATGATTTCATCGGCGAATTTGTGCGCCATGATTCGCGCCGCGTCGTCCGTGGCAACGTCGTTATATTGCTTGCCCAGCACCTGCGGCGACGCAGTGTTCTTCACGTCGTAGAGCCAGCCTTGGACGGTGACTTTCCCGCCAACGACGGCAAGATTGCCGAAGGCCAGCATGGCCGCGTTCGGGGGCGGAGAATTCCAGACTCCGAAAGTGACCTCCGGAGGCTGGCCGGGCACTTGCAGTGGGTAAAAGCTCTTCGACACCAGTTCCACCACGCCGGAATTATCCAGATCGTTCCAGAAAGTGTCGTTGAAAGTTTTCAGGAGCGCGGTGTTTTGCGGATCGCCGTTCAATGGCTTGAAGTCGGGGACCGCAAGCCGGACTTTTTCCACGCCGAGGCCGGAGCCGGTGCGAACCCAATCCTGCGCGAAGGAAGTAGAAGCGAGCAGCAGCAGGGAACTCACGACGCACAAAAACCGTGCTCTTGCTGGCCAGATGCTGAGGCTGCTGTCTGCGAAGAACTGCGGGGCTTTTCTGTGGCTGTCGTCCATTCGCTTGGCGCCGCTGCCCGGGTAACGGCAAAAACATACCCCGTACGACAATATCGTAGCCCGATATGTTAGCTTTGGCAAGATCCGATCGCTCCTCACCGCAAAACTTAGAGAATCTTAACTATCGCTATTTTGTTCCGCGGGTGGTTCTTAATGGATGCCGCGCCACTCCCGCCGGTTCGTCTTCGCGCCACTTTATTTCTTGCTGTAATCGAACCAGTACTCCACCGAGATCTTGCTGCCGCTGTAGTCAGGGGGCAGGGTGCCGAAGGTGTCGATACGCTGCAGGGCGCGCGTTGCTGATACATCGAGCGACGGCACGCCGCTCGATTGCTCGACCTGCACATTATAAGGATGACCATCGCGCGCCACATCGAACGTGATGTAGACGCGCTGCGCGCTGGTGATCCCGGGATCGACCTCGTACTTCAGCCAGTTCTCCGAAACTTTCCGCTGAATGACCTGCACGTACCATCCATACCTTGAGCCAAAGTCTCCGCCGCTGCCAGTGATGCCGAAACCGCCTTTTGCGCCACCGGCGGCAAAACTGCCGTAAGGTCCGCTGACCGGGCCGCCCTCGCCAAACGCTACCTGATTGGTATCTTCCTCGGGCGTGGGCTCGGGTTTCGCTTTCGTCGGGGCGGCGAGCTTCTTTGGCTTGACTTTGGAATTCTTGCCCTGGATCTCGATGGCGTCGGGTTCTTTCTCTTCCACCTTGGGCTGCGATTTCGTGACTCCCTTCGATTCGTTGGCCAGAACGTTCTGGGTTTGTGCGGGCGTAGCAGGCAAGGGAACTGAGCTCACCAGCGTCACACCCATCGCCGAACCGCCGCCTCCGCCGCCCCAGCCTACACCGCTCGCTCCAGTGAAAACCATCGCGTAGATCAGGATGAGCGCCGTGAGCCCGGCGTGAAAGCCCGCCGACCAGCCGAGTGCCCGTCCCCAACTATCGTGCTCGAAAAATATCTCAGCGTTTTGCGCCATTTTCTTCCAGAGGCTGAGTAACGATGCTCACATTCGTAATGCCCGATTGTTTCACCGCGTCCATCACCGTGGCGAACGCGCCAAAGGGAACATTCTCGTCGGCGCGAATAAAAATAAACTGATTGCGCGGATCGCGGATCTTCCCCCGCAGCTTGGCGGCGATCTGGTTGATGTTGATGGCGTCGTTGCCCAGGAACACCCGCTGATCCTTATTAATTGTGATCACCGTCCGTTCTTCGGTAATTTCCTTGACGGTGCGGGTCTTGGGCACGCTCACTTCGATCCCCGATTGCAGAATCGGCGCTGTCACCATAAAGATGATGAGCAGCACCAGCACCACATCCACCAGCGGCGTGATGTTGATGTCGGCGAGAGCGGTTTGCGTACGGCCGTTGGCCGAAGTGAATGCCATTTAGCGCCTCACTTCACTCGCGGCCTGTGATTGGATGTACTCGATCGCGTTGAGCACTTCGAGCGTAAAGTCGTCGCCGCGCGCCGCGAATTCGCGAATCGAGCTGCCGATCAGGTTGTAGGCAATCACGGCCGGAATCGCCGCCGCCAGCCCGGCGGCCGTAGTGATCAGCGCTTCGGAGATGCCCGGCGCAACGGCGCGCAGCGTAGCCCCTCCAGCCGTGCCCAGCCCGTGGAACGCGTCAATGATGCCCCACACCGTTCCAAACAACCCGATGAATGGAGTCACCGCCGCAGTAATGGCAAGCCACGGGACGTTTCGTTCCAGCCGCGTGATCTCCTCCGAAGCTCCAATCTGCATGCCGCGCTGCACCGCGGTCAAGCTGCGCAGCACGCCTCCCGGTCCAGCGAGTTGCCGCCGGTATTCCTCAAATCCGCCTTCGAACACTCCCACCAGCGGGCTGGGACGGAACTGATCCGCCACCGTGGCAATATCCTGCAGATGTTTCGCCTTGCGAAACGCGCGCATGAAGCGGCCGCTCTGCGCGCGGGAGCGCCGCAGCAAACTCCACTTGGTAAGGATGATGGCCCAGGAGATCAGGCTGAACGCCAGCAAAGTGACTAGAACGAACTTGGCGACCGCACCGGTACTCGAAACCAGATCAAGAATTTCGCCGCCAACGAAGAACGCAGAGTAAGAGAGCAGCATCGTGGTTTGCAGATTCCTTGCAGAGATTATAGATGATCAAACCCGGCGCTTTACTGCACGTATCCGAAACAACAACACTTCGCGACGCTTCCTCGGGGATTGTGCAACCCTAGATTTGAGATTTCTCATGGGAGGAACAACTTTCGCACATCATGATCGCTGCGAAATTATGATCCCTGCGAATTATTCTTCCCGGCATCCACGACGTCTTGCAAAACCCGCGCCAATGGAGTAGCCTCCCTGCGTCGTCGGCTTCCTGGCCCCAGCTTCACCCTCATTCTGTCATCGTGCTTTGAAACAGCCCGTCTCGGAGGATTTTTCGATGAAACGTTTTGCCGCTGCATTCTTCCTCGCCGTGCTCCTGGCCGCAACCCTGACGGCGGCTGCCGATAAGATGCCGCCGCTCAATCCTTTGAAAGGCACGCCCAGTCTGCCCGAGGCCAAGCATCCAGATCACTTCGTATTCGTCGTTACCGGCGACAATCGCCCGGAATCCGACAAGCTCCCCCCGACCGAGGTCGTTAAAGAAATATTCAAAAACATCAAGAAACTTGGTCCCGCATTCGTACTGTGGACCGGCGATATCATTTATGGCAAGGATTCAAGCGATCCCGACAAAATCAATACCGAGTACAAAGATTTCCTCAAGGACGCCGCCAAAGCCGACACTCCCATCTTCAACGCTCCCGGCAATCACGAGATGAACGACAAGAACAATTGCCCCAGCGACAAGTTGTTGAAGCTCTACCTCGACGACAACGGCCAGGACGAGCCCTACGGCTCATTCGATTACGGCCATTCTCACTTCATCGCCCTCGACTCCGACGAGGCCGCCGATTCCGACGCCTGCGACTGCAGTAAGCAACCCAAGGGAACCAAGCCCCCCGGCTTCATCGGCAAGAAACAAATGGATCGCTTGAAGAAAGATCTGGATGACAATGAAAAAGCGGACCATATCTTTATATTCCTGCACCGCCCGCTCGTGGGCTATGAGAAAGAAGACCAGCTCTGCCCATCGAACGTCACCGCAATGCAAGACATGTTTACGAAACATCCCAACGTGTCCTACATCGTGGCCGGCCACCAGCACATGTATTACAACCCTCAAGGCAAGGACGAATTCGGCCCTCCGCCCACGCGCACCGACCCCAGCCCAAAGCCCTACTACCTCGTCTCCGGCGGCGCCGGCGCGCCCTTGAGAAAGAAAGGCTTTTACCACTACCTCATCTTCACCGTGGATGGCGCCCAGGTCAGCGTCCAGTTAGTCCCCGTGGAAGCAAAGGACTCCGATTAGCCCATGTAGGACGGACACTCCTCATTGCCGGCGACCCTTGACCCGACTTTAGATTTCGACTCCCGGTGCAAGCCCAAACTCTTGTCAATACCCCAAATCCTGCCCTTTTCGCCTAACTCACTGATTCGCCACCAGATATAATTTTCCTAATCCTGTCTCATTTACCCTCCCTGATTTGATATTCTGAATATATAGAGTCAAAACAACGGCGCAGCCCACCCACCGGTCTGTGCCGTTCGTGTTTTCACTCCATTTCACCCAAGGAGTCACCCTCAGGCGCAGCCCAACAGACTGCGCCTCACTTGTCATGCGCAACAACACCAACAATTCGCATCAGCCGCCCGCCCAACTCCAAATCGAAAACCAAACCGGGGAATCCATCACCATCCACGCCGTCGCCGAGCCCACCCGCAAGCGTCGCGGAGAAGCCGCCGAAGCCGCCTTCCTCGCCCGCGCCACCCATCTCGGCTTCAGCGTCTGCATCCCTTGGGGAGACAGCGACCGCTATGACTCCGTCGTCGAACTCGACCGCGGATTCCTCCGCGTCCAGGTAAAGTCCGCCACTCTCTACGCCGAAAACCGCTACCGCGTCAAAACCACCGGCGCCAACGGCCGCGTCTACACCAGTAAAGAAATCGACTTCTTCGTAGGCTACGTCGTCCCCGAAAACATCTGGTACATCGTCCCCATCCAGGCCATCGGACGCCGCAAAGGCATCCGCTTCTACCCCACCACCCGCCGCCAGTCCCGCGCCCTCTTCGAAAAATACCGCGAAGCCTGGTGCCTCTTAGATTCCTCCCGCAAAGTCCGCCTCCGCAAAAGCCTGCCCCGTCGCTGCCGCAGCAAAACCCTGGAAGTCCGCTGCGCCCTCTGCCCAATGCGAGGCTGAGGGGCGTCACGAGTTAGCCGTTCCGCCGGAGTTTGGCATCTAACAACTAGTACAAGGAGGACTCTCATGCAGAATTTCCGAAAGGCACCGCTCGCTGCTTTACTAATTCTCCTGACTTCGTCGCTTTTGTTGGTTGCGTCCGCATTCGCGGAAAATAAGGTGTTGGGCCAGATCGATCTTGTCGCCGCGTCCAAGGTCGAGAAAACTTCCGGCGTCTGGATCGACGGCCAGTATGTCGGCTATCTCCACGAACTCAAAGGCTCGAAAAAGCTTCTGCTTCTGCCCGGCGAACACCAGATCACGGTGCGCCAGGGCGGCTATCTGGATTTCGTCCAGACGGTCTCAGTCCGCGCCGGCGATGCACAGACGATCGAAGTGAAGATGGCCAAAGACACGCGGGTTCAACTGCCTCAAGTCACCTCCGAAATCAAGCTCGACGTCAATCCCAATCGCGCCGCCGTCTTCGTCGATGGCGTCTATGTCGGACACGTGGCCGAGTTCGGCGGACTCGGCAGGGCATTGCTGGTGACCCCCGGAAAACGCAAGGTGACCATCACCCTCCCCGGATACCAGACCTTCGAAACCGATATTGACTTGGCCGTCAATCAAAAATCAACCATCAAAACCGACCTGGTAAAAGGTGGCCCCGCAGAAGGCGCCGCCCTCACCACTCCAAACTGAACCAATGCCGGGTGCCCCACTTCTCGCCTCCTTTGCGAGAAGTGGGATTCCACGACTCCGACCCTCTTGGGATTTTGACTTTCCTCGGGCCGCGCTACCTAGTAAGTCACGCTCGCTCTTATCGCCGTCGAGTCATAACTGGCATCGCCGTTTGCGTCAATGACGAAGTTGATCCTGTCACCCTTAATCACCTCGAGTCTGAAACTTTGTGGCCCGGTCGTGCTGATATGGCCGGGCGTCGAGTCCACCGTTCCCGAAAAAAGATCGCCCGCCACTCCGCTGTTCAAATCGACATACCAATTGATCCCATTGCCGCCGTACGGATCGATGTCGGTGAAACTGTAATTCACCGTCACCGTGCCCGACATAAACACAAGGAAGCTCAAGACCGTATCGCCGAGATCCCCCAAAGTGGAAGGATGTTCAAAAATCGACCCCGCCGGCAGGATGACGGGCCCGCAACAGTAATTTGTCGTTAGCGGAACCGCCAGCTGGTTTGCGCCCAGGCATGGACAGACCTCATTGCTCGCGGTAACGAACCAATAGGTTTCCGCGACCGGCCCGCTGCTGTCGCTCCACCCAGGGGACGGTGGCGCGGTAAAAGTCAACAGTGTGTAGTCACCGTCTCGCGTCCCCGTGGTGTTATAGCGGTAAGACCAGTGCGAACTGTTGGAGTTGACCGTGGACGAGAAGTTGGCTGCGGCGTTGTAAGTCTGCGCGTA